>Ga0233439_10004300_pt1 | contig 13893 bp, 13 predicted proteins | sample SI_123_September_6_FD_182713 | JGI IMG/M metagenome (GOLD analysis project Ga0233439, IMG submission 182713) | Seawater microbial communities from Saanich Inlet, British Columbia, Canada - SI_123_September2016_100_MG | ecosystem: Environmental > Aquatic > Marine > Inlet | place: Canada: British... | reverse complement strand
GCGGCCGGGATTATTATTCGCCACCTCTCCCCGCATCTGAGTACAAAGCACGAGGATGCCCCTGTCATCGCACTGGCAGAGGACGGCACGGCCATCGTCCCCCTGTTGGGCGGACATCATGGCGGCAATGCCTTGGCGCGCGACATTGGCAAAATTCTGAACCTCGCACCCGCTATCACCACGGCCAGCGATACCATGTTCAACGTCGCCCTGGATGAACCACCACAGGGCTGGTGTCTGGCTAATCCTGGCGATGTGAAAAATTTTGTTGCGACGCTTCGTGACGGCGCAGCCGTCACAATTACGGGTGAGGCTGACTGGCTCGCCAACAGCAATATACCCCAGGCTGATAGCGCCGCCCTGCACATAACGGTCACGGATGAACCCAGCCAAGGCGATGGCCAGCATCTGGTTTATCATCGCCGGAACCTGGCCCTGGGCATCGGCTGCGAACGGCGAACCGATGGCCAGGAAATGATTGCCTTGATTGAGCACACACTGGCAGAGGCAAATTTGTCCCCATTATCCCTGGCGGGTTTATTTTCCCTGGATTTGAAGGCAGACGAAGCTGCCCTGCACGAGGCAGCGGCGCATTTCAATATACCCGCGCGGTTCCTTGATCTGGCCACCTTGCAGGCCCAGGAAGATCGTCTGCCCAACCCATCAGTTGTCGTCAAGACCGAGGTCGGCATCGCGGGCGTGGCGGAGGCAGCAGCCCTGTCCGTTGGCGGCGAATTGCTGGTTGAAAAGCAGAAAAGTAAACGCGCCACCTGCGCTATTTCACGCAGCAGCGGCATCATAGATCCGAACGCCCATGGCCAAGCGCGGGGGCATTTATCCATTGTCGGCATTGGACCCGGTCGGGCCGACTGGCGCACGGGTGCTGCCGAAGCAGCCATTCGCCGGGCGGATATCATCGTCGGTTACAGTCTTTATCTGGAATTGATCGCCGATCTGGTCAAAGACAAAGATTGCCGCGCCTATAATCTGGGCGAAGAAGAGACCCGCGTGGCCGCAGCCATAGAATTAGCGGCGACGGGACAGAACGTCGCCCTGGTATCATCGGGCGATGCGGGTGTTTTCGCCATGGGCGCTTTGGCCCATGAATTACTGGACCGGGATGATACACCCGCGCATTGGGATCGTATATCCGTGGAATTATCGCCTGGCATCTCCGCCATGCAGGCCGCCGCCCTGCGGGTTGGTGCCCCATTGGGGCATGATTTCTGTGCCATCTCGCTGTCTGATCTATTGACCCCACGCGAAGTCATTTTAAAACGCGTGGTCGCTGCGGCGTCCGCCGATTTCGTTATCGCTTTTTATAATCCGGTCAGTAAACGGCGACGGGATCTGTTGGCCATCGCCCGGGATCTGTTGTTGCGCCATCGCCCTGAAGACACGCCGGTTATTCTGGCCCGCAACCTGGGCCGCGCGGATGAACAGATAACTGCCATGCCCCTCACCCATCTACAGGTCGATGATGTCGATATGTTGACCCTGGTCATGGTCGGCTCGTCCGAGACCCGGGCCAGGAAACGCGGTGATGGGACATGGTCGGTCTATACCCCACGCGGTTACGCCGCCAAGGGCACCGAATTAATCAAGGAAGCATAATTATGACTGTGTATTTTATTGGTGCCGGCCCCGGCGCGCCGGATCTGATCACGTTACGTGGGCGCGATCTGATCGCCCGTTGCCCGGTCTGCCTTTATGCCGGTTCCCTGGTCCCGGTCGAGATCGTCGGCTTTGCCCCCGACGATGCCCGTGTTATCGACACCGCGCCCTTGAACCTGGATCAGATCATGGCGGAAATCGGGGCAGCAAAGGCAAAGGGCCAGGACGTGGCCCGGGTGCATTCCGGTGATCCATCCCTGTATGGCGCTATCGGCGAACAGATCAAGCGCCTGAAACAGATGGATATTGATTACACAATCGTGCCCGGCGTACCGGCCTTTGCCGCATCCGCCGCCGCCCTGGGTTTGGAATTGACCCTGCCCGATATCAGCCAGACCATAATCCTGACCCGCACAGCCATGAAAAGTTCAGCCATGCCAAAGGGTGAGGAATTGGAGAACCTGGGCAAATCGGGCGCCACCCTGGCTATCCATCTTTCCGCCCGTAACCTACGCCAAGTCTGCCGGGACTTGATACCCCATTATGGCGCCGATTGTCCGGTCGCCCTGGTCTACCGGGCCAGCTGGCCGGATGAAGAGATTGTTCGCGGCACCCTGGCCGACATTCGCGAAAAGACGCGGGAGGCAAAGTTAACCCGCACCGCCCTGGTTTTGGTTGGCCGGGTTCTGGATACGGACGAGGCAACAGACAGCCGCCTTTACGCCCCCGACCATCGCCATATTCTACGCCCCCAGGGTTGAGATCCAGGCCATGGCGGCCTCTACCGTGTGCACGGTTTCGGTATCTGCCGATCTGGCTCGGTCAATCATGATGACAGGCAGTCCCAGCTCCCGCGCGGCGGCGATTTTGGGGTAAGTCGCGGTGCCGCCGGCATTCTTGGAAATTACCGCATCTATGCTGTGGTCGCGCAAAAGTTCTAGTTCATCGGCTTTTTCAAACGGTCCACGGGCCTGAATATATATTCCCCGATCAAGGTCCGGACCCGGCGCAATGACCCGCGCCAGCCACCAACAGCGGGTATCATGCACGAATTCATCCATGCCCTGGCGGCCCGTCGTCACGAAAACCCTGTCGGCAATGGCAGAAGCGACATCCCGGGCAGCTGAAATATCTTCGGCAGCGGTCCAGCGGTCTCCCACGACCTGTTGCCATGGTTCTTCCGATAGACGCAAAAGAAGGTGCCCGGTTGCCGCCGCATTCAGCGATATTTGTCTGGCGTAGGCGTGGGTTGCATCGATGACGGCCCGGATGTTCTTGGCCTGCACATAGTCGCGTAATGCCTCTGCGCCGCCGAACCCACCACTGCGAACCTCTATATCCGGCAGAGCCTTTGGCACCGTACGACCGGCCAGGGAATAAATCGCGGGGATGTCGCGCGCGGCGAGCTGCTTGGCCAGCGCAAGAGCCAAGGTCGTGCCGCCAAGGATCAGCAACGGACGTTCAGCCATTCGCTTGCCCGACCAATGTTCCCGCACGGTCAAAAATCAGGACCTCCATAGCAACGGCATCACGGCAGATATCCAGGGCTTGCATGCGCGCCAAAGCGGCAACCTTGTCGGCCAGGGGAAAGTCTATGGCCTGTGCCGCCGCCAAGACTTCCGCAGCCGTGTTGGCCCGCTGGCACAGGGCGGCGATTTGCGGCGCATCCGCCGCTACGTCTGCCAACCATTCGAAGTCAACCTGACTGCGTTTTGAATGAAGGTCCATGTGCCCCTTTGCCAGCTTTGAAATTTTTGCGAAGCCGCCTGCCAATGACAGCTTTTCAACCGGATGATCACGGAAGTATTTCAACATGCCACCGGCAAAATCACCCATATCGATCAAGGCCCCTTCATCAAAGCCATAATGCTTGCGCAGGGCAGCTTCTGATGTGCGCCCCGTGGCCGCTCCCACATGGCGCAATCCCTCCGCCCTGGCCACATCGATGCCTTGATGGATAGAAGCGATCCAGGCGGCACAGGAATAGGGTATGACAATGCCCGTTGTTCCAAGGATGGAAATCCCGCCCAGAATACCGAGGCGGGGGTTCATGGTCTGATGGGCCATTGCCTCGCCCCCCGGTACTGATATTTCGACATCCAGGTCCGGTTTACGGCCCGCTCCCGCTGCCAAGGCCGACAACGCAGCCGTTATCATGGAACGGGGCACCGGATTAATGGCCGCCTGCCCCACCTCGATTGGTAAACCTGGTTTGGTCACTGTACCGACGCCCTCACCGGCAATGAATTGGATGCCCGCGCCATCATCCTCGCGCTGCCGGATGGTTGCGTGGATTATCGCACCATGGGTGACATCCGGATCATCGCCGGCATCCTTTTCAACGGCTGCCATAGCCTCATGCGGGCTCAATATTTCCTTCGACAGACAGAATGATGCGTTGCCGCCACGTGGCAGCACAATTTCAACGGGATCAGGGAACGCGCCGGTAATCAGGGCCGTATAGGCAGCCTTCGCCGCTGCGGTGGCGCAGGCACCGGTGGTCCAGCCGCGCCGCAATGGCGTGCCCTTTCCACCTTCATCCGGTTCTTTCCCCGCCATCACTACGAAAACCTCTTGATCCCTCACCTAGCCTGCAATAGGCATGCATTCAGTTTAGCCGCAAGCAGGGAATAGGCATAATTACGTGACGGCATCTTTTGGCACATTGCCCACATTCGAACCCGGATCGGTTTGGCTGGCCGGTGCGGGCCCGGGTGATCCGGGGCTGCTGACCCTGCACGCGGTCAATGCCATTCAACAGGCGGATGTTATTGTCTACGACGCCCTGGTCTCGCGGCAGATCCTGGATGCTATCGAGAAACCGGAACGTCTGGAATATGCGGGCAAACGGGGCGGCAAACCTTCGCCGCAGCAGCGCGATATCTCCTTGTACCTGATTGAATTGGCACGACAGAACAAACGGGTCCTGCGCCTGAAAGGCGGCGATCCCTTCGTCTTTGGCCGTGGTGGTGAGGAGGCCCTGGCCCTGGCACGGGAAAATATTCCCTTTCGCATCATCCCCGGCATTACCGCGGGCGTCGGCGGTCTGGCTTATGCCGGCATTCCGGCCACCCATCGTACGGTGAACACCGTCGTCAGCTTCATCACAGGGCACACTATTACCGGCGATCATGACGGCATCGACTGGACCGCGCTGTCCCAAGGCTCCCCGGTATTGGTGTTTTACATGGGGCTGAAGCAATTGCCGACGATCCGGGATAATCTGCTTGCCGCCGGCCGGCCGGCTGACCACCCCATGGCCCTGCTGTCAAAGGCCGCAACGCCGGATCAGGTGGTTGTCGTTACCACCCTATCGGAATGTGTCGCAGCGGCCCGGTTGCCGGGCATCGAGGCACCGGTTCTGATCGCCGTGGGGGATGTGGTGGCATTGCGATCCAGCCTGGACTGGTTCGACAAATCGGAATTGGGCACCATGCCGCCGTTTGAGCACAAAGTATGACCGACACGGTCGAACCATCATGCGGTTGGATCCTGGCAGCACCGTCATCGAATACCGGCAAGACCCTGGTCTCTGCCGCCCTGTTGCGCCTGTTAAGCCGCGACGGCGGCGCGGTAACGCCCTTCAAAGTGGGCCCTGATTACATTGATCCTGGGTTTTTGTCGGCAGCAGCGGGGACAACGTGCCGCAACCTTGACCCTTGGGCGATGAATGCCGGGCGTCTTGGCCAGCTTCTGCAGCATTCAAAAAGTGGCCATTTCGTCATCGAAGGCGTGATGGGCCTGTTTGATGGGGCCGTCAGTGGTGATGGCGCGACCGCGGATCTGGCAGCGGAATTTGATTTGCCCGTCATATTGGCCATCAATACCAAAGGTCAGGGCGCATCCGTCGCCGCGCTGGCCCAGGGCTTTGCCAATTTTCGCGGCGATGTGAATGTCGCAGGTGTCATCTTCACCCAAGTCGGCAGCCCGCGCCATCGCACGCTGTTGGCGGAGGCCTGCGAAAAGGTTGGCATGCGGGTCATTGGTGCCATGGGTTTCGACCCATCCTTGAGCCTAAAGGCCCGCCACCTTGGACTGGTCCAGGCCGCCGAGCGGGTGGATTTGGACGCGATGCTGGACCGGGCCGCTGATTTGTTGGCACGGGATATAGATCTTCCCGCCTTGCATGATATCGCCAGGCAGCCTTCCCGAACCGACGCCGCTTTTCCAAAGCCCATACAGCCGTTGGGTCAGAGAATTTCCGTGGCCCAGGATATCGCCTTTGGCTTCTGCTATCCCCATGTTCTCGACGATTGGCGGGCCCAAGGGGCGGAAATCACGTTCTTCTCTCCCCTGGCCGATGAAGCCCCGCATGGGGACGCGGATGCGGTCTACTTACCAGGCGGCTATCCCGAACTGCACGCTGGTCCACTGGCGGCAAACCAGGCCTTTCTGACGGGCCTGGAAGAGGCCGGATCACGGGGCGCGGTTATCCTGGGTGAATGCGGCGGCTACATGGTCCTGGGACAAGGGGTCGTCGACACTGATGGCCAGCGCCATGCCATGGCCGGGCTGTTGCAGCTTGAGACGACATTTGCCCAGCGCAAGATGCACTTAGGCTACCGTCAAATCCAACTTCCCAACGATGGTCCCTTGGGCCAAGCCGGAGCCAGATACCGGGGCCATGAATTCCACTATGCGACGATTGTCCGCGAAAGTGGCAGTCATCTGTTTACGATAAAAGATGCCCTGGGCGAAGGTCAGGCCCAGACCGGATTAATAGCAGGCAATGTCATGGGCAGTTTTATTCACCTCATCGACCAAGCCTAGAAGAATAAACACAGGAACCGTTTCACAGCCATGCCAAAGACCCGCGAAGACCTACAAAAATTATTGGCCAATCTGCCCCAACCGGATACCGCCGCCCGCGACGCAGCCAAGGCCCGCAACGACATGCTGACCAAGCCCCAGGGGGCCTTGGGTAAATTAGAGGATCTAACCCTGTGGCTGGCCGCCTGGCAGGGCCGCGAGGTCCCCAAGCTGGACATGGTGCAGGTTCTGGTGTTCGCGGGCAATCATGGGGTGGTTGAACAAGGTGTTTCAGCCTTTCCCGCTGCCGTGACGGAACAGATGGTGCGCAATTTCGCCGCTGGAGGTGCCGCGATCAACCAACTGTGCCAGGTCGCTGGTGCCGAATTAAGTGTCCTTGCCCTGGAACTGGATAACCCCACCACAGATTTCACCCAAGGCCCGGCTATGGACTGGCCGGAATTTCTGGACGCCTTTCGCCAGGGTATGGCGCAGGTTCATGACGATTCGGACTTGGTCTGCATTGGGGAGATGGGTATCGGGAACACGACGGTTGCAGCAGCCCTGGCGCATGCCTTGTATGGCGGCGCGGCGGAGGATTGGATCGGGCGCGGTACCGGCGTTGATGATGCCGGTCTGGCGCGCAAAGCCAAGGCGATTTCGGCCGGGCGAAGCCTGCATAATGACATCCTGGGTCAGCCACTGGAAATTGCCCGTTGTTTGGGCGGTCGGGAACTGGCCGCGATGGCCGGTGCCGCACTGGCCGCGCGGCGGGCCAGGGTACCCTTGTTGATCGATGGTTTTGTGGCCGGCGCGGCGCTGGCACCACTGGCATGTGCAGCGGATGGTTTCCTGGATCATTGCTGGGCCGCCCATGTCTCGGCAGAGGCTGGTCACAGTCGATTACTGGCTAATATGGACCTATCGCCATTGCTGGACCTGGGCATGCGCCTTGGAGAAGGGTCGGGCGCTGCAACGGCGGTACCCTTGCTGCGCGCCGCTCTGGCAACCCATGCAGGAATGTCCAGCTTCGCAGATGCCGGCGTGGAAGAAAAATCAGATTGAGGACTTAGGCCGGACGGGCGTCTTTATTCCGGTCCAGGCGCGACATGACCTCGGCCGCCAGAATGCCCAGGATGGCCCAAAATATCAGGTTGGTGGCCAGACTGGCGGTGGCGAAGTCGGCCGCCAAAGTCGCCGGCACGTCACTCGCCACGCTGTCGGGATGCGGGGCACCATAAATTTGCGGCAAGGCAATGAGGGCGGCACCGGCAACGCGCCAAATCAGGTTCGCCGTCAGGAATATCAAGGCGATACCGGCACCTGTGCAAAGCGCTGTTGTAAGCCACCATGTTTGCCGCGCCAGCAAAGCGCCAGAGGGCATGCCAGGCAATTCCGGCGGGATACCCAATGCGGGTGCCAAATTAACGGCAATAAATCCCGCCAGGCCCCAAATCGCGCCCTGCCGCCAATTTTCCACATCCCGTAAGGCAAAGATCGCCGCCAGAACCAGGCCCAGGCCGACACCCATGAGAATATTTGATAACAGGGAATAGAACAGCCGTTCGATGCCATCCGCCGGCATCCATGGCTTAGCTTCTGTTGCGGGCTTTGAAGTGGAATTTGGCGTCGTCTTGGCATCACCATGGTCATGGCTGCCATGATCATGGGCGGTGTCTTCAAATTCTTCAGCAGCAAATATCAGAGGATAGACTTTTACGGTCTGCAGGGCTGTAAGTGCAAAACCGGCGACGACGCCGGCGATCAGGCCGCACAGCAGAATGGATTTAAAAAAACCCATATTGTTCTATCTCGGAACTCTAATGGCAGGGGACCGCAATACCGTGGCGGCCATCATGGGCGGCGTTGTGAATAACCGTCGGATGGGCAAAGGCCACGCCGATGAACAACGCCAAGCCCAACAAAGCGGCAAGCCCCGCCTGCATGACCTGTGCGGTCTGCATTTGTGTGGTCGCCGTACGTTCGGCTGCCGTCTGATCCGCTACTTTTATCTGAGCCATATGCTCGCCTTTCCAAAACAACTAGGTCGCCCCAAATCCATTACCTCTGAGAATACTTGCACACTCATCAAATACAACAAAATTCCGCGGCCAAATGCCGCTATGTCGTAGTTATTTGCAGGAAATCGTACCCGGCGGCTTTATTCAGGGTTCGCCAAATCATTGACCAACTCTTCGAAGCTCTCCTGCACCGCTTCGGCATCCACTTCGTTGGCGGTGACAATTTCCTCCAACTCAATCTCCGGGTTTAAGACGGCACTCATCGGGGTCGGTGCCAAAACAACAAAGTCGGAGGTGTCTTCGCTGGAAATCGCATCCCGCTGTGTCATGCGCCATAGGCCAAAAACACAGACCACCGCCATGGAAATTCCAATTGTGTAAAAAAAGGCTTGAGAGCCATATTGCTCCATAGCGATGGCGGTAATCGGCGCGCCAAGACAGGCCCCGATTGACCCTGCCAAAACAAGGGTACCGCTGGCCGCTACCATCTGACTGGGGCTGAGGTGGTCGTTGGTATGGGCCACACAAAGGGCGTACAGGGGCGTTGCAAAACCGCCGATCAGGGCGACCACCAGATACAAAATCCAACCGCTATAGTCAAAGTTCGTGGCAAATATAGCGACGGCCACACCGGCAGCACAGGCCCCGATGATGACCTGCCGCCGACCGACAATATCTGACATCCGGCCCAGGGGAAATTGCAGTATCGCACCGCCCAGAACCATGCTGCCCATAAACAGGGATACCTCTGGCACAGACAGCCCAATGGCGGTGGCATAGACCGCGCCCATGCCAAAAATTGCGCCCATCATCACACCATTGACCAGCATGCCGAACACACCCAGGGGGGAAACCTGATAAAGCTGAAAGATACTGACCGATTCCGAGGTATTGAATTCAGGCGCCTTCGCGACCGACAACAAAATGGGAATAACCGCAATACTGACCAGAGCCGAAATCAACACGAACAACTCGTAACTGGACGGAGAGGCGATATTCAGCATGAACTGACCGCCCGCCATGCCGCCCAATGTGATGAGCATGTAAAAGCTGAGCAACTGGCCGCGGGTTTCATTTTCGGCGGCATCGTTCAGCCAGCTTTCCGCCACCACGAACAGCCCCGCAAAAGCAAAGCCGGTGACCAGGCGCATGGCCCACCAAACCCACGGATCGATAAACACCACATGGACCAGGATTGAGGTCGAGGCCAGGGACGCCATGGCCCCGAAACTGCGAATATGGCCGACCCGCGCGACGAATTTCGGCACCATCGTGGCACCGCTTAACAAGCCGATGTAATAACCCGACATGATCAAACCCGTCGCTGTGACCCCGAAACCTTCCAACGAGGCGCGTAGTCCCAAAAGGGAACCCTGCAAGCCGTTGCCAAGCATGATCAGGCCCAGGCCCAAAAATAAGGCCCAACTGTTCGCAATCACCTGAAACATGGCAGCGTTCCAATAATCAACAGGAGTGAATGGGGACTTCCGAATTTTTCAAAGATTAGTTATCGGCGGCTCATACCGCGCAAAGGTTCGCTTCGTCTATGCAATAATGCCAAAGTCAGCCAAATTTTTGCGTCGTAAACTCATACCGAAAGCAATAGATGCTAAAGGTAAATTCTGAATGAACTATGTTCGCAACCATTGGCAGGGGGGGCAGTCCCTGCTTTGGTCACTTTGGATAAATTTGGTATTGATCCGGACAGTCATTCTATTTTCAGATCGCTTCGCCCTACCCCCCTATATTCCAATACGATCCGATGCGATTGTGGCAACGGTGGTTTTTTGTCTCCTGTGCCACGGCATAATCTATCCCTGGCAAATTGTCGGCTTGCTGAGGGCCATAAAACGCCAGGAAGGCGGGATCAATTCCGATACCGCCGCTTGGATCGCCTACCTGGCTATAGCTGGCAGCCTGGTTTTTACCTTGCTTAGTCTGCTTGTCTCCTACCAGTCACTGACGGCGGACAAATTTGTCGTCGAAGACCCCCTTGCCCTGGAAAAGGCGCGCGCCAGTCAATACACATTGCGGGTCAGCCCGAATGGCCGACAAATCCATATCAGCGGGAGCCTCGCCCTTGGCTCAGGTGACAAGCTGTCAGATCTGCTGGATCAGAATCGGGCCGTCACTGATATCGTGCTGCGCAGCGATGGCGGACATGTCTATGCAGGACGGAGGATTGCCTACCTGATTAATTCCCGCCTTCTGAACACCTATGTCTATGGCAGCTGCAAATCAGCCTGTGCCACCGCCTTTATCGGCGGAGCAAAACGGCACCTGGGTAGGGCTGCCAAGCTTGGATTCCATCAATATGGCATTGATTTACGATTTCCCCTTCCGCTTTATGATCTGGAGGCGGAGCAGGAAAAAGAGATCAGATTTTATCGCCTTCAGGGCATTTCCGAGGACTTCCTGGGCCGTGTCTTTAAATCATCACACCAGGAAATCTGGTTTCCGACCCATAAAGAATTGCTCAATGCCGGGGTCATTCACGATATTGTCGAGGAATAGAATTGCCGAAGGATCGAATAATGTCTGACAACCCCATCACCGCGACTGTGGATTTCCAAAAAGACGGCGTCCAGCATGGATTTTTGAAATTGCCCCATTCCACCGATGCATCGGCCTGGGGCTCCATTATGATACCTATTACAGTGGCCGGACGGGGCACCGGGCCGACCCTGCTTGTCACCGGCGGCAATCATGGGGATGAGTACGAAGGCCCCATTGCCTTGTTTGATCTGGCGACCCGAATTGATGCGGATGATCTGACGGGCCGGGTCATCATCGTACCGGCGATGAATTATCCTGCCTTCCAATCTGCCCGGCGTACTTCGCCCATAGACGGCGGCAATCTGAACCGCCTATTCCCCGGCACACCAAGGGGCACGATAACCGAAAAGATCGCCGACTATTTTCAGCGTACCCTGTTGCCCATGGCGGATTATGTGGTTGATCTGCATTCCGGCGGCAGGACGTTGGACTTCATCCCCTTTTGTGCCGCCCACGTGCTTGCTGACAAAGCGCAACAGGCACGCTGCGTTGCCGCCATGACCGCGTTCAACGCCCCCTACAGCGTCATGATGATAGAACCCGATGGCACCGGCCTATATGACAGCGCGGCGGAGGAGATGGGCAAGGTTTTCATCACCACGGAACTTGGCGGCGGCGGCACAGCGCGGGCGGATACAGTTGCAATCGCAAAAAAAGGTATCGCGAACCTCATGAAGCATGCGGGCATACGATCGGGGCCATTGGCGCAGGCGCCATCGGTTAGTTTAGAGATGCCGGAGCAGGATTGCTTTGTGCAGAGCGAAACCGCAGGCCTGTTGGAAGTTATCGTCGCCCTTGGCGACCCTGTCCAAAAGGGACAGACGCTGGCGCTTGTCCATGATGTGACACGGACGGGGCTCAAACCCGTTTCATATCACAGCCCCATAAGCGGCATCTTTGCCGGCCGTCATGCGTCGGGCCTGATTGCCTTGGGCGACATGGTGGCCGTGATCGCCGTAGAAGTCTGACCCGATATTTATTTAAGTTATTCACCTAAGCACCAATGAGGAAGGCCGGCCCCATGGATCCAATCACGGGGGCCGGCCTGTCATAAAATGGCAGACTATGCAGGTTGCCTAACGGTGGCTGAATGGTTCGGTCACAAAGTTGCCTGGAACCATGACCATGGCAACATGCGGCGCCTGGGTTGCGGCAAGCTTCATGGTTGTTTCATTGCCGGCTTTTTTGTGCCGGAACAACAGCGCCACAATGGCTGTTGATATGACAAAAGCGATTGGTGCGATAAGGTCGTTCACGATCGATACAAGCACGGAATGAGGTGCCATCGAGGTGTTGTTCAGGTTCGTGTTCATGGCAAAACTCCCTTTGTGCGCATGAGTGGATCGATCAATTATGGCGCTCATATAGGCCCGAAATTTAACGGTGAAACGCGTCAAATTTGCAATGCTGATATGCGGAAGATGCATAGCGAAATGAGACCGCAAAACTGGTCTACAGGCGTCAGAAAATGGTGCGCAAACGACCCGGTTTTTGTCGTTATTTCCGATCTATCGCAAATGGATTTTTATGGTAAGGTGAATGCAAGAATGGGACCGGAAAAAAACAATATCCCGGACCGGAAAAAGAAAAACAGGGGCGGTGGGTTCATATGTCTGAAGCAACAGACACGCTTGTTAAATTTGAGTCGGTACAAAAAAGCTACGATGGTGAAACCCTTGTGGTTAAGGATTTCAACCTTGACGTGGCGCGGGGCGAATTCGTCACAATGTTGGGGCCCTCGGGCTCGGGCAAGACGACCTGCCTGATGATGTTGGCAGGTTTTGAGCCAGCCACCCACGGCGAAATCTACCTTGATGGTATCCCTATAAATAACGTGCCCCCGCACAAGCGCGGCATTGGCATGGTATTTCAGAATTATGCCCTGTTTCCCCATATGACGGTGGCGGAAAATCTGGCGTTTCCCCTGCAGGTGCGCGGCATGGGTAAATCAGAGACGGCGGAAAAGGTGACCGGTGCCCTGGACATGGTGCGCCTGGGCGGTTTTGGTGATCGTCGTCCGGCACAGCTTTCGGGCGGGCAGCAACAACGCGTCGCTGTGGCCCGCGCCCTGGTCTTCAGGCCGCAATTGGTTCTGATGGATGAACCTTTAGGCGCGTTGGATAAGAATCTACGCGAAGAGATGCAGTACGAGATCAAGCATATTCACGAAGAATTGCAGGTCACCATGGTCTATGTGACCCATGACCAATCAGAAGCATTGACCATGTCCAACCGGATCGCGGTATTTGATGACGGCATCGTCCAGCAACTGGCCCCGCCGGATGAATTATATGAAAAACCCATGAATGCCTTTGTCGCCGGCTTTATCGGTGAGAACAACCGCCTGTACGGCGAGGTTAAGGCCATTGAAGGCGACTTCTGTCACGTTGAGTTGGAGGGCGGCGGCGGTATGGTCAAGGCCTTGTCTGTCAACGTGAACGGTGTTGGCTCTCGGACAACTTTATCGCTTCGGCCTGAGCGGGTGACCATCGGTGCTGCCCAGGGCCAATCAACCAACTCCCTGGAAGCCAAAGTCGAAGAATTGATCTATTTGGGCGATCACATTCGCAGCCGCGTAAGCTTGTCCGGCAATAATGAATTCATTGTCAAAGTACCGAATTCACATGGCCATGTGCATCTAAAAGAAGGTGAAGTGACCCAGATTGGTTGGGAGGCAGAAGATTGCCGCGCCCTCGATGCATAGGGCATACCTTTAGAATTTTGCGTAACGAAACGAACTGAAACAGAATTAAAGCAGAAACCAAAACTAGGGAGAATAGACGAAATGAATAAACTGTTGAAAAATTCAGCCCTTACCGTCGCCGCTTTGGCGATTGCGGGCATGACAACAGCGCCACAAGCGGGTGAGCTGAATGTCGTATCATGGGGTGGGGCATACACCACCAGCCAGATCAAGGCCTATCACGAGCCTTATACCAAGATGACCGGCACC
>Ga0233439_10004296_pt1 | contig 13899 bp, 13 predicted proteins | sample SI_123_September_6_FD_182713 | JGI IMG/M metagenome (GOLD analysis project Ga0233439, IMG submission 182713) | Seawater microbial communities from Saanich Inlet, British Columbia, Canada - SI_123_September2016_100_MG | ecosystem: Environmental > Aquatic > Marine > Inlet | place: Canada: British... | reverse complement strand
AGTTGTTCAATACGCAAAATGTTTATATCGAGTTCAGCAAATATCCGGGTAATTTCCAGAAAGCCAGAAGATGGAATGGAGTCGCAAAGCAGGGTCACTACCGAACGGTGCGCATAAGGAGCATCTGGGCGAGTAGCTGTCTCCCAAGGATAAATCGTGGCATTAAAATTCATTTCCTCTGCATAATCAGACAATGCTTCACGCAGAGGAGGAATATTAATATCCTCGCAACCATCAAGTAAAATAGAAAGGTTGAGCAATCCGTTAAAAACAAATTGCTTGATATCCACAACATTCCAGCCCGTCTTAACGATAAAAGCCAAGGTTTCGGCTAATATTCCCGGTCGGTCTTGCGCTGAAATATGAATATGTAGTTGGCTGGAGGAAGAAAAAGGCATGGTTCAGGCTTGCGGCTTATAACGCCATCCTTCCCTTTTTTTGCAGGTCCATCCATCATTAATTTGAAAGGTAGATAAACTCTCAAGCGTTTGTGAATTAAACAATGCAATAACACCTTCGCCCTTTACCGGGTTGCCCTTTAAATGTAAGCGTTTGAGCTTACCAAGATATTTTGCGCTGGCTAAAACCTTCAATCCTTCATCACTAATATTGTTCTGATTGAGGTTTAAATATTGAACGTTTTCCAAAAATGCACATTCAACCAATTCCTGGACTCCCTGATCTCCAAGATTGTTATCATCCAAATCCAGCCAACTGATTTCCCGCATCTTGGTTGCTTGCCATAAGAACCTCGCTTCTTCAAAGCTTAGCCCCTTTCCACTGAGCATCAATTGGTTACCCCGCAAGCGACCCTCAAAAATTTCATCAGCGTTCTTAAATCGACAATTCTCGTTCATCATAATTCCTTATTAAATCCTATAGGTGCTCTCTATAACATGAAGGACACAACCCGCCAATTCATTTTTTTTCAAAAGGAGGAACATATCTTCTGTTTTTTAATGGATTCGGCAAGTATTCCTGATCCTTAGAGTCTTCATCGTGGGGGTATTTGTAGTCCACGCCAAATCCATATTTGGATTTTGCGTCCTTATAATGCGTATCCTTCAAATGATCTGGAACGGGATAAGACAATCCCTTTCCCTCGATATCACCTAAAGCCTGGTCAATAGCTACAATAGCAGAATTATCCTTGGGGGCCCGGGCAACATAAATCACCGCTTGTGCAAGAGGAATACGGGCTTCTGGAAACCCCAGCTTTTCCACTGCGTTAGCCACAGCTTGCACTAATATAAATGCATTAGGGTCTGCATTGCCCACATCTTCGGCCGCCGTGACCAGCAATCGCCGAACAATAAAACGTGGATCTTCCCCTCCCGCAATCATTTTGGCCAGCCAGTATATCGCCGCATCCGCATCTGAACCACGCAGACTTTTCTGAAACGCAGAAGCATGGTCGTAATGCTCTGTGCCCTTTTTATCGTAAAGTGTAGCGGCTTTTTGAATTATCCCTTCAATGATTTCCAAACTAACGTGTATATTCCCCCGCGAGACAACCACATCATGAGCCGCCTCCAGCACATTAAGAGCCCGACGAGCATCACCATTGGCATGGCTGACAATCAAACCTATCGCCTCCCCGGAAAATTGCAGAGAAGATTTACCTAAACCCTTTTCGGAGTCAATCAAGGCCCTGTCCAAAATATTTCTAATTTGTGCACGCTCCAAGGATTCCAAACGAAAAGTCTGGCACCGTGAGCGAAGTGCGGGAATCACTTCAAAGGAAGGATTTTCTGTAGTACTACCAATCAGGCGAATGGTTCCATTCTCAATATGGGGGAGTACAGCATCCTGCTGGGCTTTATTAAACCGGTGAATTTCATCTATGAATAATACCGTTCCTTTGTTTTTCGATTTCCAGGCTTGGCGTGCCATCTCGATAACCTTACGAATATCAGCCACCCCGGCATTCACTGCACTGATCTCACAAAATGCGCTTTCGGTCAACCGGGCCGCAATCCGGGCAAGGGTAGTTTTACCGGTGCCCGGTGGCCCCCACAAAATAAAGGATAACCGTGATCCAGACTCAATCAAGTCCCTTAGCGGCAATCCTTTTTCACAAGATGTTCCTGACCAGCAAAACCTTCCCAGCTTTCAGGGCGAAGACGGTCCGCCAATGGCGCAATCGGTGTTTTTTCTTCAAACTCAGGAAACAATTCCATAACTATTCTTTACCAACATTAAATATCTCTGGCACTTAGAGAACGAGCACCCAACCGCAAAGGGATATGGGAAACCGCCCAGGTGAGTACAAAAATTAACAAATAACAAATAGGAACTTCTAAACCGCCAATGGACTTAAAAAGAAATTTCTCATTAAAATGCACATAAAGTGGACGAGCACCCAACATTAACACCAAGCCGATATAACTCAATGCTAAAATCATAAACAACACACCCCCTGAGCTGGATGAAATTTCTGAAATATTTTCATGATCAAATTTAGGATAGAGAGTGCCGAGTCCCAATCCCAAACTGGTCAAACCGAAAGTTAATAAAAAGACGCCCGCAACAGAAACTTTCATCACAAAAGCATCCACTTCTAACAATTGATTAGAAACTACAACCAGCAACTCCGCAATAAACAAAAGAGGTGGGAAAAACATCCAGAATTTACTCGAAAGAAAACTTTGCATGGTCACAGGCCGCGTATAAATCAACCAAAAGCTCTTGCCTTCCACACTGGTTGATGTGAACACAAACCTGGATATCAAGGCCGCCATTACAAAACCTACCAAGCCCACATTCAAAACGGAAACCACATCCCGCAATACCTTGTTCTCCAAAGGAAGGTGCATGATATTAAATATATATACGCAGACCAGAGCAAATAATATAAAAAGTTGCGACCATTGTTCCGGGTCACGAATAAAAACTTTAAAATCCTTATTCAACAAAGCTCTGCCAGGATCTGACATCGGCAAACTTTGAAAAAGGTTTTTTCTTTTAGTCGCCCGTCGTCCTCCATCTAAAGGCGCACTTCGAACTTCCTGAGTCAGACACCAACCCTGAAAATAAATCCGTGAACCGACCCACAAAAGCAATATGAATAATCCACTCGCAACCCCCCATAGTTTTAGAGCCTGTGACATTTCTCTTTGCCCCGCGACCCAGCCCGTTATCCCCCGGGTTATCCAGTTACTGGGAAGAAATGGATAATCGGGTGCCCTAAGACTGGCAACAAACGCCATGATCTGTTCATCGGAAACATCCTGACCAAAAAATTTATCTTGTGACAAAAACCTCAAATACACCACCACACCGACCAGAAAAAACAAACCCATAAAAGTTAATACCTGATGCGTTTTATGAGTGGGGTAAGTTTTCATTAATACCATCATCCCCAGGATGGCAAGCAAACAAGGAATAGCTATAAATGGAAACAAGTTGAATATCAGGTACAAATAATAATCCCATGAAGCATTAAAGTACGAACCGTATGCCGTAAACATTGGCAGGGAGAATAATAAAACCATCCAGGAACTGTTTGCCATGCACTGAAAGTATCGGGCTGTGATCACCGATTCAATGGGAATAGGCAGAGAATGAAGAAGTTCTAGATCGCGGGATAAATAATAAACCGAGAGGGAAACAATCAGGCTTGAAAAAAGAACCATCATGAACAGGGTGATAAAAACCAGATTGACCAACTGAACGATCAACTCATCACCCACCCTGAAGGGCAATCGATCCAGATAAACAATCACCCTGTGAAAAAACCAGTAGTCCCCAATGACAAACAACGTCCCCAATATAAAAATGGAAATTGGACGCAAGGCTTTATTTAATCCAAACCTTTTAAAGACATTGGTTAGGGCCCTCAGTCTGAATTTTAAAAGAAGCCTTACCCTATTCATTATTTATCCCCGACCTTTTGCAATTGCTGAATCCATTCCAATACCGCATAGTCCATCCATCTTCGATCACCATGAGGTGTAGCATACTTGGATATATAGCCCATGTGCCCCCCCTGTTCCGGTTGATGCAATGTCACATTGTCACTCATCTCTACACGGTCAAACACCTCACCCGGAACAAAGGGATCATCCTGGGCACATAATATGGCAGCAGGAATTCCAATTTCCTTTAAATAATGCAGGGAACTACACCGATCATAATAATCATCAACATCTTGAAACCCACCCGCAGGGGCGGTATAGGTGACATCAAAATCCCATATCGTTTTCAAATTTTTGAGAGGACTCAATGCAGAGGGGAAATGTTTCATCAGGGCCACCGCCTGATTCCGAATCAACCTCATATAATACTGGTTGAACAAGGCACAGCTCCATTTTCTTGATAAGATCGCGCTGGATAACCTTAAGTCGATAGGAGGGTTGACAGCGAGAACCCCTAACACATTACCTGGGATCGCGCGGCCCTCCCCTAAATATTTTAAAAGGACATTTCCACTTAAAGAAAACCCGATTGGAAAAAGAGGTTTTTCCGGATTCCGCTGAACCACAAAATCTATCATTTTTGCTAAGTCGTCACTAGAACCCCCATTCCACAATCGGGGACTCAAGCCCATACCCGGACCACAACCTTGATGATTGATCAAAATCACACCATAACCCCGCATCCAGAGTTTTGCAGAAATCCGTTTGATATAACCAGATTCGGAACATCCGCCCATACCATGGGCTAGCAGAATAATAGGTTTGGATATATCTTTGGATTCCATTTCAAACAAAATAATCTTCGCCTGCTCATCCAAATGCAATTCATGCCTGATGCGCGGAGGACTGGGCAATCTCCTACCTTTAAGTTGGGAACCAGCAATCGTCTGGGCAATTCCCCCCGGAATGCCCCAATGTGCTTCAAATGATTCCATGTATTGGGCAATCCTGAAATTTGTTTGTCAGCAAAAACAAATATCTTTTGTTAAATTTTTGTTTTCGGAAACCAAAAAACAACATCTTCTTAAAAACAACAACATCTTCTTAAAAACAATGAAACTCGGTGGAATTTTTGGCTTATCACAAGTATCTAACATTTGCTTTTAATATAAAAAGGTAGAGTTGACACTCCACTTAAGTATTGTTAAATTGCCAGATTCATCAATCATATTACCAAAGTGAAAACTATTAAATCCAAATATATCCAGAGCTTCTTGGTTTTCTGCATGGTCCTTGCATTATCGTGCCCGGTGGTTTTTGGCGCTCCTGATAAGGAGGCACAAACCTTTTATAAAAATGCACTGAATCTTAGTCAGAAAAAAGATTGGGGCAATGCAGTAACCGAATTCTTAAAAGCCGCCGAACTCGCTCCGCAGGACAGCCTGATTCAAGCAAATCTTGGGGTCGCTCTCAGCCAAATGGGAAAGTATAAAGAGGCCTTGCTCTCTTTCGAAAAAGCGTTAAGGCTGGGGTACGACTCTCCGGGTCTGCGCTACAATCGAGGGGTTTCCTTTGCCCGTGTTAAATTGTTGGATGAGGCCATCCAGGAATTGGAAATAGCATTGAGCATGGACCATAGAATGGTAAAAGCAGAATATGATCTGGGAGTTTTATATAATTTGCAGGGCAAACGCGAAAAGGCTTTGGAAAAAGTTGATACTTTATTCAAAAGAAATAACAAACTTTCTAAAAAATTATTTGACCAGATTGAACCTCCTTACACAGTGATTTCGGTAGACGATGGTGGCACCTTAAAAGGCCGTGTCACTCTTTCGGGTCCTGTCCCCAGAGTTCGCTCATTCCACCTGGTCCACGCACCAAATATCGAATACTGCTCAAGGATATCTGATGGAAAAGGACACCGACTCCTTTTCGATTTCACTGTCTCACAAAATCGAGGATTGAAAGATACCATCATCCATCTGGTAAATGTTGAAAAGGGAAAACCGTTTTCGCCCAAAATGCAAATTTTCCATATTGACCGTTGCCGGGCCAACCAATATGTCATCGGCGCAAAAAATGGTGAAAATATAATGGTGGAAAATACGGACCCTATCCAGCATGAGATAGCAACATATGAAGTTCGAAATGTTTATTCAGACCAGACCAGTAACCGTCCACTCCCGGAAAAGTCCAGTCAGGTACGCAGTGTTTTTGTTCGCAAAGATGCAGAGGAATTCATTATAAAATGCAATCTTCATCCATTCCTCCAGACACACGCCTATCTGGTACAAAACCCCTACTACACGGTTTCAGATTCCGATGGCAATTTCAGCATCGAGAATATACCCCCCGGCACTTATGAGGTGGTCGCCTGGCATCCCTATATCGCCAAACAAATGGGTACAATCACTATCACCCAAAAAGGAGAAGCCAGCTTAAATTTCGAATTCAGAGGGGAAGATGAAAAAAGAAAACTATACCATGATGACATTGAAGGCTATCGGTTCAATACCTGGTTTGACAGCAAAGAAAAATTTTATGGCGGACCAAGAATAGATGATGCCATCGAAGAGTTACAAGCCTTCTGTGATGAAGACCATCTTTGCTAATTTGTATTAAACCTGAGACTTTTTTATTTCAATAGATTCAATGCAAATCTAATTTGTAGTTTTGTCTAGGTTTAGTATCTCAGCACAGGGAGGCTGATCCACCTTTTCAAATTCTGGATAAACGAGCAATTTATCGCAAATGATGGCACCATCCGATCCCCATGTTATTCCATGTTCTTTGTGAAATTTAGTACTAGGGTCTGTGATAGCTAACTTAAGTTGTTCGCATGTTAAATTAAATACCGGCAAGTCATCCGCACGCTCATCGGTATTGCCTCTAATTTCTAGTGCCTCATCTTTAGTGAAAAAAGCTCCCCTGAGGTCAGCATCTTCTAGATTAGCATTCTCAAAATTCACCCCCCGAAGGTCAGCCCCCTTTAATTTCGCTCCCCGAAGTTCAGTTAATTTAGAGCCCCAACCTTCCAACTTATATTTTTTCTTATCAATTTCTTCTGGCAAGGTTTTTGCCATTCCAAGTTCTGCTCTGCTAAGATCAGCACCTCTAAGATCAGCACGTCTAAGGTCAGCTCCCATTAGTTTTGCCCGGTTAAGATTTGCATATCTAAAATCTGACTCAACCAAATAAGCGCTTTTAAAATCAACTTTTTTCAGAAAGGATTTTTTAAATTTAGCTCCACCAAGCTTAGACTTATAAAAATCTGTGAAATAGAAACAGGACTCCCTAAAACTTACCTTTTCATCAAACTCAATTTTCACTAAATTTGCATAGGATAAGTTGATTCTTTTCAGTTGGACAAGGGTTTTGTTTTTGTATTTATCTTTGCCTATATTATCTAAGTTCCCAGCCTTTGATTCAGCTTTCAGTTTTTCAGCTTTTTCTTTAGCAACAGCATAAATAATTTCCAGAGCTTCCTTTTGCCCAATGTCACTTTTTACTTTTACCCCTTCCGCAATCACATTCCATGATTTGAGTATCCTTTCACGGTTCCAATCCTCTAATTGCACCGAAATGGAGTAACCTGTCCAGATAGCAACAAAGCCTGTTGCAACAGCGATAGTGACGGTGCCACCTTGAATAAACAATCTAAACAATGAAGATTGGTCATAACTGTATAAGATATAATCTGCGAAATATTTTAAGAGTTCTGATAGAAATTTGAACTCATTTTGAAAATCCTTTATATCAGGACATTTTTCTGGCTTTTTCCATTTATATTCCTTTGCAATACGTGGCATGAGTTTTTCCCCTGGCAATATTCAAATTTCTGCAGAATTTTATAGTTAGAAATATTTCACCCGATGGTAACCCGCTAATTAGTTTTAGTTACAACCACCGCATCAAGTTTATAATCATTTTTTGCCAAGCGGGCCGCTTCCTGCGCTTTTAGTTCATCCGCATATCTTCCGAGAAAAACCCGGTGCCAGGCATTATCAGCAACTTTGGTTTGCATCAAAAACGCATCGAATCCTTTTTTCTGAAGGCGCATTTTCAAAGCACTTGCCCGTCCCCTATCCCGGAACGAACCTACTTGCACCGCAAAACGAGGCAGGTTTTCAATGACGGGAGTGGAACGAGTTTTCTCCTTCTGTTTTTTTTCTGGTTTTTTGAGAGGTTCTAATTTCTCTGCAGGAGGGGGAGTGTCAACTTTAGCAGGAACCAGCGAAGTTAATGATTTTTGTATTGGCGTTGGCAAAAACTTGCCATTGAGACCCACATACCGGGTCATGGAGGAATCATTCAAGGTTTCGAAAAACGTATAGACAGGTGTTTCAGGCTCTTTTACCGCATTGCGCTTGGGCTTGACCGCACTTATTTTTTTTGATGAGGATTTCTTTTCCTGAAATCCAGTCACTAAGTCATAGCCCGAAAAATGTATTCCCGCCGCAGAAACCATCAAGAAAAGCATACCAAGAAGAAGTCTCATAAATTAAATGCGTCTTTAAAACTATAGGGTTACATTTTTTCTGGAGACGAAATACCCATCAGTTCGAAACCATTACGGATTGTGATTCTCAAAGCATCCAGCAAAAACAAACGTGCGAGTGTGAGCGCCTTGTCATCAGAGATAACCCGATGTCTGCTGTAATAGCCATGAAACCGGGAAACCAGGTCAAGCAGGTAATGAGAAATTCGATGCACTTCCATGGCACGAGCACTTTTTTCTACCACCTCAGGAAAAGCAAGAACCGCCCGGATAATGGCGAACTCCTCGTCTTCAGTTAGAAGTGAGAGATCAACTTCGTTAGTCCTGTTCCACACCACGCCACTTTCTTCAGCGGTGCGAAAGATACTGCATATCCGGGCATGTGCATATTGAATATAAAAAACGGGATTTTCCGGAGTCTCCGCTTTGGCAAGCTCCAGATCAAAGTCCAAATGCGTATCAGAGCTACGCATCAAGAAGAAATAACGTGCCGCATCGACACCCACCTCACTGACCACATCTGCAAGTGTTTCGAATTCGCCTGACCGGGTGGACATGGATACTTTTTCACCAGCCCGCAAAAGACTGACAAATTGAACCAATAGGATTTTAAAAATTTTCTTGTCATATCCCATGGCCTGTAAAACAGCCTCCATGCGAGGCACATAGCCATGATGGTCAGCACCCATCAGGTTAATGATTTTTTTAAATCCACGGTTTATCTTATTCTGATGATAGGCAATGTCTGAGCAAAAATAGGTTTTCTCTCCAGTTTGCTTGACGATTACCCGGTCTTTGTCATCGTCAAATGCTGAAGACTTTAGCCAAACCGCCCCATCCTTTTCATAGATATGCCCTTTGCCCCTCAACCATTCAATGGCTCCTTCAACCGATTTGTCATCGTATAAGGATTCTTCACTGAACCAATTATCAAAATTTACTCGGAATTCGGCAAGGTCATTTTCAATTCCTTTAAGAATATTATCCTTGGCAAATTTTCTAAAAAAAGGCAGGCATTCCTCTTCAGATTTATTTAGAAATTCCTCTCCGTTTTGGTCGATAATTATTTGGGCAATATCCTTAATATATTCGCCTTTATAGTGGTCCTCTGGAAAATCAAAATTCTCCCCCAGTAATTCACGATAACGGAGCCAGGTGGATCGACCGAGAAAATTCATCTGGTTCCCTACATCATTGATGTAGTATTCAGTGCTCAAATCGTACCCGGCTTTCCTCAAAATTCTAGCCAGAGCATCCCCAACGGCGGCCCCCCTACCATGCCCTACATGCAAAGGGCCTGTGGGATTCGCGCTGACAAACTCGATCAGAATTTTTACGCCTTGTCCGGCATCAGACTGGCCGAATTCATCTCCCTGCTGAACAGCACTTTTTAATCGTTCCAGAAAAAACTCATTGGACATTTTCAAATTGATGAATCCCGGCCCCGCAATTTCAACCAGACTTAAATCCCCATTTTTAAGGTAACGGGCAACACTTTCCGCAATTATTTTCGGGCTCTTGCGTTCACTCCTTGCCATCGTCATGGCCACATTGGTAGAAAAATCTCCCATTTTTTCGTCCTTGGGGTTTTCCACCACAATATCCGGAAATGGAGAAAGCTCAAGTTCTCCTGCTTGCTGGGCTTTCTCCAGAGCATCGTGAATTATTTTTTTTATTACAGTTTTCATTCAGGCTTTATCTAAAAATTTATATGTAGTGATCTAGAAAATATAGGATCGGGAAAAAATGAGGGTTGATTTTAGATCCAGGCAGGTAACAAGGTTACTTATTCCGGCTACGGGCAACTTCTCTTTCCATTTCTTCTTCCAAAGATTTTTTATCCGTTCGGAACTGCTTTTCCAATTCGGCCTTTACAGCTTCGATCTCATCGGGAGGGATCTGCTCCGGCAATTTGCGAATTTTGTCCTGGAACATTACATCCCGATCCGCAATCTTGGCGGCATATTCGTTTCTAATTTCAGCGATTTCCTGCTTTTGTTTTTTAGTCAGCTTTTTCTGGTTTTTCAACTCCGGGGCCAGCTTATCCGAACGTTCCAGACTCAATTCCAAAGCACTTTTTAATCCAGACATATTTATCTCTCAAAAAATATGATTAACTATCTAATTATAAAGGAATTACAAATCAGACTCAATAGGCATATGGGCCTGATTGGCTCAAACTTGGGAATAATATAAGACTCCGCTTAAAAGTCTAATGAACTGGAGAAAGGGCAATTCGAAAATCAGAAAATTTAATGACATGCGTCTGCAAAACATAATCTTCTTGCTTTAGAGTCTGATCGATCTGAGAAACCATCCAAATACCCTCAATCTTTTTATACCTATAGCGGGTGACTTCCGAATACTCCTGCCCCTTTACCTCGAAGCGGGAACGGCTCTCTGAGATCGCAAACTTTCCTTCTAACTTTAAATACCTCATTTCTCCTGCAACATTTTCAGGGGAACCTGTTTGCTGAAATCGTACTTTTCTAATCACCCACTCTTTGGTATCGACCAAAAGCCTGTAGCTAGTGTCTGGGTTCAATTGAGGGTTTAACTTCAAGATAAGTTTATTCCCTTCCATAGTATGAATCCGTCCCCCATAATCCGAAAACTTTTGCTTCAAAAATAATGGAATAATCAACTCGCGGTAGGGTTTAACTTGCTGGACTAATTCCGGGAAACGTTCCTCCTCCTGCCGCTTGGCCAATTTAAAATTCCCAAGGCCATCAACAGAGTCTTGTTTCCAGGTAAAAATCAAATCTGGATTACGTAGAAATTTACCCGAACCAGAAGCCACATCCAATTGCTCCCATTGAACACGAACGGAAAGACTACTTAATCTCTGCTTCTGCGGGTAATAATAGCTTTGATCAAGTTTAGAAAGGACTGAGTGGAAGGTTTGGCCCCATGCTGGGCTTATAATCAGACAAGAAAAGATGAGCGCAATTACAAAAAATGATCGAGGCATAAGGAGGATGTGTGACTAAATCCGTTATTGCTCATTGCCTGCAGGACTCGTTGATCGCATGGAAAAACGGTCTACAGCATCCAATGAACCATCGTTTTTCAAGGACAAAAACAAATTCTGTGAATCTGCGCTATCCCAGGTTCTGGCCCCCGAAGCATAACCACGGATTTTCCCCTTTCCATCAATCAAGTAACTCGTGGGAAGTCCCATAACATGATATTTTTTCCTCACTTCCTGATTCTGATCTAAAAGCACCGGAAAAGTATAATTATTGTCCTTCACATAATTCTGAATCCTATCCTCATTCCATCGGTCAATTGAAACCGCCAGCACTTCCACACCTTCAGCCTGAAGAGCCGTATAAAGGTTTTGCATAGAAGCCATTTCTTCGATGCACGCCCCGCACCAGGTAGCCCAGAAATTAAGCAAAAGAACTTTCCCTTTAAAGTCAGAAAGCTTAACCATCTTGCCCTTTAGATCCCTCACCAAAAAATCGGGTGCATCTTGGGAAACTTTTGGCGACACCACTCCCATCTTGCCAAAAGAGTTATGTTCTGCATATCCCGTGGCAGGAATTAGCACAAGTGACAATATTAAAACCTGTTCAATTATGTTATTCATTAGTCTCATAATAGTTTCCTCATCTTGCGTTCCTATGTAAATAATCTTGAACCAATTTTTTTTCCTGGGCCGGAAATTTGATTCCCTTTTCCTGCATAAAACCATCCATCATCACTAAAAGATGATCCCATTGCTCCGGGGTATGCCGCTTAGGCCCCGGTAACCCATGACATTGGGTACAGTGTTTCTTGTATAGCTTGGCACCGGGACTTTCTGGTTCCGGAATCGTCTGTGTCCCCGCGCAAGCTATTAAGAAAAGCGATACCCAAATCACACCTAACTCTTTTTTCCCAAAAAGCATTATTAAAACCCGAGCTCTTTAGGCGGATTGAACCCTTTATAACGTCGACTCCTTTTCGTTGGAATCTCAACATAATAAGAGAGTTGCATCATCCAGTTATCCCTTAATTGCGGCCCCTCCAGATCCTGATAAATGGGCAATGTCGCGGTCAGTTCCAAAATATGTAGAGGAATGGGCTGATATTGAAATCCCAGGCTCAATGCCACTTTATGACCCCCGTAATTTTGTGGATCAAACAAAGGGCTCAAAAATGGATTTCCTGCAACTTTATTGGTATGGCCTTCGCCATTGACCCGTCCGTTAAAAGGCTCCCGGCTAAAGCTTCCTTCAACCCATCCGTTCAATTGAGCTTGAAGTACCCAGTTGTCATGCACCTGTTTCATCGCATAAAAGTCGTAACGAAACTCCTGGCCCCGGTGATAACCTTGTTCATTGTCATACACATGCGCTTCTAATTGGGTGTTGAGTCCCCACCAGTACGGATCTCGTGAAGACTGATAAGTCACTCCAACAATAGGGTCAACCGTACCACTGCCCAATTGCATCTTGAAGGGAAGAAGAATGCCATTAACACCATTGGGGGTAGCATTGGTAAATTTTCTTTCAATGGACCCGGTTGGCAAAGACAAACCATACAAGACTGAAAACTGTTTGGTCGGGGCCAGGTGGTCATCGGAAAATAAACGAGATTTCGCCAGTAAAGTAATATCCCCTAACCCAGCCGATGTCATAGTAAAGTTGCTACCTTGAGCAGGGAGAATTTCCATCGGCATTTCGTTGACGGTGACGTTGGTCATCGCCATCACAGCAAAATCATCTGTAAAAGAATAAGCACCACCAAACATGGTCATGTATTGCGTCATGGAACGGGGAACGGCAGGAAATTTTCCTTGACCGGGTGTCCCCACCAGGTCAGTCGACAGAATGTCTTCGGTACCATCCCGGAGAGGACCCATTTTCATAATCATTTCGCTCATCTTGAACCGAAACTCATGTGGCTCCGGAATGCCACCCCCAACAAGATTGAGCGGCATATTACCCCCGCAATGGGCACAACACAGCCCTATATATGCCTGGGCCAAGGAGGCCCAAACCAACATCGCAATATTTAAAATCAAAATAAAAATATTTTTCCTGAACATGAACACACCTCAAAAAAATAGAGTTTGAACGAAAAGGTGAATTTCTAAAGACCTGACAGTACGAACAAAAATAAAAGAGTCCACACTCCGGCAGAGCGCAAACAACTGTTATTTCAATCTGTCAATTATGTTCAGATGCGTTGGGGAGGATGATCGATAAGCTGGAGAAGCTTTTGTTGATTCTCGTAAGGAAGTATACCTATCTTTTGTGAAACTAGTATCGGCGAAAATGTAAGGTACGAGGTTATTTTTGATAAATCCTTGGCAATGGAGTTGCTGGAAGAACTCGAAGAACCAGAATGAGTGCCACAATCTGGGCGCAACTCACTGCCTGTTGCAACCCCCTTCTCATGAGGACAGGGGATATTTCGAGAATGCTGGTACATATTCAAAATACAATACAAGGGTTTCTCTGCTTTATTAAAAGGAGATACCGCATTGGATTTTCCATGGTGGTGTTGATGCGATGATCCGGCTTGTGCCACAGAAGCCATAAAAAGGACCATGCA
>Ga0233439_10004294_pt1 | contig 13908 bp, 8 predicted proteins | sample SI_123_September_6_FD_182713 | JGI IMG/M metagenome (GOLD analysis project Ga0233439, IMG submission 182713) | Seawater microbial communities from Saanich Inlet, British Columbia, Canada - SI_123_September2016_100_MG | ecosystem: Environmental > Aquatic > Marine > Inlet | place: Canada: British... | reverse complement strand
GACGCGCCGGTTATTTTGCAGGCGAGCCGGGGCGCGCGCTCCTACGCCAACGACATTGTCTTGCGCCATCTGATTGAGGCGGCGGTGGAGATGTATCCCAATATCCCGATCTGCATGCATCTGGATCACGGCAACAATACCGACACCTGCGCGTCGGCCATCGAGAACGGTTTTTCCTCGGTGATGATGGATGGCTCTTTGGAAGAAGACGCCAAGACGCCATCGTCCTATGAATACAACGTCGATACCACCAAAGCGGTGGTCGATATGTCCCACGCCGTCGGCGTTTCGGTGGAGGGCGAGCTCGGCTGCCTCGGCTCGTTGGAGACCGGCGAGGGCGAAAAGGAAGACGGCCACGGTTTCGAGGGTAAGCTGGATACCGACATGCTGGTCACGGACCCGGACGAGGCTGCCGACTTTGTCGCCAAGACGAAAGTGGATGCCCTGGCAGTCGCCATCGGCACCTCCCACGGCGCCTACAAATTCACGCGCAAGCCCACCGGCGATATCCTGGCCATGGACGTGGTCAAGAAAATTAACGAGCGGCTGCCGAACACGCATCTGGTCATGCACGGCTCCTCGGCGGTGCCCCAGGAATTGCAGGACTTGATCAATGCCAATGGCGGCGACATGCCGCAGACCTATGGGGTGCCCGTCGAAGAGGTAGTCGTTGGCATCAAACACGGCGTGCGCAAGGTGAATATCGATACCGACAACCGCATGGCGATGACCGGCATGTACCGCAAAGTGGCGGCCGAGAACCGGGCTGAGTTCGATCCCCGGAAATTCAACAAGCCGGCGATGGAAGCCATGACCGAGGTTTGCATTGAACGCTATGAGCGTTTCTCGACCGCCGGCCAGGCTGGCAAAATCAAGCCGATTTCCATTTCCGATATGGCCAAGCGCTATCAGGACGGCAGCCTGGATCCGAAGATTAACTGATCCGAAACTTCTGCAATTGTAGTTAAGCACAAGATGAAAATCGCCCCATCCATATTGTCCGCCGATTTCGCGAAGCTTGGCAAAGAGGTTGCCGCCGTCGATGCGGCGGGCGCCGACTACATTCATATTGATGTGATGGATGGCCATTTCGTTCCCAACCTGACGTTCGGCCCGCCCATCATAAAAGCCGTCCGGGCGTCCAGCGATAAGCCTTTCGATGTGCATTTGATGATCGATCCTGCGGCGCCCTACTTGCAGGAATATGCCGATGCCGGCGCCGACATCATCACCGTGCATGCCGAGGCCGACAAGCATATCCACCGAAGCGTTCAGGTGATACGCGGGCTCGGGCTAAAGGCCGGCGTGTCGATCAATCCTGGAACAGATGAAAGCGTGCTGGCGCCGCTGCTGGACGATATCGATCTGATCCTGGTGATGACTGTCAATCCCGGCTTTGGCGGGCAAAGCTTCATCCCATCCCAATTGGAAAAGATCCGCCGCGTTCGCGCCATGATCGATGGCCGTGCCATCGAGTTGGAAGTGGACGGCGGTGTTAAGCCGGACAATATCAAATCAATAGCCGATGCCGGCGCCGATGTGGTGGTTGCCGGCAGCGCCGTGTTCGGCGGCGATGGCGGGTACGAGGCGGCGATCAATGCACTCCGTGCGGCAGCCGGCTGATGCCCAAATTTGCTGATATTTACCAGGACTTAGAGAATGACTAGCACGAGCCAGAACGCCGAAGATTTAGAAATAGTCTCGGCGCCCGGCCTAAGTGAGCAATTGGGCAAGTTGCTTTACGATTTTGCCGTCCATTATCTTTGGGATAAACGCTGGTTCATCATCGCGCTGGCTGTCGGTGCCGCCATTGCGACGCTGCCGTTGCCCGATGGCCTCAACCGCGAAGGCATGATCGTGCTTGCCATGTCGGTGTCGGCGACGATCATGTTCATCACCGAGCCGATCCCGTTGCCGGGCGTTGCGTTGCTGATCATCCTTGGCCAGATATTCATCCTGGGCCACGATTCCTCGGCCGTCGCCAAAACCCTTTGGAACGATTCGGTGCTTTTCATCATGGGCTCGCTGATGCTGGCCGTTGCCGTGGTCAAGCAGAAGTTGGACCGGCGCATCGCCTGGGTGATCGTCAGGATTACCGGCACAAAGACAACCCGGGTATGTTTGGGTATTTCCGTCGTATCGGGTTTGATGGCGTCGTTTATCGGCGAACATACGGTGGCCGCCATGATGCTGCCGGTGGGCATGACGCTAATCATGCTGACGTCGGACGATCCCAAAAAAGTGCGCGGCTTGGCTGCCGTGATTTTGCTGTCGGTGGCCTATGGCGCTTCGGTCGCGGCCATTGCTACGCCGTCGGGCGGCGCCAGAAACGCCATCATGATCGGCTATTGGCGGGAGTTCTTTTTCGATCCCTCCAACCCTGAAACGATCAAATATCTGATGGGATATGTGCGCTGGATCATCTTCGCCTATCCTTTGTTCCTGATCCAGTTGCCGTTCGTCACCCTCATCCTGTTTATGACGTTCAAGCCCGAATACAAGGATTTGTCCCGGGCCGTTGTTCGCCTGCGCAAACAGGTCGAGGAACAGGGCTCCATGAAAAGAGCCGACTGGGTCGCCATTTTTCTTTTTGTAATGACCTTGCTGGGCTGGATTTTTCTTTCTGACAGTGTCGGCATGGGGACCATCGCCCTCCTTGGCGCGACGGCGTTCCTCATCGCCGGTCTGGTGCATTGGGAGGATATCAATTCGGGCGTCAACTGGGGCGTGGTGCTTTTGTACGGCGCGGCCATATCGCTCGGTATTGAAATGAAGGATTCCGGAGCCGCCCTGTGGGTTGCGGAGAGCTTTTTGGGTCTTTTGGGACCGTTCGGCATCGAAAATGGCATCGGGCTGTGGGCCGCCATTTCGGTGCTGACCACGACGATTGCCAACACCATGTCGGCTGGCGCGTCGGTCGCGGTGCTGGGACCGATCATGCTTAAAGTCGCCATCGCTGCCGAAGAAAGCCCGATTCTGATTGGGTTCGTGACTGCGGTATCCACCGGATTTGGCTACCTGACCGTGTTTGCGGCGCCCGCCTGTACCATTGTCTATGCGTCCGGCTATTTGAAAGTCACCGATTTTCTTAAAGCGGGTTGGAAAATGGCGCTCACTTCGATCATAATAATGTTGTTGGCGGCGAGCTTTTATTGGCCCATCCTGGGGTTATAACGGAACCCGAAACCCGGGAGTGGGAGTGATAGACATTGATGGCAGACAATAACAATGACCTTGAGAACATTATTGAGGTCAGAAAGGATCGGTTTCGAATTCTCGTCTGCATCGACGGCGGAGAGGATTCCTATCTTGGCCTGAACTATGCCGCCGATGTGGGCCGCCAGTCCGACGCCGATATAATTTTATTCTATGTCCGGCCCGTGGATCAGGGTATGCGCACCGGTGGCCTGCAGGTCCGCGTGGCGCGCGAAAATATGATGAATTGGGGGCTGGAACTGCCTGGCATCCAATATTTGAAAAAGGGCCGCGACCGCCTGATGGAAAACTATGACGCGCAAGCGGATTGGGCGGAGGAAACCTCCCACACCGATGTGCAGGGCGATCCCTTAGGCGACAACAAGACCGAGTACCGCCATTCCAGCGGCAAATCTATCGTTCTTAAGCTGAAAGTAGCGCCGTCGGTGGCGGCTGGCATTCTGGATCAGTACGAATTGGGCCCCTACGATCTGATTATCATCGGCGGCTCGGGCCGCTGGGGCGGTAAGGGAATTTCCCTTTGGGATCCGGCGGTGGCCGAAAAAGTGGCGGTGCATGCGCCCTGTTCAGTGCTGGTGACCCGCGATTTGGAGGGGGGTAAGGGCCATTTGCTGTGCACCGACGGCTCGGAGCGGGCCATGGACATGATCCGCAAAGCAGCCGGCCTGGTCAAGCGGACCGGGGCCGGGCATCTGTCCATCCTGTCGGTCGCCCTCAGCGCCGACGGCGAAGCGGAAGCCAGATATAATGTGGACAAGGCCGCCGAATTGGTTCGCTCCTTGGATATCGAGCCGCGCGAGGTTATTACCCGCGTCGGCAATCCGGTCGAAGAAATCATCACGGCGGGTTCGGATTATTCGCTGATTGTCACCGGCGATACCGGCGTTACTGGTATCAAGCGCTTTTTTATGGGAAGCGTGGCCTTCAAGGTGATGGAGTATGCGAAAAACTCGGTCATGGTCGTGCGCTGATATAAAGGCTACTAGAGTAAAATCTTGACCTACTTGGCCTGTAATTTGCATTAATTTTGCAATGAATTACCACATGCCCATTAGAGGTAATCCACAACTTTAATGGCACTACCTATGTGCTATAATTACGTCAACTTACATAAAATGAAATAGATGTATCCGTGAAAACATCAATGTCATGCTTTGCGCTCGCGCTGGTTCCAGTGCTTGGCATCAGTTTTGCTGCGGCACTCGGCGCCCATGCGGCTGCTGGAACAGCCGCCGAGGAAACCATCGCCACCGAAAAAATCATTAGCGCTTATAACTGCGGCGCCTTTCCCAATGTTGCCTGGTGGCTCAATGATTCTGCCAAAGTCGTCGGCATGGTGAATAAGCGCTACAAGGGCGATTGGGACAAATATATCGCCAGTTGGAACCGTTATGGCGGCGCCTTGCAGCGCAGTTTGGAAAACGGCGAGGCGCGCCTGATCAAGTCGCAAAACAGAACCCTTAAGGGCCCGACCCTTGCTGTCCATGTTACCATGGTCAAAAAGCGGGTCGTGGTGTTGAAATGTCTGCGTGATGCCCAGAACAGTAATAATAGTCTCGAATCATTGGAAACGGCGGCCGGCGGTGACGATGCCAACAACCAGCCGCGCGCCCGGCCCGTAGCCGGTAAATGCGATCCGCTGCCGCAAGCCGATTGGTGGAGCAAAACGCCAACGGCGGTAAAAAGCGCCGTAGCCAAACGCTATAACGGAGATTGGGATAAATATATCAAGCGATGGAAAACGCATCACGCCAGCATGAAGCGAAGCTCCGAAAATGGCCGGGCCCGGGTGGTCAAATCGCGCGGTATCACATTGCGCGGCAAAACCTTGGAATCCCATGTCGGCAAAATCGAAAAGCGGATTGAGGTGCTGGAATGCATGCAAGCGAATGCCGAGGCCGGCAACACCGGGGACGGCAGCGGCGAAGCGTCATTGGAAACGGCATCTGGCGCGCCAACCAGGGCGGTAATCAGCGGCGATCAGATGGAAATCGAGGTCGAGGCAGAATGCAGCGGCGGTCAGGCCAGCTTCAAGCTCACCAATGTGGGTGATCGTTGGCCAAGGCTGGGGGAGATTAATATCCACCGCATCGATACCAAAGGATTGCTTGTCAAAAGGCGCCTTCGCATGCGTGGCTCCCAGCAGATGACATTCCGCATTCCGCGCAACAAGCAGCAAGGCATCGCCGGCGTCGGCATCTTTGTGAGCCCAAGCTGGTTCCCGCGTAAATTCGAATATGATGCGGTAGCGAACTGCGTCGGCGAATAGAGAACTGGGCGCCCAATCTATAACCGTTAAAAAACCAGCTCGTCCTCTTCGCCGCCGCCGGAGATGACAATTTCGCCGGCATCGGCGAGGGTTTTGGCGGTCTGCACCACGTTGCTCTGGGCCTCGTCGACCTCCTTCAAGCGCACCGGGCCCATGGCCTCCATATCTTCCTGCATCATCTTGGCAGCGCGTTCCGACATGTTCTTGAAGAACAAATCCTTGATGTCGTCCGAGCCGCCCTTCAGGGCGATAGCCAGCTGGTCTTTCTCGACCTGGCGAAGGAGCGCCTGCACGCCCGACGGATCGATGCGCGCCAAATCTTCGAAGGTAAACATCAGGCCCTTGATACGCTCGGCGCTTTCCCGGTTGCGTTCTTCGAGAGCGCCCATGAAACGATTCTCGGTCGAGCGGTCCAGACTGTTGAAGATATTGGCCATCTGCTCGTGGCTGTCCTGGCGCTGGCTCGAGGCCAGGTTCGACATAAACTCTGTGCGCAGGGTCTTCTCGACGCCGTCCAGGATTTCCTTTTGCACCGTCTCCATGCGCAGCAACCGCATGATCACTTCCATGGCGAAATTTTCCGGCAGCACCGCCAGAACCCGGGAAGCGTGATCCGGCTTGATCTTCGATAGCACCACCGCCACGGTCTGCGGATATTCGTTCTTCAGATAATTCGCCAGAACCTGCTCGTTCACATTGCCGAGCTTGTCCCACATGGTGCGGCCGGCGGGACCACGGATTTCTTCCATGATCAAGTCCACCTTCTCTTGGTCGATGGTCTGCAAGAGTAGGCGCTCGGTGGAATCGTAACTGCCGACCAGCGAGCCGGTGGACGACAACTGATCGGCAAACTCGATGAACAGACGTTCGACAACTTCCGAATCGATGGTGCCAAGATTGGCCATCGTCATCGACAGCTCCTTGATTTCTTCCACATCCATCAACTCGAACAGCTTCGCCGACTGATCCTGCTCCAATGAGAGCATGAAAATCGCCGCCTTGTCGGCGCCCGATAAATTGCGGTACGTGTCTTTCGAACGGGCCATAAGACAATATTTCCTTTAGGCCTCTTGATACAACCAATTGCGAATGATCGAAAGCGCTTCCTCAGGATGTTTTTCGACAATTTCGCCGACCTTCTTCACCGATGACGCGCGGACGCGGCCCTCGACCCGGTCGATATCGATCAATTCTTCGAACTGCTCTTCGGCTTCGCCTGGCGCAGATGCGGGCGGCGCTAAGGCCGCGGTCGCGGCGGCCTGCTGTTCGAGGAGCTTCTGCTCGGCCGCCGCCGCCGCCGCCGGCAGAGCTTCAAAGGCGCGCGATACCAAAGGCCGCACAACAAGCAGTATGACTAATATGGCAAGGATTGAGAGGACAACAACCTCGGCAATCTTCAAAAGGTCATTTTTTTGCAGCCCGAAGAACAAATCCAAGGGTACATCAGGTTCGATCAGGATCGCGGCGAAGCGCATATTGATAACCTCAACCGTGTCTCCGCGCCCTTCGTTGAAGCCAATTGCCGTGGATACCAACTTGGCCAAATTGTCCATATCAGCCTTGGTGCGTTCGTTGTAGACTGGATCGCCATCATCGTTGAAGGTGATGATGCCATCTACTAGAACAGCGACCGACAGCCGTTTGATCAGGCCGATTTCGCGGACATGATTGATAATTCGTTTGGATATTTCGAAGTTGACGGTTTCTTCGGTCCGTGATTCCTGATTGCTCGAAGATTGGCCGCTATCGTCTGCTCCGGCGCCGTCGGGAAGGTTGGTGCCCACGGTAACTGGATCGCCGCCTTCGGTATCCCGGCTTTGCGCCTGCTCTTCGACCGAGTTGGTCGAGCGGACAACCTGACCATCTGGATCGAAGGTCTCTTCGGTTGTCGAAATCCGGTCATAGTCCAAATCGGCGTTGACGGTCACCTTGGCGTTGCCGCGACCGACCGATTTTTCCAACAGCGCCGCGACTTCACCGGCCATGCGCCGCTGGAAAGCTAGGCGCCGGTCTTCGAATTCTCCCGCCCTAGATTGATCGGAATTTTGGTCGTCGCCGCGCGCAAGCAAATTCCCGCGGTCGTCAATCAGCGATACCTTGCCAGGCTCAAGGTCGGGAACCCCGGCGGCGACCAGATGCTGAATGGCCGCAATTTGTTCGTTGCCAAGACGCTGGGCGCCGCGCATTTTTATAACCACCGAGGCGCTGGCGGTTTGTTTTTCTCGGGAAAACAATTCCCGTTTGGCCAGTACCAAATGCACCCGGGCGGCCTGAATGGTTTTGAGCGAACGTATGGTGCGCGCCAACTCTCCTTCGAGGGCACGTATCAAATTTATGTTCTGCAGAAAATTTGTCGTGCCAATGGCGCTGACATTGTCAAATATTTCATAGCCGACGTTGCTGCCGCCGGGCAATCCTTCGGCGGCGAGCATGAGGCGCAGCCGCGCGACGTCCTCGGTCGGAACCATAATTTGCGCGCCCTCGGCATCGACACGAAATGGAACGGATTGGGATTCCAGCTGACGAAGGATCTGGTTGGAATCTGAAGGTTCGAGATTCGAATATAACAGTTCCATATCGGTGCCGGTAAAGCGCTGGGTTACGAATACGAAAAACAACGCCATCGCTAAAAAGACAACGCCCATTACGCCAAGTCGAACGGCTCCGAGACTTCTCAGAAATTCAAAGAGGGTGCCCACGTTTATGTTCCTTAAATTTTATTGTCCCGCTTTATTCGGCATGCGAGATTGAATGCATCTTAGATTTCCTAAAAATTAGGACTTCTTGTGTCAAAGATTGGTTAACACCCGGCAATTTTTGCCTATTTAGATGTTTGCCGGGACCAAAGATGAAGGGCGTAAATGGCAAAACGGGTTTTGGCCGGTGTGGAGATGACTTGGGGCGGGCCTTACGCAACCCTTGGCGGGACACGCTCGTCTGTTGATCAAGACGCCAGCCATGGCTGATGCCGCGCCGGACATTTTGGCCGACGCATTGGCCGCTCATGGCAACGGCGACCTGAACAGGGCCGAAACCTTGTACCGGCGCGTACTGGTGCTGGAGCCCACCAATGCCGAGGCGCTTCACAATTTGGGCGCTGTTGGCCTGCAAAGCGGTCACCCGGCGGCAGCGGCCGGTTTGTTTCGCCAAGCATTGGTTGCCGATCCCGGCTACAACGACGCCTATTGCAATTTGGGGTTGGCGCTCCGAGCGCAAGGATTACTCGAGGAGGCGGCCGAGGCTTACGGCGAGGCCATCGATACCGATCCGAACATGGCCGAAGCCCATTCCAATCTGGGTGTGGTTCGACAAGAACAAGGTGCCTTTGATGCCGCCGCCGACAGCTACCGCGAGGCGATTAGGATTGCGCCTAATCTGGCCGATGCCCATTGTAATCTGGGAATTTTGCTGCACGAGCAAGGCGCCTTGCAAGAGGCCGAAGAATGCTTGGCATTGGCATTGGAGGCGGCGCCCGGGAACCCGATTGTCGAGGCCAATCTGGGCGCCGTGATGGCCGGTCTCGAACGTCATGAGGATGCCGAGCGTCATTTGAAGAAGGCACTGCAGCGCTTGCCGCAAAATTCGGATATTCTTTTCAATATCGGGCGCGCAGCCTATGCCGGCGGGCAGTTGGACCGCGCTGTTAAGTTTTATCGGCTGGCCATCGAAAATGCGCCGGAATTCGCCGCCGCCCATCACAGTCTGGCGCACGCGCTTCTGGCGCGCGGTGAGCTCGCCGAAGGGTGGCGCGAATATGATTGGCGCTGGCGCGCAAAGAATTTTGCGCATCCACCCCAAATTCCCCGCTTTCCCAAATGGGATGGATCGCCGCCCGCCGGTAAGCGCATGCTGATCTGGGACGAGCAGGGCGTCGGCGATAAATTGCTGTTTGCCGGACTGATCCCGGAACTGCAGGCAGCCGGCGCCGAATGCGTCATCGAGACGGACCCGCGCCTGGTCTGCCTATTCCGGCGTTCGTTTGCCGCTGCAACGGTGGTTCCATTTGAGCGCGGTCAGAAAGCGCTCGCCGCAACCGGCGATTTCGACTTTCAACTTCCCATCGGTGATTTACCGCGATGGTTGCGGCCCGAATCGAGGCAGTTCCGCCCCTTAGGCCGCTACCTGCGCGTCGATGACGGTTTGCGAGGTGCCATGGATAAGCGTTACCGGGATCTTGGCGGTGAAATTGTTGCCGGCATATCCTGGGCCAGCAAACCACCGAAAGGCGTTTCGCTGGAGGCGTTGCTGCCGGTGCTAAGCCTGCCGGGCGTCACCTGGGTCAATCTGCAATATGGTGACCACGCTGGTGAGATTGAGGCATTGCGCAGCGATAGCGGTATTGAAATCCACAGCGATCCCAGCATTGATCCGATCAAGGATTTGGACGGATTTGCGGCGCAGGTGGCCGCCATGGACGCGGTCGTAACGATCCAGAACACGGCGCTCTATGTTGCCGGCGGGGTTGGTGTGCCGACATTTGCGCTGACCGCGCCGGCGCCGGATTGGCGGTGGTTCGGGAGGGGTGGACGGATGGGCGAAACCCCTGCACAAGACCCATGGCATGAAAATGTGACGCTGTTCAAGCGCCGACCGGGCGAAGCGCCGGTTGCGGCGGTTGCCAAAATCGCCGATTGTTTGCGCCAATTGATGGCACCAGGCGGGCAATAACGGGCTATATTTCCTTGTAGCCGCCGGTTTCGATCCAGGTGCGCCACATGTCTCGAAAGGCTGCTTCCACGCTCCGCGCATAGGGCTCTGAATCACAGATATCCGATTGGTGCAACGCATCGCGCATGCCCTGGCGCAGGGCATTGAGTTTTACCGGATCGCTTGCCATTTCAACCGCGAGGGCAACATAGTCGTCTTTGGTTTTGGCAATGAATTCCGGGAACCCGGCATGGGTGGCGATGGATGCCGCCACCCGGTCGACAAAATTGCTGCCCAGCAGGGTAATGACCGGCATCCCCATGGTCATCGCTTCAAAAGTGGTCGTGGCGCCGTTGAAAGGGAACGGGTCCAGCGCAATATCCATGGCGCTATACAGCTCTAGGTGGCTGGCTCGATCATCCATGCCGCTGTTGAAAATCAGCCGGTCGGCACCGATGCCATGGTCGGCAAACTTATTTTCCCAGCGTTTTCGCATGGATTCCTGGCTGTAATGATTGAAGTATTTCAAATAGAGTCGGCTATTGGGCACCGCATCCAAGACCCGGGACCAGAGCGCAATAACCTGATCGTTGAGCTTTTCCGGCTTGTTAAGGCAGCCGAAGGTAACGTAGCCGTTTTCGATTACCGGCGCCGGCTTGATTTCCGGCAAACCCTCCTGAACTGGATATTGGTAGTAGACTGGCAACCGGTAGAGAGCCTCAGTAAATTTCTCCGGCGTATCCCGGGGGTGCAGGATTTCATCGGTCAGATAATAGTCCATCGCCTCAAGCCCGGAAGTGGCGCAATCGTGGTAACTGACTTGGATCGGCGCTGGCCGGTAGGTGGCCACGATGGGCCGGTTCTCGTCGAACCTGCCGGCCAAATAGATGACGATATCGATCTCGTCTTCTTCGATCATGGCGGCGACTTCGTCGTTCGATTTCTGCATGGTCGAACGATAATGCTCGGAAATCTTTTTAAACTCGTCGGTGATTTGGTCAGGGTATTCCACCTGCCCATAGAGGAAAACTTCGAACGCCTCGTGGTCGTGATGGACCATGACGGGGAGAATGTTCATGGCAACCACGTGGGTCCGGAAATCGGACGACACGTAACCAATACGCAGCCGGCGGTCCGGATCGCGGTTCCGTTCGGGAAAGGATTTGGCTGTGAATTCGGGTTTATCGAAGGGGCCGCGCACCTGGCGGTGGATGTCGAACAATTCCTGGGCCGAGAGACCGGGAACGTTGAGCAGTACGAACAACAGACATTTATGCGGCGCCTCCGAATGGGGCATCATCTCGACGGCCTTCATATAGCTTTCGGTGGCCTTGGTGATGTCGCCGATGGTCTGATAGGCCGATCCAAGGGCCAGCATCGTCGAAATGGCTTCGGGATTAAGTTCCTGCGCTTTTTCGATGGTCGCCAGAGATTCCTCCAGCAATCCGATCTTGCGTTGCGCAACGCCTTTCTCGGCCAGCAGCTTGAGATGGTCCGGTTGGGTTTCGAGCCCGACATTATATTCCTCTATAGCTTCTTCGACCCGGCCCACGGTGGTAAAAATTTCGCCTAGGGCCACCCTTGCGTCGGCATGATCGGGATCCAGGTTAAGCGCCACTTGATAGGAGATTTGCGCTTTTACCCGGTCGCCCAGCCGTTGGCGGGCAAAACCCAGCTCGTAATGGGCATCTGCGCAACGAGGGTCAAACTCGATACATCGCTGGAAGCTTTCGGCGGCGTCTTCGAACTGGCGAAGATGGCGCTGGGCGATGCCCATATTGAAATTGGCATCGAAATAGTCCGGGTCCAGGTCCAGGGCCTTTTGATAAACTTCCAATGCCTTTTCCATCTCGCCCTTCGCCTCATAGGCGTTGCCCAGATTGTTATAGGCTTGATGATAGTCGGGGGCGCTTTCGATGGCCCGGTTGATCAAGGATATGGCGGCATCGAAATTTTCCGTCTGGTGGGCAATCACGCCCAAAAATTGAAGCGCCACGGGGTGGTTGGGAATCACTTCCAGGACTTTCCGAAATATGGTTTCGGCGTCGCGCAATTCGCCTTCTTTGTGGTAGCGGTTGCCGATGGCTATCAACTCGTCAATCGTCACCTTGCGGCGCGCCGGCCTGATGGCGCCGGTGCCGAACCGGCGGCGGGGGTCCTGGGCCACCGGGCCCTTGTGCATATGATTCATCGCCCGTCCTATAATTGCTTGCCCCAGCTTGCCGCTGGTTGCCGGTCCGGCCAAAAGCCGAATTGGGTCCCATTGTCTGCGGTTAAGGTTAAGGACCGGTAAAACGAAGCCGCCACCGTCCCCGCCTCCAAACAAAAAAAACCCCGGTATGGCCAAAGCCATACCGGGGAAGTTTGGTGGTGGGCGTGAAACTGGTTAACGCTTGATCCTGACAAGCTCATCGAGCATCTGATCGGCGGTCGAGATAATCTTGGCGCTCGCCGAATAGGCCCGCTGGGTGGTGATCATGCTGGTAAATTCTTTGGCGATATCGACGGTCGAGGATTCCAGCACTGAATTCTGTACCGTTCCGGCGCCGCCCTGACCGGCCGTCCTTAGGAAGAACAGGCCTGAAAAGTCGGTTTGGTTGTATACGTTACCGGTGTTGGAACCCAATCCGCCGGGGTTCGGGAAGGTGGCCACCGGCATCTTGAAAATTGGCCGGATATCGCCATTCTCGAACAAGGCGGTCACAAGGCCCGCTTCTGAAATCGTGACGCCTGAGAATTGGCCGAACGCGGCGCCATCGGTATCGATAAAGGTCGGGTTATAGGCCGCCGCAAACTGCACGATGCCGTCCGCCTGACCGACCGTGCCGAAGTCGAAATCGATGGCCAGATCAGCGGCGCCATTGGTCAGATCGATAGCGATATCATCGATATTGTAGGCCGACGGAATGCCGCTGCCGTCAAAACTGATGCCGGGCGTGGATGTTACGTTCAAATCCAGATCGCGGATCGTAAAGGCGCCGGCGCCGGCTTGGCGCATGCTCGCCGCGTTGGAGGCGTTGATGGTTATATCAAAGGCATTGGCATCGGAGCCACCAGTGCTGGAGGCGACAACCGTGTTAAGGATATCGATGCGGCTGGACGAGGATCCGTTGACCTTGAACCGGGCTATGCCGGTTGTTGAAGCCCCCAAGGTCACCGCGACATCCGAAGCATTCAACGCCGCCACCAAGGCGGTCACGGCGCCAGATGCGCCGTTGGCGCTGGAGAAGCTGATGGCAACGCCGCCGCTGGTGGTCGCCGCATTCGATGTTTCAGCAAATTCGAAGGTCACCGACGTGGATGCCCCCGATGACGAGGTATTGAAGGTGACCGTGATGGTCTCGCCATCTGCCGGTGTGGTTGTCACGTCGAGCCGCCCGGAGGCGGCATAAACGCCGCCCGACGAAGAGGTCAGGATCGAAGATGCGGCCTGGGTCGGCGGTTCAATGGACAAATCCCACTGGTTGTTGGTGGTCTTGGACCAGATTAGCTGCAGATTATGGGCGACGCCCAAGGAATCAAAGACCTGGATGGTTGTGTTGCTTGTGTTGCCGACCGATGTTTCCGCTGGCAGATTGGCGCCGAAGGTCAGGTTGTCGGTCGCATCGGCGGTACCACCGATATTGTTCAATCGGATGGTTTCCAGATTTGTAAACACTGTTGGATCAGGATTGAACGACGCGTTGTTGGCATCCACCGTCTGGCCGAGCGAGTTGGTTTTGTAACCTTGCAGGTAATAACCGGCCGTGTTCCGCAAATAACCACTCTTATCGGGA
>Ga0233439_10004293_pt1 | contig 13917 bp, 17 predicted proteins | sample SI_123_September_6_FD_182713 | JGI IMG/M metagenome (GOLD analysis project Ga0233439, IMG submission 182713) | Seawater microbial communities from Saanich Inlet, British Columbia, Canada - SI_123_September2016_100_MG | ecosystem: Environmental > Aquatic > Marine > Inlet | place: Canada: British... | reverse complement strand
GGTAAAATTGACGATCTCGAACTGACCGTCGGCGAAGTGACTAAAACGCTGCGGGCCGATTATGAGAAACTTGTCGGGCGGTCGGAAGACGCTGCCTCGGCGGCTTAAAGCTTAAGTGGAACACGATCGCCTCAAATCTGGGATTTGGATACAGGCACAAGTTCGCCTCTGCGGCATCAATAATCTCGCGGCCTATGTTGCCAAGAAAGGCGATGCCGATGCGGGGGCGATCTTTCTCCGCCTCAACAAACTCGACGGCTCAAACTTCATCTATTCGCAAACCCGGGCTATGTCCGGTCAAATCGCCTGGTCTTCTGCCGGCGATGGCGAGCCCATGGACGACCTGGCCGCCCACGAATATCTCGAAAAACAACAAAAATACGACCCCGATCTCTGGATCCTCGAGATTGAAGACCCCGACGGAAAATATGAATTCGACGGCCAAATCCTCTGATAGGTTAATTCGTGACAGTCACCAATTAACCTTTTGCCCACGCAGGCGTGATGCCTCTTCTCTTGACCTTGAAGCTGACATGACGGAATATTTTTAAAAATAGCAAAATAGGTGGGATTCATTATGCAGATGTTTAGATACCTGTTTATTCTGGCGACAGTTTTAGCCTCGGTTTTATACCTAGCGGCACCGAGCCAGGCACAGAGTGGGGCCAAAAAACCAGTGCGGGCGCCATGCGGAGCGGGTTTTGTCCATAATCAGCCGGGCTTCAATAGCAATCCCCTGCTTCACCGCGCTTCTTACAGACTGGCAGATGTTCAAGCCGGCGCCCTGCGCCTCAGCTTTATTGGCCATGCATCGTTTTTAATCGAGTCGCCCCAGGGCGTTAAAGTCATCACCGATTACAACGACTATTTCCGCGCTAAAGTCATTCCCGATATCGCCACGATGAATATTGACCGCGGCAATCATTCAACCGATACAATCGAGCCCGGCATTAAATTTGCGCTCCGCGGTTGGGATATCGGCAATGGCGTGCCGCGCTTTGATGTCACTTATAAAGATGTCCGGGTTTACAATCTGCCAACCAACCTGACAGATTTCGGCACCAGTTTTTCCAATTTCAGCTCTATGTTTATTGTGCAATCGGGCGGCATTTGTGTCGGCCATATGGGACATCTGCGCCATATTCTGGATCAAAAAGCCTTTGCTAAAATTGGCCGCATCGATGTTTTGCTGGTGCCGATTGACGGCCGAGTTACCCAAAGCATGGATGAGTTGGTCCACAACATCAAAGGCATTCGTCCGCGCATGATCGTGCCGATGCATTTCAATGCGATGTTTACAGCAGAGCAGTTTCTCTCGCAGATCAAAGGAATTTTCCCAGCTCGGCGAACCACCAAAAGCTCTATCGTTTTGTCACGGGCGACTTTGCCGCACAAAACAGAAATCCTTTTAATGTCGCCAAAGATTGCCTTTGGTGAGCAATATTAGAAGGCGGAAGGATTTTGAAAAAAGCATTGCTAAAATTTGTTGCGACAATCGGGGTTCTGTTCTTAAGCGCTGTTGTTCAGGCAGCTCCGCTTTATGTGCAAGGTAAGTCAGCTGCAAAGCAGCATATCCCCTGTGGTTTGGGTCTGGTTGAAAACAAGCTGTTCAAACGAGCCAACTATCAATTGGCTGATGTTCAGGCCGGTCATGTGAAAATCACCTTTGTCGGCCACTCAACCTTTATGATGGAGACAACCAACGGCGTCGCCGCATCGACAGATTATGCCGGCTTGCAAACGGAAAACCGCGTGCCTGATATCGTCACCATGAACAATTCCCATTCGAGCCACTACACAGATTTTCTGGATCCCAAAATTAAACATGTGCTGCGCGGGTGGTCTCCCGCTGGCGGCATTGCGCGCCATCATCTCAAAGTCAAAGACATGCGCATCTATAATTTGCCGACCAATATTTTTAATTTTGGCGAAGGTGCAATGAACGGCAATTCGGTTTTTGTCTTTGAAGCTGGTGGGTTGTGCATGGCGCATCTCGGCCACTTGCACCATTTCCTCAGTAAAGAACAGGTCGCTCAGCTCGGCCGCATCGATGTGTTGTATGTGCCGATCGACGGCGTCAACACGCTCAGCCATGAAGAAGCGCTTCACATCATCGGTCAGATCAATCCGCGTATCATCATGCCGATGCATCTTTCAGCCTTTGGTGAAGCGGATGCTTTTCCAGAAACCGCTGGTCAAAAATACAAAGTGAAGTTCTTAGAAAAAGACAATGTCGTACTCAACCGTTCAATGTTGCCGGTTAAAACGGAAGTGTGGTTTCTAACAGAAAGATTCTAAATTTTTATTCGATGTCGAGCTCTTTAGCCTGACGCTTGAGATCTTCAATACGGCGATCTGACTGAATGGTCCAAATACCGAGCCCGAACATCACGGCACCAAAACCGAAACCCAACACCATGGGCTTCCAATCCCATCCGAGATAAATTGCAGCTACGCCCAGCGCAATTCCCGCAATTCCCCAGATAATATTATTTTTGGCTTTTGCCGGTAAAGTTCTCACAGTTTTTCCCCAAATCAGTGTCGCCAAACAGGTATATGCATTTGTTTTAGCAATAAAAGGTAAAGGGATACTTACTTCAATATCGTAAAAGGTGACAAGGCCTCACAAGATACCACCCGGATAATCCAGCGCATTTTCAGTCAATTCCTTTGTGATATAGGCGAAAGCATCGTCGACTGTGTCGGTAACAAACATCATATCCAAATCTTCCGGGCTGATGGTGCCGTAATCGGCCAAGGCTTCAAAATTGATGATGTCTTTCCAATATTGCGCGCCAAACAGCACGATCTTGATCGGCTTTGAGAGTTTGCCGGTCTGATCAAGCGTGACCACTTCAAATAATTCATCGAGCGTGCCAAAGCCGCCTGGAAAAACAACGATGACTTTCGCCAAATAAACAAACCAAAATTTGCGCATAAAGAAATAGTGAAACTCAAAACCCAAATGATGGGTGATATAGGGATTTTCATGTTGTTCAAAGGGCAGGGAAATATTGAGACCGATATTCAGCCCTTTGGCCTCAGAGGCACCGCGATTGGCAGCTTCCATTATTCCTGGGCCGCCGCCCGTACAAACAACAAAACGACGCTCGTCGCCATCATCACCCAATTCCTTTGACCAATGGGTCAGCTGTTTCGATAATTCACGGGCATCTTCATAATAGCGCGACATCTTCAAATCGCGCTCCGCTTTTTGAATGTCGCCATTGCCTTTTTTTGCCTCGCGCAAAGCTTTCTGAGCCTGGCTTTTCGGTTTGGTACGAGCGGAGCCAAAAAACACGATCGTGTCTTTGACGTTAAAGTTTTCAAAGCGTGATTCCGGCTCCAGAAATTCGGCTTGAATTCGGAGTGATCGGGCGTCACGAGAGTTCAGAAACTCTTCATTTTTATAGGCCTTCACGGTGCGATAGCGAGATTTTTTAACAGGCTTATTTGTCATCAATGCATTCCCTGATTATTGGCAACCTAAATTTACCACAGTGCGCCCGGAGAAGACAGATACCTGCTTAACCAAAGCCAATTTTCCCATAGCCAATCTCAACTATCTTTATGCGTCGAATTCAAAACGGAGGGGAAGCAAATGAAGACAGTAATCGTAAGAGAACCGCGAGAGGATCTGCAATACGCGCCATCTTTGGTCACCGGTTTTGGCATTAATGATGAGACCGTGGAAAATGCCGGGATGGTTATGGGCACCTCAATCATGCCGCCCGGCGGGCGCAACTATCGCCACTACCATGTAAACGGCGATCTATCGATGTATAAAATCAAAGGCCGTGACAAACTTCTGATCGGCCCGGATGACGATTTGCAGGAACTGGATTTTGTTGAGGGTGACTTTGTCTATATCCCTAGAGGCGAAATCCACGGCGCCTATAACACGCTCGACGAGCCCGGCTTTCTCGTGTTCTGCTACACCGGCATCAACAATGTCAAAGAACTGCAAAAGGTCTATGTCGAGGAACCGCCGGAAGACTGACGACGTATTACATTAGAACTCAATTTCAACCGAGACTTAATCCGGGATACGGAAAAGAGTTGGTTTCCGCACGTTCCAACATGTCTGCCTTTACGGTTAAAGCAGACAGTTATCTGACAATTGGATTTCCACCTTTTATCCATTTCTCAATACCGTCAGTCACATTGTAGACTTTTGAGTACCCCGCCTGTTCGACGAGCATGTTTGCAAGAACCGACGATCGATTACCGGTACGGCAGATCAATATAACTGGTTCATTTTTATTTGCGATTTTCTGAAATTCAGCAGGAAAACTGCGGATGAAATTTCCCATACTGTCGAAGGCAGTTAATTTTCGGCTGCCCGCCACCACCCCGGTCTTGTCCCACTCATCCTGACGCCGAAGATCAATTATCTTGGTACCTGTAGCAAGTAGCTTCTGCAACGAGGCGTTATCGATATTACTATATTTTGGCGGCGTAACCGAAAGCAATGCGATTTCAAATTTCAAAGTCGCATTGGGGGGGATCACGCCACCGGCACCCTTTTTCCCATAGGCGAGTTCTGGCGGAATGACGAGTTCACGTTTCCCGCCAACCTTCATACCTTCAACGCCCTGATCCCAGCCCGGAATAACTTGGCCAGCCCCAAGGGTGAATTCAAATGGTTTTCCCCGATCTACGCTGGAATCAAATTTTGTCCCATTTTTAAGCCAACCAGTGTAATGAACTAATACTTTCGAATGACGAACGGCCTTGGCACCATTACCTTTGGCCAAAACTTTAGTGTCAATATCAGCAGCACCATGTGAGCTCCAACTTAAACCTGGAGTAAACAGAATTCCCGCCATAAGAAACGAGACACCCAATATAATCTTACGCAACATAGTTACCCATATCCTTCTATTCTAAAAAGCCTACATTGCATTTTTAGCAGAGCTTGTACACATATGCATTGTTAAATTTAGTTAATAGTCATGCAATGTTGATCTCTGCTAATGAGCATGTCCGATGTCGAATGTCAGCATTTTGATCTGCGCGAACTCTTCGAGATATATTGCGTCATACCCTGGATCCCGCATCAAGTGCGGGATGACAGAGAGGTTACTTCTTCCACTTATCAGCCGCTTCATCGTCGGCGGCTTTGGCGTCGACCCATTTGGCACCGTCCGGGGTTTCTTCGCTTTTCCAGAACGGTGCTTGGGTTTTGAGCCAGTCGATCAAGAACTCACACGCCTCAAAGGCAGCTTTGCGGTGCGCGGAGGCGGTGACGACGAGGACGATCTGTTCGCCGGGCTCCATGCGGCCATAGCGGTGAATGATTAGGCTGTCTTCAAGCGGCCAGCGCTCATGGGCTTCGGCTTCGATCTTGGCCAACTGTTTTTCCGTCATACCGGGGTAATGTTCCAGCGTCATCGCGGTGATGGCACTGCCTTCATCGAATTCGCGTACCAGGCCAACAAAGCTACAAACCCCGCCGACATTGGTATTCGTCGCTGAGATTTTGGCAATCTCGGCGCCGGCATCAAAGTCTTCGAGCTGGACGCGGACGCTCATCAGCCACCTGTCATTGGCGGGAAGAAGGCAACTTCGGTTGCGCCTTCAATGAGCGTATCAAATTCAACATGCTCTTGATTGACGGCGACCCGAATGTGATCGCGGTCGCGAAAGGCATCGGCGAAGCCGTCATCTCTTGAGGCCAGCCAATCGATCAGGGAATTAACATCGGTAAGTCCGGCCGGCAACTCAACATCTTCCTCGGCGACATTGGTTTTTTCCCTGAAATGGGCGAAATAGAGAATTTTCATAAATTACATAACCTCACTAAAGGGCAAAAAGTCGATCAGATCGCCCGCCTGAACAGCCTCGCAATCTTCCGGCAATTCTATCAGACCATCGCTTTCGACCATGGATGATATAATGCCCGACCCATCGGCTTCATATTTTAACGCAACCGCTTGGCCTTTGTCATCTTGTTCGAGACGTGCCCTCAGCCATTCGCGGCGACCGGCTTTCTTTTTAAAATCAAAGCCCGCCTTCACTTGAAACAAATGGGGGTCGAGATCACGGGCACCCGACAATAGAAGTATCAACGGACGCGCTATGCGTAAAAAAGTCACCATGACAGCAACAGGGTTACCCGGCAGGCCAATAAACGGTACCTGCACCCCTTCCCGCTCAACATGGCCAAGAGCGATGGGTCGGCCCGGCTTGATCGCCAAGTTCCAGAAATTGAGCGCGCCCAAATCCTCGACAATGCCCTTGATATGATCTTCTTCACCTTTTGAGACACCACCGGAGGTGACCAGCAAATCGTGATCTTCGGCTGCCTGCCAGAGACCTGCCCGAATATCGCCGGGCACATCGGGGAAGATGCCGACATCGGTGACATCACAGCCGAGGCGTTCCAGCATGGTAATCAGCGCATAGCGATTTGCATCATAGATACAGCCCGCAGCCAACGGTGCGCCGATATCTTGGATTTCATCACCGGTAGAAAAGACGGCGACTTTCAAGCGGCGGCAGACTTCGATTTCGGCATACCCCAGAGAGGCAGCCATCGAGACGTCTTGCGGGCGTAGCTTGTGGCCGGGTGTGAGGATAACATCACCGGTCTTTACATCCTCACCGGCTTTGCGGTGATTAGCATTTTGTTTAATGCCGGCTGGCAAGATGACATCGTCGCCGTCAAGCTTGATGTCCTCAACCATAAAAATTGTATCCGGGCCGCTGTCACTCACCCCTTCAGGCACTGGCGCGCCGGTAAATATCTGCACCGCCTCACCTCGTTTGGCGGGCCTATCCAGCGGATGCCCCGCAGCAATCCGACCAGTGACAGGCAATTGCGTCTCCGCATCCGGGTTGAGATCATCGAAATAGACCGCATAGCCATCAACGGCGGAATTATTATGCGGCGGTATATTGTGCTGAGCTGTGAGAGGCTCAGCTAAAATTCTGCCCAGCGCTTGCCTCACCGGCACCTTTTCAGTTTGCGAGATCCCGCCCAGAACAGCCGAAAAGCGCTCAATCGCCTCGGCGACGGTAAGCGGTGTATCTGAAGCTTTGAAGCAATCATCTAGATCGGTCATCGCTCAAGCCGCCTTCAAACTGCATTGCGCTAATATAAAATCGGCAACGCAGGAAAAATCATTTAAATCTAGGACCGGCACCGCCAGCCCCGTCAATTTCTCATCACTTGCCACGGCTATAATCTCCGGATCATCCAATTGTAACAGGGGCTTGCCGACGGAGGGCCGATGGATTTCCATTTTGGGGTGACTGTGCCATTTAAAGCCCTCAACCAACAACAAATCAACCGGCGTCATCCGGGCAATCAATTCATCGACACTGGGTTCCTCTTCATCTCGAATTTCATGCATCAAAGCCCATCTTTTAGACGCCGAGATAATAACCTCACTGGCTCCGGCCTGGCGATGCTCAAAGGAATCCTTGCCGGGCTGATCGATATCAAAATCATGATGTGCATGCTTCATTGTCGACACCGATATACCGCGCGCCACCAATTCCGGAATTAGCTTTACGATCAGCGATGTCTTTCCGCTGCCACTCCAACCGGCTAGTCCAAAAATCTTCATAGTCATGCCGCCGGCTGATCTTCCTGGGGTTTCTCTTGGGCCTCAATTCTGGATTGCGCTTCGGCTTTACTGTCCATGTCATCAACGTGGCGCAAGCCAGCGCGGAGATAGTCATAGCCTGTGATCAAGGTCAGCAATGCTGCAATCCAAAGGCCGATCACTCCGACATCGGTCGTCGTCAAAGGTCCAAACATTGGCCCCGCAGGTCCAACCATCAAAAAGCCCAACATCAGCATTTGCAGGGTCGTCTTATATTGTGCCAAGCGGCTGACCGGCACGCCGACTTGAGCACCGGCTAAAAACTCACGCAAGCCGGAAACCAGCAACTCCCGACACAAGATCACCACAGCCGGCAATACGGCGATACCTGGAATGCGATCAAAGGCCACCAGCATGAGGATAAGCGACGATACCAGAAGTTTGTCGGCAATTGGGTCGAGAAACTTACCCAGTAGGGATTGCTGTTTCATGGCACGGGCCAAATAGCCGTCGAAGAAATCCGTCGCCCCAGCGAATGTCAATATCGCCAGGCCAAGCCAATTTCCCAGAGGCGGATCGATATAAAACATGCCAACCAAAAGCGGTATCGAGCCGATACGCGACAAAGTCAGAAGATTGGGTATATTGGTTAGCATCTTAAAACTATCACCTACAAAAAATCATTCTTCTGGATGAAACCAGTCATAAATCTTAACGGCCATTGCCCGGCTTATGCCGTCGACTGATTCAAGATCCGTGAGGCCTGCTTCAGAGACCGCTCGGGCCGATCCGAAGTGGTGTAATAGCGCCTTTTTTCGCATTCCGCCAACACCTTGAATCTCATCCAACGGAGATCGCTCTATATTTTTACCACGGCGCGCCCGATGGGTGCCAATCGCAAAACGGTGAGCCTCATCCCTCAGCCTTTGAAGAAAATACAAGACTGGGTCGCGCGTGTCCAAACTAAAGGGCTCGCGATTTGGTAAAAATAGCCTTTCCCGCCCGGCATTGCGGTCCGGTCCCTTGGCGATTGCGGCGACTGCGACATCACTAATGCCAAGATCTTCAAACACTTCCAATGTCGTAGAGAGATGACCAGCACCTCCGTCGATTATTATAAGATCCGGCCATTGACCAGATTCGCGGTCTGGATCTTCCTTGAGGGCGCGCGAAAACCGCCTCGTTAGCACTTCGCGCATCATCGCATAATCATCGCCTGCTTGTTTTTCACCGACACCGGCATCCGGCAGCACAGTGCGGATATTAAATTTGCGGTAGGCGTTTTTGATAAAGCCCTCCGGCCCGGCAACGACCATGCCGCCAACCGCATTGGTGCCGCCGGTATGGGAGTTATCATAAATCTCGATACGCTCCGGCGGCGTTTCCAATCCAAACGACTCAACTAAAGCATCCAGCAATTTACGCTGCGAGGCACTTTCCGCCATCCGCCTGCCAAGCGCCTTTCTGGCATTTTCCATGGCGAGACCGATCATGTTCTTCTTCTCGCCCCGGCTCGGCACTTCGACCCGGACCTTGCGCTCGGCGCGATCCGAAAGCGCTTGGGTAAGGACAGCTTTTTCCGGCACAGATTGGCTCAGCAATAAGAGTTTTGGCGGCACTTTATTGGCATAAAACTGGCCGATAAAAGCCTCCAGAATTTGCCCGCTATCCGCATCTGAGGGATGACTTGGATAATAGGCGCGATTGCCGTAATTGCAGCCGGCGCGCAGGAAAAACACCTGAATACAGGTCTGCCCACCCGCTTGATAGAGGCCAATAATATCCGCTTCAACGACCTGTGTGGCATGAATGTCCTGATGGGCCTGGATGGTTGTCATCGCGTGAATGCGGTCGCGAAGTTGACCGGCCTGCTCATATTCAAGCGCATCGCTGGCCTGCTGCATCTGGCCCGCCATTTTCTTTTGAATTTCCTTTGATTTGCCGGTCAAAAAAGCCCGCGCCTGATCGACTAGGCCGAGATATTCTTCGCGTCCCATGATATCAACACAAGGGGCCGCGCAGCGTTTGATCTGATAGAGCAAACACGGCCGCGTTCGGGCAGCAAAAACCGCATCGGTGCAGGAGCGCAATAAAAAGGCGCGCTGCAAAACGGCCAAGGATTGATTGACGGCGCCGGCTGAGGCGAAGGGGCCAAAATACTCGCCCTTTCTTTTGCGCGCGCCGCGGTGTTTGAGAACTTGCGGATAGTCATGATCGCTGGTGATCAGGATCGACGGGAAGGACTTATCATCGCGCAGCAAGATATTGTAACGCGGGCTCAGCTTCTTGATCAGATTGGCTTCCAGCAACAAGGCTTCGGCTTCAGTATGGGTGGTGACGAACTCCATCTTCCTGGTCATATTAATCATGCGCTTGATGCGGATCGATTGGCGATTGAGGTTGGTGTAATTGGCAACGCGCTTTTTAAGGTTCTTCGCCTTGCCGACATACAGCACGTCGTCTTTATCATTTATCATGCGATAAACGCCGGGACCACTAGGCAGAGTTTTCAGGTAATTTCGAATAACTTCAACGCCCAGCATCGACGCTTCAGCTAAAGCAGGTGCCGTCGATAGATTCTGTTCAATTTTGTTATCCGTTTCGTTCATTTTGACTTCTAGATTGATATGGTTTCATCAATTGTAGCGAGACTATCCCCAACACTATCCACCAACTTTGTGGATAACTTTGTTGAAAATAATTAATATTGAGGGATTCCCTCTATCGCTGTTTCGAATTCTACAAAATGCTCAAAAAATATGCACGTTCTATAAGCCCTTGTTTTTAAAAGAATTTACAAAATTGATTCAAAAGTCAGGTGTTACAAACAGTAACATTGGCCAAAAAGAGTGAAATAAGGCAAAAAAAGGCAGGGTGTGCACAACTTAACAATTTTTTATTGCCGGGCGGTCAATTTTTCAGCGCAATCCAACTGAAAAAGTCTAAGTAAAATAAGGGCTTGGCAATTTAGTTACAAAACTTGGTTACTTGTTGGGTGATTTTTTTCAAATTTAAGGTAACGATTCTCCAGCAGCTAATTGAAGCCTATTCAGAACGATATCGCTCGATTTCAACACCGGCACTCGCCGCATCTTCGAACACGTCGAGTTTCTCAATCCGAACCCGGGCGGCTTCAACCCGCCTATCATTGAAGCACATGTCAGCAATTCGCTCCGCCAAGGTCTCGACCAAGTTTACGTGACCATTGGCGACCATCTTGCGAATGCCATCCGCAACATCTTCATAACTAACAACATCGGACAAGCGATCTTCAACAGCGCTCGGTGTTTCCTTCACGGCGAGATCAATATTGATGCGGATGCGTTGTGCGTTTTCTTTCTCATGACCATAGACACCGATCAATGCATCAAGCATCAGATCGCGGATGAAGACATGACGAACGGAAGATTGCGCATCGGCAATTCGAAAAGCATGTACGACGTTAGAATTTGAACTGGTCATCTATTTTCTTTCTCGATTACTCGCCTGAATTATTCATTCGGTTGATCAGATTGTCCCGGCTGAGCCCAGCCAAGATGCTGGCCTGAATCTATGCTTAACAATTGCCCTGTCATTGAAGGCGTAGCAAGGACAAATCGCACAGCGCTACAAATATCTTTTGGGTCGACTTGAATTTGCAACGGCGTGAGCGCGATTTGGCGGTCAAATTCTTCGCTGGTTTGGCGAGCCGAAGGCAACGTCGGACCCGGTCCAATGGCATTAACCCGAATATCAGGCGCCAGGGCAGCAGCCGAGGTCTGGGTCAGGGTCCAAAGCGCTGATTTGCTCAACGTATAGGACATAAAATAGGGTGTCAGGTTTTCAACTCGCTGATCTACAATATTGATAATATTGGCTTTTTCCAATTTATCTCGATTTTCAGCTAGACTTTGAGTCAAAATGAACGGCGCCCTTAAATTGATCGCCATATGACGATCCCAGGAGCTTTTTGTCACACTTTCAACGCTGTCTTTCTCAAAAATAGAGGCATTATTGATGACACACGTAACTGGCCCCAGCTGTTTGGTCACTTCAGGGATCAAGCCTGCAACAGCCGCCTCATCAGCGAGATCTGCCTGCACCGAAATTGCCCGGCCGCCCCCGTCAGAGATTTGCTGAACAACTTCGCCAGCTTCACCCGCGGAGCCATTATAATGCACGGCGACCTGCCAGCCATCGCCGGCCAAAGCCAACGCCATGGCCTTGCCAATGCGTTGAGCCGCACCGGTGATCAGAACAGTCTTTGAAATATTTTCACTCATCGCCAGAGAATGAGAGATCGCCTCTCAGATGGCAAGTCTTCTTTAGGCGGGCAGCAGCCTCTCGACACCGTAGCCGATGGCAGCGATATAAATGAGATAGGCGGCGAGGAACAAGAATGCTTCGACACGACCAAGACGTTCGCGCCGGCCAATCATGTACGGCATTAAAATCAAAGTCGCTGCCAACATAATCCAGTTGTCAAAATTGATCACCCGGGCCGGCACGTCCATCGGAGTCACCAACGACACCACACCAACGATGCCGACGACGTTAAAGATATTGCTGCCGACAACATTACCGACCGCGACATCGGCGTGTTTGCGAATGGCGGCCACGATGGATGCTGCGAGTTCGGGCAAGGATGTGCCAAAGGCAATAACGGTCAACCCGATGACGGCTTCGCTAACCCCAAAATTCCTGGCAATTGCGACACCACCTTCAACCAGAAGGTCCGCGCCATAGATCAGCCCGGTAAAGCCGATTAATAAATAAACGATTATTTTCAATAAGTTATCCGGAACACCGTCGACGTCATCGACCTCGTGTTCATACATTTCACCCGCCGCATCAATGCCCTGTTTCTCCCGCAGATAGGTATAAGTCAGGAAGCCAATGAAATAAGCGAGTAAGATCAGACCGGCCATAAGGTCAATCTGGCCTCTTATACTAAGCGCCATAAACAAGCCGGTACCGGCTAAGAGCATCCAGCCATCACGCTTGAGCGCACCCGGCTCATTGGCAATCGGCATCAGGAGACCGGCAACGCCTAGGACCAGCAGAATGTTCGCGACATTACTGCCAACGACATTACCAATCGCCAGACCGGAGGATCCAGCGAGCGCTGCATTCAGGGAGACCAGCAACTCAGGAGCGGACGTGCCAAAGGCAATCACGGTCATGCCGACGACCAATTTGGAAATACCAAATTTATCAGCCAAGCCTATGGCACCACGCAGCATGATTTCCGCCCCAACCAGGAGCAGCACAAATCCAGCAACAACTAGAAAATACATCATGCCCAAACCCTTATTACTTTTTGTTTATCTCGTGATACCCATACGGGAGAAAGGTTAAACTTTTGATAAAACGGCCAGCCTAGCCACCCAAATCGAACAGCAAAAACTCTGATTTTTCTGAGGCCGTAATCGTCAAAGAATTTTCTTCAACAATGGCCGCGCCATCGCCGACCGCCAATTTTGTGCCGTTGATCTCAATCGCGCCTGACGCCAATTGCACCCAGACACCCCTACCTTCTACCAATTCATAGGTCACCGCATCGCCCGGTGATAAAATGCTTGAATAAAGCTCGGCATCCTGATGGATGGTCACACTATCGCCCCGCCCATCACGGGAGCCGATGAGACACAGCTTGCCATCTCTGGCGCCTTCGGGAATTTGGTTTTGCTCATAGCCCGGCTCAATACCGCCAACTTCCGGAATAATCCAGATTTGAAAAAAGCGATTGCGGGTATCTGCCGAGGGATTGCTTTCACTATGCATCACACCGGTGCCGGCACTCATGCGCTGGATCTCGCCCGGCCTAATGATCGAGCCGTTGCCCATATCGTCTTTATGTTCCAGCTCGCCTTCCAAAATATAAGACAAGATCTCCATATCGCGGTGGCCGTGGGTGCCAAAGCCCGTACCCGGTTGAATTTGATCCTCATTGATAACACGAAGTGGGCCAAAACCCATTTGCGCCGGATCGCTATAATCGGCAAAGGAAAATGTGTGCTGAGAGTGTAGCCAGTCCAAAGAGGCCAAGCCACGGTCCTCACTTTTTCTTACTTCGATCATTTATTTCTCCTTTAGCAGCGGCTCGATATCGCCCTGCAATTTGTCATCATGAAAGCGCTGGACAAATTCCTCAAGCGTTCCTTCGCCGATAGATTTCCTTAGCCACCACATGAGATCCTGATAATAATGCACATTGTGCCAAGTCAGCAGCATGGGACCCAGTATTTCCTGTGCTTTAACGAGGTGATGAATGTAAGCGCGGCTGTAGTCTTTGCAAGCCGGGCATTTACAATGCTCATCAAGCGGCCTCGGATCATCAGCGTGGCGGGCATTTCGAATATTGACACTGCCCCGCCGGGTAAAA
>Ga0233439_10004291_pt1 | contig 13929 bp, 14 predicted proteins | sample SI_123_September_6_FD_182713 | JGI IMG/M metagenome (GOLD analysis project Ga0233439, IMG submission 182713) | Seawater microbial communities from Saanich Inlet, British Columbia, Canada - SI_123_September2016_100_MG | ecosystem: Environmental > Aquatic > Marine > Inlet | place: Canada: British... | reverse complement strand
TAGTGATAATGTTATTGTGAGTAGTGATAATGTTATTGTGAGTAGTGATAATGTGATTGAGAGTAGTGATAATGTTATTGTGAGTAGTGATAATGTTAGTGTTATTGAGAGTAGTGATAATGTTATTGTGAGTAGTGATAATGTTATTGTGAGTAGTGATAATGTTATTGTGAGTAGTGATAATGTGATTGAGAGTAGTAATAATATTATTAGTAATGATATGAATTATAATAAATATCAATCTTGGGATGGTAGTGATAATGATATGAATTATAATAAATATCCATCTTTGGATGATAGTAAAAAAATTAATGAATATGAAGTAAATGATATAGAAAAATATTTTCCGACTCGAGATCTATCAAAGTATAAAAAATTAATGAATATCAATAGTTAATACATATTATTTCACCTTTTTTGACATTTTAATATTTTTTAATTTAAAATGCCGGTTTTCTCTTTTTGATTTTCGAATATTATTATAATTATTATATTTTCTTCCATAAATATATATTGTTCTATTAAAATAATAAATATGATAAATAAACAATATAAATTTATATTATTGTTTATATTATTACTATTCGGATTATTATTTATATATTTCACAATAAGTTATTCAATAAATAATAATAAAATAATTGAAGGAATACAATTTTATTCAAATGAATTTGCAGATGACTATTCTGATTTAAATATTAAATATGACAAAATAAATAAAAAATTAATTCGACAATATCCAAATAAAGTGAAAATATTTGATTGTAAAAATATAAATCCAAAAAATTCAAATAAAATAACAAATAATAAATATTATACAAGCGATTTACTAAATAAAAACAATATACCTGTTCCTAAATTTATGCTTTATAATACAAATAATAAAATAATGAATAATCATAATTTGGAATATCCTATAGTTGTTAAAACTTTATCAGGAACCGGTGGGATTGGTGTTATTATGAATAATAATAACATACATGACTTAGAAAAAAGTTTAAATAAATCAAATTCATATGACAAACTATTAATTGAAGAACAACTTGTTGGTAATGATTATAGACTATTAGTATATAATAATGAGATTATTGATGTGTTATTAAGAAATAAACCATATGTAATCGGAAATGGTAAAGATAATATTACTAAATTAGTTGAAACCTATAATAAAAATTTAAAACAAGGACAATTTAAAATTCATAATGTTGATACGAAAGTTCTAAAAGAACAAGATAAAAATTTAAATAGTATCCCCAGTATTAGAGAAAAAGTAATAGTTAGTAAAGTATGTAATTACCATAACGGTTCTAAAATAAACAGAATACCATTAGATACAGTTCATGTCGATAATATAGATATGGTATTAAAAGCAGTTAATATAACTGGTAGTAAATTGTCAGGTGTAGATTTTATTAGCAAAGATATTTCGGTATCTTGGAAAAAGAATGGAGGTAAAATAATAGAAATTAATAACGGACCTTGTTTAATAATTCATAAATATGCTATAGACTCCGAAAAACAAAATATCCCAAAACTGTTCTTCACTAAACTATTTGAACCTTTTATTAATCTATAAAATATATAATAAAATATATAATAAAATATATAATTTATTAAATATGTATGACTAAGTATATAAACTTGAATCTTTTTCTTCATTCAGACTTTGATAAATATCTTTTAATTCTTCTACATTTTCTATCATAGCATCCGAATCATCTAAATATTTAAACAAATATTGTTGTAATAATCCAGTTGTTAATTTATCTTTACAATTAACATTTTTAAGTGCATCCCAGAATTTTGTAAATTTACTATTTTGTTCTTCTTTTTCTTGTAAATCAGAAAACTTAATAAACATTGATTTCATTTGATTCTTTGTTATATATCCAAATTTCATAACATAATCAATTCTTCCTGGTCTAATTAAGGCAGGGTCTAATTTATTTTTATGATTTGTTGTCATAAATGTAATTAATCCATCTGGTGTTGCGATTCCATCTAATGTATTAAGCAATCCACTAAATGTAATCCTATTTTTATTAGTATCACCAGATTTTCTATCAATAAAAAGAGAATCAATATCTTCCAAGATTAAGAATGTTTTTTCTCTCATTCTCTTTATTGCACGAAATAATTCAACATCACCTAATTTAGAAGAAAAGGGTAATATAGATAACCCATAACCATAATGTGTTGCCAGAGCAGTTATCAAACTTGTTTTACCAGTTCCCCAATGTCCTTCTAATAAATAATTACATTTATATGGTATTCCTAATTTGAAATATTTTTCTTTAGTATATGGGTTTAAGAAATTCTCTAAATGTTTATCAATAGAAATACCTGAATTTGTAATACTTGATTTTCTGGGAGTAGGTAAATAAATAGTATCCAATGACCTTGGTTCTCTGGATGTTAAATGTTCCCAATAACCATCATCATACATATATATAGAAGTTTTATCCTTAAAATCTTCTTCATTTAAAATATCTATCCGATATAATTTTTCAGCATTACATAACAAATTACTAATAACATCTTCTGGAGCAGAAGTTTCCATATAAATTCTTTTATAAAATTCATAAGTGCTACTTGGGTCTTCATTCGGTTGTGGCCCTTCTTCTACTTGTTTAAAACTGAAAGAATATCCTTCAAAATTTAGTTGATATTCTACATTCGATAATAACGATGTAAATATTCCATTTCTATAACATTTATTTTTATGTTTATTATTATCTATTTTAGATGAATACCCAACTATTTCAACAAAATCACCCGTATCACCTGTATCATCTTTATCATTTAATTTAATTTTTTTACTTGGATTATCCCAAGATATACGAAAATGATTTGATACATAATAAGAAACTTGTTTTAATAGACTATTTGAAGTGCTTGTAAATGTAAATTTTTTAATAGTATTATCCATATTTATAAGTTATGATAAACTATAAGCATAATAACTCGATATTATTATTATTATTTTAACTTTTTATAAATCATTTATACTATCACTTTAAATAAGATAATTAAAAAAAAACTTCTTAAATATAACAAAATAATATAGGATATTTGGAAAACTTATCAAGACCTTATTACAGATGTAATAAATAGTTTAATTTTATTAATATTTGTATTTGTGTTAATATTAGTGTTCATTTTTATTTTATATTTTGTCTTTTATTTGTAATATTGGTAATTTGCTTAAGAAGTTAAAAAATTATTAAAAAAAATTATTAAAAAAAATTTATTAAAAAATAATTGTGAAATGTATTATTATATAATTTTTAATTCATCTATTATAGACAAAAATAATAGTAATAAAAAATATTTAACAACTTTATTATATGGAAGTATTGCATATATTATTACTCATGCATATCTAACATCCAGCAGTTCTAAAGTAATACAAAAAATAAAAGATTACTTTTGGTTAATGGTTCTTCTTGATATAGGTTCAATGGGATATTTATATACACAAGAAGATTCAGATAATAAAGTTGATTGGTTAAAAAGTATCAACCAACTTAAAAATGAAGTTTCAAAATATACAAGTAATAAAAATGATGGAAATGATGGAAATGATGGAAATGATGGAAATGATGGAAATGATGGGGATGATGGAAATGATGGGGATGATGGAAATGATGGAAATGATGGAAATAAAAGTCATTTATTACATATGATGCCATTAAATATGCCAGTTATTAATGAAGATAACAATGAGTATGAACCAGAAAGTTCTCAAAATACAGATAATGATGATAATGATGATAATGATGACGTTGATATATTTCCATTAGATACAAGTATTGACCAAAATCAACTAAATCATCTGGAGGTTATGGAAAATGAGAGAGAAAATTTTAATAATAGTTTCAATTCAGCATCACAATCTGAAAATAGCACTTCAATCAATAATCTTACACGTATCGAACCACAAATTTATAATCCTAATTTAATGGATAATACAGTTAAAAAATCTAATTCCAGTAAATCTAATTCCAATAAATCTAATTCCAATAAATCTAATTCCAGTAAATCTAATTCCAGTAAATCTACTCCATTATCTGTTTTACCATCATCAAATAATAAATCTACTAAATCTATTAAAAATAATAAAAATAATAAAAATACTAAAAATACTAAAAATATAATGAATATGGAATTAGAAGATTTAATTGGTAAAGGTTCCAGTGGAAGTGATTCAGGTAGTGAGATTGACTTTAATATTTCTGAATTTGAAGATGAAATTACTCTATAAATATTTTAATCACTATCACCATTACAAATATTATTATTTTCATTATTATCTTAAACCGAATCTTTTATACATAGATTATCTATATTAGTTGATTGGTCTTTGTCTTTATTTTTAATCATTCCCAAATTAAACTTTTCTTTTCCAAAATCTTTAATATTTATTTGTATTTTTCTAAATTGACTTTCTGTTTTATCAATAATATTGTCTAAATCAAAATTAATACCTTTTTTATCAATATCTGTCGCAATAGTTCTAATATTATTAAATTTAAAAGTATTAATATTGCTAATACGTTTTAAAAGATTAACTTTATACATATTCTTATCTTTCTTATCTTTCTTATCTTTCTTATCTTTCTTATCTTTCTTATCTTTCTTATCTTTCTTATCTTTCTTATCTTTCTTATCTTTCTTATCTTTCTTATCTTTCTTATCTTTCTTATTAATTGGTGTAATTATTCTATAATTATTGGATATAGTTTTTTTACTAATTTTACCCAATAAAAATATCAATACTATAGCAATACATTTTTTTTTATTTTTATATTTTTTATAGTCATCTACTAATGGATATACTATTAATTGTCTTTGATAATCTTTTTCTTTAAAATTAAAATCAGATTCTAAATATTGATTTAATATATTTTCTTCTGATAAAGAATCGTCTAAATCTTTTGAAATATTTGTGTATGCTTCCCATTCATATTCTATTAAATTTGTAATAATAAAATCTATATGATCTTTTACTTCTAATATATTATTTTTCCAACTAATATCAGATGTAGTATTTAAACTAAATAACTTCCAAATAATCTGCATCTTCTATTGATATTTACATCAATATTTAATATTATAATATCATTTAAATAATTGAAAGTTAAATCAATTTTAATAATTTTAATAATTTTACAATTATATTTGATATTAGTAATAGTAATTGTAATAGTGATAAATTAAAATAAAATAGATAATTAAAATAGATAATTAAAATAGATAATATGTATCAAAAAAATTTAATTGTTGTTGCCTTAGTGATATTAATAATTACACTTTATTTAGCAAACTATAAAAAAAGAGAAGAATTCAGTTCTCTTAAAAGAAGAGTAATGGGTTATGCGAATTTATCAGATGGTAGCACGGAAAGTGTTATTACAGAACCTCGTCATCAAAAGGTAGCATACTCTATTGCTAAAAAAGTAATTAAAAATATAAATATAGAATCAAATGAGAGTTATCAAATTATTAATTTTGACCAGATTAGTGTTAATGAATCTGCCAATGTAGGTGGAAAACCTGCTATTAAATATACACTTGATTTATTTGTCGCAAAACCGCACGTTGGAGTTAATGGACCTACAAAACATTTAATCATTGTGTTTTATATTATAGAGGAAGATAATCCTAACAAAGCAGGAAGCAAACTTCCATATAGTGATGATGATATATCAGAAATAAAAGCACAAGTTGAATCTGTTACACTTGCTAATGCGGAACCATACCCAACAAAAATATTTTTTGATGAAACAGATATGAAAAGAGATAATGATAATATTATTATTGACGATACTCTTATTAAATCTAACGATAATGTTGTAATGGGAGTTAATGAATCCAGCATTCCATTTGGATTATTCAAGTCATGTAAAATGAGTAAAGATAGCAAAGAGAATGGAGGCCCAGTAGATTGTGATAAACAATTTAATCTACAAGAAAAAATATTTCCAGCACAAATTCAAGAAAGACAAGAATTAAACGGTTTAATTAACAATGTTATGCACGAAAATCAACACGCCCGATTCTTATATTACCAAAATGCGAACAAGTCTGGAAGATGTGCTGGTTTAACAAATGACCTCAGTAATCATACTATTTTAGGAGAACCTACTGAAAACTCTTGGTTGTTTGAAAAATCTCGTGATAGAATTTCCAGATCACACGGAACTACTATTTAATTTTACCTATTTATTTTTACCTATTAAATTTTACCTATTTATTTTTCATTATAATTAATATACTTAAAATTGATTTGTATAATATTTACTAATTATATTCTTATTTAAGAATAAAGTAATAAAGTAATAAAATAATAAAATAATAATTAACTTTCCAATATGGAGGACCATATACCAATTATCATTGCCGATTATATCGATGATTTCAAATTAAAACCATACAAATTAACTATTAAATTACACCAAGACATTTTATATCAAAAAGTAGAAGACTATTATTTAGATTTACAAAATATAAATGAAACCAATGATGATGTTTTTGATAATGTTGATGATGTTGATTATTATTTAACACTTAGAAATACATTTGAAGAATGTTTAATAAAATATATTAATGATGAACATATTGAAAAATACGCAGAAGTTGAAATTGATAGAATTAATAAAATAGAAGTCCCAGAACAAAGAACAAAAGAATGGTATGAACAGAGAATGAAATATATTACTGCCAGTGAATGTGCTTATGCGATGGGTTTAAGAAATAATTCTACAAAAATTAGTACATTATTAAAAAAGTTAGGAATACCTTCCAGTGGAGGAACCGGAGTTGCTTGTATTCATGGAATACTTTTGGAGGATAGTTCTGTTGCTATTTACGAAAGTAGATATCAAGTTAAAATTAGTGAATATGGTTGTCTTCCTCATCCGACAATTGATTATTTAGCAGCATCTCCAGATGGTATTATTACAAATATATCAAATCCAGATAATTTAGAGCAAATATCTAAAGCTTACAGAATGATTGAAATTAAAAATCCATATAGTCGTAAAATAGATGGAGTAATCAGCAAGGATTATTCTATGCAGATGCAGTTACAAATGCAGGTTGCCAGATTACCATTATGTGAATTTATTGAAACTGATATTAACAAAGAACATTATGAAGATTTGGATGAATTATTAAATGACGTTATAAATGTAGATGAATTAGACGATTCTATTAATATTGATGATTATATAAAAAATCATAATATTCCAATATCTAATCTTGCAAGTGATGGGCAAGAAAAAGGGGTATTGATTTATTTAAAGAAAAACGCAACAAATCCAGATGAACGAGATTCTCATATAGGTATAAATTATCCAATTCATATTCCTTACAAAAAAGATGAAATAAACAAATGGATAATTGAAACGAAGAGGGAAAAAGAAAAAGATGGTTATAGTTTTATAACATTTTATGCTTGGAAATTAAATAATATATCAATTCAAACTATTGAAAAAGATGATGAATTCTGGGATAAAGAAATATTTATTAAATTAAAACAATTCTGGGATGATGTAGAAAGATTAAGAAAACTGAACGATGAAGAATTAGTTAAAGAATATCCAAATCAAATAATGTTAGATAATGAAGTTGAATTAAATAATATGAAAAGACGCAAGATATCTAAAATAACAAAAATTTATAAAGAAAAACAACGAGAAAATAATAAACTTAATAGCACTTTAGAAGGTGTTATTATAAATTCAAATGAATCAGGAGAAATAATTAATATTAGGTTATCTGAAACAGACAATATAGAACAATATCGTTTATCAGAAATAATACATAAAGAAACTAAAAAAAAAACATATAATAAAAGAGGTAATTATAAGAAACAAGTATTTTGTAGATTTCCACCTGACTAAGAAATATATATTAAGAAACCTAATGAATAAGATAAATATCCAGCATATATACTAATTGGTATTCCTATAATAATATTTTTTATTTTATTAGATAATGTTATTTTTTCAGTAGTTGAACCTTTTTGATTCCATTCATCTATTGTATAGGTATTAGACATACTTAGATTACATCTATCACAAATCGGAACTAAATTATCTACTTCTATACTTCCACCTTTTGATTCTGGAATATTATGCCCTGCTTGAAAATTCCAAACATTTAATTTAGTAGAACACCATCTAATTGCACATTTTCCACTATATTTTTCACCATTATAATTAATCCATATCTGCTCTTTTATTTTTTTAGGTATTTTCTTTTTTGAATATACATTATTAATCTGTATTGTTTTATTTTTTTTCATTTTGATATCAAATTCATTAGAATTATTGTTTATATTTTTGTTTATATTTTTGATATCAGAAATATATTGTTTATATTTGTTATTTATTTCTTTCTTATTTATTTGTTTCTTCTTTAAATCTGTCTTTATATTTGATTTAACTAATTTATTATTCTTCACTATTCCTATTATATTTTCAGACTTTGATATATTATTTCTGATTTGATATTTTGTTTGGTTTTTCATTTGAAAAATAAAAACTGAAAACTGAAAAGTGATATCAGTATTTAATTTAATATATCATAAAAATATTAAAAATATTAAAAATATTAAAAATATTAAAATATATATATTCAATCAAATTTAATATTAATAATATTTAAGAAAACATAAAGTTTTTATTAGTAATTTGATATATTTTAAAATATAAAATTTAGAATAATATAAATACTATAAATAATATAAATCCAAAAAAATAATAAAGAATAAAATACAAAATGAGTTTAAATAGAATTAATAAAGAATTGAATGAATTTAAAATAGACCCACCATCTAATTGTAGTGCTGGACCAGTTAATGATGATTTATATAAATGGGAAGCAACTATTATTGGACCTGAAAAAACACCATATGAAGGCGGTGTTTTTAAATTAGAAATTCACTTTCCTAATAATTATCCATTTAAACCCCCGAAAATTAAATTTATAACTCGAATATTCCATCCTAATATTAATCGTTATGGAAATATTTGTTTAGATATTTTAGACAAACAATGGAGTCCTGCTTTAACAATTAACAAAGTTTTGTTAAGCATTTCATCTCTATTATCCGATCCAAATGCGGACGACCCATTAGATGTTAGAGCCGCTCAACTTTATAATGAAAATAGAGAAGAATTTAATCAAACCGCCAGAACATATACATTACAAAACGCAAGTAATTGATTAATGAGTAATATTTCTTTTCTTACTTTTTTAATGTTTTCTTAGTTTTCTTAGTTTTATTACTTTTTTTGCTTACTTTTTCATCTAAAGTTTCTAATCTAATAACAGCAGCTTCTAATTTTTTTCTTGTTTCTAAGAAAATTTTAATATTGCTATCAAGTTCAGCATTTGAAATTTTACTACATTTTAATGGTCCTTTATATTCTTTGTAACAACTTTTACCTTCGTGTTTCCTTTTTAGTTTTTTGTATATTTGCTTTAAATCTTCCATTGAACGCTTACCCTTTTCTTCTTTACTTTTCTTTGTTTTCTTTTGAGTATTATGAAATTTATTAACTTTTGCTTTTATTGTAGCAATATTAGCAGTTTCTACATCATCAATAACTTTTCGCGGAGCCTCTTGTCCTCCTCTTGATGGTGCGGTTTCTAATATTTTAATATATGCATCTCTGTATTCTCTATCTGTCATTTTTCCTTTTTTAGAATTATTTGCGCCCATTACGATTTTCTTAACTATTTTAAATATTTCTTTATTACTATAGATAAATATTTTTATAATGTTTCTTTTGAATAAGAATAAATAATTTCTATATTTTCTTTAAATTTTTTTATTATCTGATTAATATAATCTTTCATTTCTAATAAATTACTGAATTGTATTAAATTTTGATTATGGTATAATTTAAAAACACCAATTTCTTCTATAATATCGCATTTATTAAATGCTAAATGAGTAACATCATTCATAATAATTGCTTGTCTTAACTTATCTAAATTTAACCAATTACATTGTCGAGGTCTTCCTGTTGTAGCACCGAATTCTTCTCCAACAATCTGAATTCTTTTCAAATCTTCATCATCTTCTGGTTGAAATGAATTGGCACCAACATAAGTTTCATATATTTTAGCAACACCCCATATACGAGATATTCTACTTAAAGGCATACCACAAGATGAAACAGACGCACTAGTACAATCTGACGATGTAATGAATGGATATTCACCCCAATTAATATCTAACCAAAAACCTTGAGAACCTTCAAATAATACTCCTCTTGTTGGATTTTCTAAATCATTTAATAATTCAAATGTATTAACTATATCACACCCATATACTTTTCCATTTTTATCAGCAAAATCAATTACTCTTTGTCCACATCTATCATATTTATCTCTTGCGGTTGGTCTAATACCGCAATGGGTAGAACCCGACATATCATTTGCTTTATCATCTTCAATGTGTTTTGGTAATGTAACGTGAGCATTATATGCGATTTTCATATATGTTCTAAGATTGCTTTTAGTCAAGTTTTCAAGACTTGTTAATTCTTTATCTAATTTTTCTAAATCTACATAACAATTTGGTCCAATTACACAAATAATAGGATTCTCATCTTTTTGTAAATAAGCGTTCTTAACCATAACAGATGGAACTTGATGACCTATATGTTTTATTCCATTATGATAGATAGTATGTCCTGCGTTTGCTCCACCAATTGGTTTAACACAATATTGATAATTGTTTAAATCTGCTAAATATTTTACAATTTTACCTTTACCACAATCTCCATATTGTGTATCTACAATAATATCATTAAATATTTGGTTTTCCATAATGATTTTTTGTTAATAATTTTTTGTTAATGATTTTTTATTTTGATCTTTTACTTTTAATAAAAAGTAATTCTTAAATTATCTATTTTTGATAATTTAATGTAATAATAATGTAATAATAATCTAACAATAAAGTAAAAGATATATTATTTCTTTTTTCTCTAATAATAGTAAAACTATACTAATAATAATAAATAATAATAAATAATAATAAATAATAATTAATAATAATTAATAATAATAAAATGAGTGTCAAATCATCTGTTAAATCTGTGAAGAAATCCGTTGGACTTCAAAATGTTAGTGATACAACAATACTAATTGTAAGTGCCGTTGCTTTAATTGCTCTATATTTCTTTCTTTATATGAGTAATTCCGTTGAACCTTTTGTAGATAGTATTGAACCTAAAGGTAATGAAGCAACCGTCGCTCTATTTTATGCAGAATGGTGCGGTCATTGCCAAGATTTTAAACCTGAATGGGCGAAAATTGAATCCGAATTAAAAGGTGGTAAAAAAATTAATGGTAAAGTCGTAACAGCGGTTGCAGTTGATGCTGGTGGAGATGATCCCGCCGCCAAAGCTTTAAGCAAACAATATGGTGTGAACGGATTTCCAACTATTAAGTGTATTCAATCCGGTAAAATTGATACACACGAAGGAGATAGATCATTATCTGGTGTAATGAATTTTATTAAAAGTGTTACTAAGTAATAAAAAATTATAAAAATAAAAAAATTAAAATTATAAAAATTATATAGATGATTCTCTAAATTTTGATTCAGTGGTATCATCTTCCGTTATATCAATTTTAATTGATTTACAATCTTCTTTAGATTCAGTTGAATCTAAATCTTCTAATGCTTGTGATACTTCTAGTGATTCTATTTCTGTATTTTCAAGTCCTAATTTAATATATTTATTATTAATATTTTTCTTTTTGATATATAATTTTAATTGGTCTATGTAAGCATTTATATTAGACTTATTCTTTTTATTAGTATATTTAATAATATCAGTAAAACCAATATTCTTTTCTAATTCTGCCTGTGTTTGATTATATAATGTAAATATTTCTTCTAAATATATCTGTTTTGTTTTTTCCATATCTTCATTATTCATATAATATATTTCTTCCTTTAATTTTTTCATTCTAAATGTAGTAAATATACTCTTTTCTATGCTTCTAGCAATATTTTCCATTATATCTTGGTATTTTTTAAATTTAATAACTGCTGCGATTAAACCTATCAATGTAGATATAACAATTGGAGTTATCTTTAAAAAATCCCTTGTGACGGGTTCTTGGTTTTCTATATTAATATCATTTTTAATAGCTTCAAATATTGTTAAAAAAGCAGAAAGACAAATTATAAATAAAGAAAACCCATCATAATATTTTTTATAATCATAATATTTTAACTCAACTATAATTAATCTTCTATTTAATTTTTCAATTCTGGATTGTAATCTAAATATGAATTCTGTTTTAAAATTTTTTAAATTACTTATGCTTTTAATATTTTTAATATGTTTATCTACATTCTTTGTTTTTTCATTTAAATTATCATTTTTACTATTAAGTTGATTATCAAATTCTAATAATTTTTCTAACTCATCATCTTGGTTAGACATAATTATGAAATTATGAAATTATGAAATTATGAAATTATGAAATTATGAAATTATGAAATTATGAAATTATGAAATTATGAAATTATGAAATTATGAAATTATGAAATTATTATTATTATTATTTTGATTCTTTTAAGTTTTTAATTAATTTATTTTGTTTATCAATATATTCATTTTTTAATTCTATACTTTCTTGTTTTTTTAATAATAATGCCTTTATTTCAATTAGATTTTGTTTTATTTGTTGTTCATTTTTTGTTTTATTTTTTGATAATTCAGTATGAATACTCTTTTTTTCGGTTATTTGATTAGATAAATCGTTAATGTAATTGTCTTTTTCATCAATTAATTTTGTAATATTATTTAATGCAACTTCTTCTTTTTTATTATCAGACACATATGGCATAATATTAACAGATTCATTTGACATCATAGATTTAATATAATTTTCCATATTTGTATCCTTCATCATAGATTTAAATTGATTATACATTTTCTAAGGTGTTCTTTATAATAAATAAAGAAAATAACCTGATTTTAATATAATATAAAGAACTTTATATAATGTCTTATAGAAATTTTTTATCAATTACTGCCTTTGTATATACATCACCCAATTGGGGTAAAATGTATCTTAATTTTTTAGGAAATATGGCAAAAATAGAAAACAATGAAAAAAAAGGAATAATTTATAGAAATAATATAAAAATAAATAATACAAATTATACAGCATTCGAACAATTATTATTAAAGTCTAATAGTTGGGATATGAAAGTTCCTTCTTTAAGTCCAGATTTTAATTGCGATATTCTATTTTCAATTATTATGGCAACACCATTTGCTATAATAGATATTATCAATAATAATAATAATAATAATAATAATAATAATAATAAGAATTAAAATTATGATTCATTATCATTAATAGTTATTGTATTATTTATAATTGGATTGATTGCTTCTACTTCTACTTCCTTTTCAACTTCTACTTCCTTTTCAACTTCTACTTGTTCTTCTGTTGATACTTCTTCTTTTAAGTGATTTACCATTAATTCCTTTATTTTAACTTTATTATTTTCAAATAAATGTGAAGTTTTAATACTATCGATACTTTTTTTATCATCTGTCATAAAATCAGTATAAGATAAATCAAAAAAGAAACAAGATTTTGGGTAATTATCTATAGCATAATTATAAGATTCGTGTTGAACACATCTAATTAGAGAACAAACATATGTATAAATATCCGTAGGTTCAATATTATCTTGTAAATTGAAAATTACGGTTTCATCTGAATTATCTGTTAAACCAAGTGGTAAATCTCCTATAACCGCCCCATCTACATATAATTTACCAAGATGTTCTACTGGTTGAAAAACAAATGGAACTGCACAAGACATTTTAATAGCAATCCATACTGGAATATCTGGAGCAGATATATGATCAA
>Ga0233439_10004289_pt1 | contig 13935 bp, 12 predicted proteins | sample SI_123_September_6_FD_182713 | JGI IMG/M metagenome (GOLD analysis project Ga0233439, IMG submission 182713) | Seawater microbial communities from Saanich Inlet, British Columbia, Canada - SI_123_September2016_100_MG | ecosystem: Environmental > Aquatic > Marine > Inlet | place: Canada: British... | reverse complement strand
CGACACCTAGTACATATGTGCATGAAGCTGGAACGGAGATAAATAAAAAAGACCTGTTTGAAATCTGGAAAGCTCAGAAGCCGGCTTATCTTGCAACGGTGTCTCCGCGCGAACCCATTGACTTGTCGAACAAGTTTGCCCGTGCAAGGGCGTTAAAAGGACCACGCATGTTTATCTGCATGTCTCCTTGCCCAACAGGCTGGGGTTTTGAACCTAAAGAAGCGCAATTGATTGCCAAGCTGGCTGTCGATACGGGGATTTTCCCAGTTAAGGAATATTTTGAAGGTGAAGTAACCCATACCGTGCGTCCACGGAAACGTTTGCCAGTAGAAAAATTTCTGGAGCGGCAAAAAAGGTTCCAACACTTGTTTGAACCACACAGGCAGGAGGATGTCATACGGCAGATTCAAAAAAGAGTTGATGAGTATTGGAGAAATTATGAATGAAACCACCACATTGAATGCGGAGTGTTTTCCTATTTCAAACTTCCTTGTGCTTGAGCAGTTCTTTGCTCCAAAAAAGGTCGCTGTGATTGGGGCATCCTCAAAACCAGGTAATTTGGGCAAGCGAATTGTAGATAGCCTGATTGCACAGGGGTATGAGGGGCAGTTGATAGCTGTACACCCTGATGGGGTGTCATGGGCATCATGTTCGTCCGTGAGGTCAATCGGAGAGCTTCCGGATGATATCGACTTGGCAATTTCCGCTGTTTCGGCAGAGCGGGTCGAACAATTGATTGAACCTTTGGCCGACCATGGTATTTACCACCTGATCGTGGTTAGCGGTGGTTTTTCCGAAACGGGGCCTGAGGGAGAGATTCTGCAAAATAGCCTGAAAAAAACGGCAAGCCATTTTGGGATGCGAATTATAGGACCCAATTGCCTGGGGACATTCAGCTCTCCGGATAAGTTCAACAGTTTTTTTCTTTCCCTTGATGATATTTGTTTGCCGGCACCGGGTTCGATAGCCATAATTTCTCAAAGCGGGGCCTTTATGTCGGCGATTCTCGACCAATTAGCCAACCGGGGTATTGGTGTACATCGCGCAATCAATTTTGGCAACCGGATAGATATTGGAGAGTGCGAAGCGCTGGAGGCATTTGCCAGCGATCCGCAAGTCAAGGTCATTGGTGTTTATCTGGAAGGCATTCAAGACGGACCAAGATTTTTTGAAACTGTCAGGCAAATAGCGGCAGTGAAGCCCATAGTAATTTGCAAAGGCGGGAAAGGCGTTCAAGGAAGCCAGGCAATACAGGCTCACTCAGCTTCCCTGGCGGGAGAATATCCTGTGTTTCAAGTTGTTTGCCGACAGACCGGAATGATAGAGGTAAATGGATTGAGTGAGTTGATCAATGCTTTACAAGCGCTGCAAAGTGGGTTTATTTCTCAGGGAAACCGTGTTTTGGTTGTTTCCAATGGCGGAGGGATGGGGGTTTTGCTCACAGACCTTTTGGAGGCAGGAAACTGCGATGTTGTTGAGCCTCCCCTGCAGATTCAAGAGGAATTGAAACACATGATGCCGGGATATTTTTCATTCAGGAATCCTGTCGACTTAACGGGCTCAGGGACGAATGAACAGTGTGTCTTGACCATTGATAAGATTCTCCAAACCGGATTGTACGATTGTCTCTTGTTGGTAGTCCTTGCTGGTACTGAAGGTGTCAACGCTGACATTGCAAAACAATTGCGTGAAGTTTTGCCTGTGGATTTTCCGGTTGTTCTGGGTGCTTATGGGAGAAAACTTTTTCCACCTCTTAGTAGGGTTTTTGTTAAAGAAGGAATCCCTGTTTTCCCAACAGGAGAAGAAGCCGCCTGGGCGGTTAATCTTCTCGCAAAGTTGGGAAAAAAGAGGGTTGAAAAAAATCCAGTGGGCGGGGAAAAGGTTCCCCATTTAGCACCAGCGTGCAATGGATGGGAACAGCTTTCTCCTCCCTTGGATGAAATGCAGACCAAACAATTTTTAAAAGAAAACAATATTCCTGTACCTGCTGGCTACCGGTTAGTCCGGCCTGAAGATATGGATCAGGTTATTGAGGAAGTAGGTTTTCCTTTAGTCCTCAAGGCGGTGGGGTCGGATCTGTTGCATAAAACCGAATTAGGTGGCGTTGAATTCGATCTAAAGGATAAATGGGAGCTTGAAAGAACCTGGAAAATTATGAACCAAACTTGGCCGGGGCAGATTTGGGCGGAAGAACAAATGCCTCCGGGGTTGGATTTGATGGTAGGCATGTGTCGAGACGAAATGTTTGGTCCCTTGTTCCTTTTTGGGACGGGAGGAAGTTTTGTGGAAATTTATAAGGACATTGATCGCATCCTGCTTCCGGCAATGGACGAGGAAATCCTTGAAAGCATTATGAGGACGAATGCCGGTCATATTATCCAGGGGATAAGGGGGCAACCTCCTCTGGCTCTTGGAAAACTGATCGAGTTTATAAAATGGATGACGAAATGGATTGACGTGGATAGCAGACTGGTCTCTCTAGACTTTAACCCGGTCAGGTTGTACCCGAATTCATTGGTAGTTCTGGATGCTAAGGCCAATATGAAACTTCTGAATTGAAAGGAAGGTGAAGATCATGAACGCCCACTATGTAGATAATTTTGCTGATGATTTAGGGCCGGAAAAAATTGTGCATATTTATGAACCGAAATCCGGGCTCAAGGCGATTGTTGTTATCGATAACCTTTCTCTGGGACCTGCTGTAGGAGGCTGTCGTATGGCATCGGATGTGGGTACTCGTGAGGTTTTCAGGCTGGCGCGAGCGATGACTTTAAAAAATGCATTGAGTGATCTGCCGCACGGGGGAGCTAAATCTGCAATTTTGGAAGACCCCGGTATCGCTAATAAGGAGGACATGATCAGGGCGTTCGCGCAGGCCATTAAACACCTTCATGATTATATTCCTGGTCCGGATATGGGTACCGATGAAACTTGCATGGCCTATATTTATGATGAAATTGGTCGAGCTGTGGGTTTGCCAAAAGTGTTAGGTGGCTTGCCTCTGGATGAGCTCGGTGCAACGGGATATGGTCTGGCAGTCGCGGCGGATGTTGCGAGTGATTTTATTTCCTTGCCGTTAAAAAATGCCCGGGTGATTATTCAAGGCTTTGGTAATGTCGGTAAAGCGGCGGCCCGATTTTTAACGGAACGGGGTGCTACCCTCATTGCAACCTGCGACACGAGAGGAGCCATCCATGATCCCGATGGGATTTCTGTTCAGGCTCTTACTCAATTTAAAAAGTCCGGGGCTTCTGTAAAGGAATCCGGGTTGGGAGAAGTGTTGACGCATGAGGCAATGTTGCAGTTAGAATCAGACATCTTTATTCCTTCTGCTCGTCCTGATATTTTTACGGTAGATAACCAGCACTGGTTGCAAACTAAACTGGTTCTGGAGGGGGCTAATATTCCCATCACTCATGAAGCCGCTGAAATAATGAAAGGTCGAGGAGTTGTCATTATTCCTGATGTTATAGCTAATAGCGGCGGAGTGATTTGTGCCGCAACTGAATTTCAGGGAATGAATGAGAAGCAGGCATTTGAAAGAATAGAGTCAACGATTAGTCGCAATACGGTGGAAGTGCTCGAAAGAAACCTCAAACAGGGGCAGTTCCCACATGCCGCGGCGATTATTATGGCGAAAGAGCGATTGAAAGAAGCGATGGCTTTTCGCGCTCACATGTAGTGATTTAAGGGGAATATTTCTTTTTTGGAGGCATCCTATATATAGAGCCAATCCTAGATTTAGCTAAACGAGGGCAAAGTTTGGCGGCTCGTGACAAAAGTCAATTTTTAGAAATATCTTTAACTCATTGCTCACAGGTGATTTATGTCTAACGTAATTCCAGAATCCGTGGCCGAGCAAATTATTGCTAGAAAAATTGAAGAGTGGAACAATAAGCGTAAACTTCTCAAGCAAAACCAAACAAAAGTCCACCACTTCATAGCGATTACCAGGGACTTTGGATGCCGTGAGGAGGAAATTATTCCCCGGTTGGAAGAAACCCTAGGTTGGAAAGTTTATGGAAAGAATTTGCTCAACCATATCGCCGAAAGGGAAGAGCTTAGTAGAAACTTTCTGGAGACTCTGGATGAGAAAAAACAGACCCAGATGGAAGATTGGGTCAACCATCTGATTCATTCCGGATCGGTTTTGCAAAAAGGTTATGTTTTGCGGATTACCCGATTAATGGAAGCTATTGTGAGAAATGAAGATGCTATCCTGCTGGGCCGCGGAGCTAATTTTATTTTAAAAGATAGGGAGGAAGGTTTAAGAATAAAATTGACGGCTCCGTTTGAGAGCAGGGTTGAAAACATTATGAAAGTAAGGGAACTCACATCCATTGCGGCTCAACAGCTTGTCAGAAAAATGGATATCGAAAGAAACGAATTCATCAATGCTTATTTTAAACTGGATTCAAACACTTTTTCTGAATTCGATCTGGCATTCAATACTTCTGTCATCAGTACGGATCAGGTTTGCGAAACGATCAAATTTGTTTTGAAGGAAAAAGGACTCGCCTCTTAACTGGGCTTGAATAGAAATAGAAACCTTTGCGGGTTATATTGAAAGAAGTTCCCCAAACACCAATCCGTTGGTCGAATCTATAAGCTCAATTGTGAGAGGTAGCGATGAGTAAACCTCGAAAAAGAATTCTTATTATGGGGGCGGGCGGAAGGGATTTTCATGTCTTTAACACTCGCTTCAAAAATGAAGCAGGTTATGAAGTGGTGGCATTCACCGCCACACAAATTCCTGGGATTGATAACAAAACTTTTCCTGCTAGTTTGTCGGGAGAACTTTACCCCAATGGAATTCCTATATTTCCGGAGAGCCGACTGAGGGATTTGATTCGTGATGAATCCATTGATGCTGTGGTTTTTGCCTACAGTGACGTCTCTCATGAATATGTCATGCATCAGGCATCGAGCGTTATTTCAGCAGGAGCGGACTTTTGGTTGTCTGGTGTTTCTGGCTCTATGATTCGTTCTAGAAAGAAAGTTATCTCGGTCTGTGCGGTTCGCACCGGTTGTGGAAAATCCCAAACCTCCCGAAAAATAGCTCGAATTCTTCAAAACCACGGGAAAAAAGTCGGAGTGATCCGTCATCCAATGCCATATGGAAACCTGGCTAAACAGAGGGTGCAAAAGTTTTCAACTCTTGCCGATCTAGAATCTCAGGATTGTACGATTGAAGAAATGGAAGAGTATGAGCCTTATATTGCTATGGGATGTCCTATCTTTGCGGGCATTGATTATGAAGCGATTTTGCAGGAAGCGGAAAAAGAGGCAGATATAATCGTTTGGGATGGAGGCAATAATGATTTTTCATTTTATTTGCCGGATTTGGAAATTGTAGTAGTTGATCCCCACCGTGCGGGAGATGAGCTGTTGTATTATCCAGGAGAAGTGAACTTTAAGAGGGCGGATGTCATCGTTATTAATAAGGTAGACACTTGTGAAGATTCCGCTGTCCAGTTGGTGAAGCAGAATATTCAGGCTTGCAATAACAGTGCGATAGTCATTGAAGCCCGCTCTCCTGTGTTTGCGGAGCAAGGACAAACCATTTCTGGCAAGCGGGTGCTGGTGGTCGAAGATGGACCCACCCTGACCCATGGTGGTATGACGTTTGGTGCGGGTTCGCTGGCGGCAAAGCAATATGGAGCGAAAGAAATCGTGGACCCTCGCCCCTGGTTGGCTGGGACCCTCATTGATACTTTTGAGAAATACCCGAAGATAGGCAACCTCTTGCCAGCAATGGGATACGGTAAAGAACAAATCAAGGATCTGGAGCAGACCATCAATGCTTCAGACTGCGACCTTGTTGTTATTGGAACACCCATAGACCTGACCCGAGTGATCGACATTCAAAAACCATCAGTGCGGGTAACGTATGAACTGGAGGAAGTGGGTACACCAAACCTGGAAATGGTTTTAAAGCCTTTCATGAGTAACCCTGCTTGATTTCGGACTGGAGTTTAATGAGCAAACAGAACAATAAACCAAGCCTGCTCATTTCTTTTGGAGGCAATGCTCTCAATGTTCCAGATCAAGCTCATGCTCATCAGAATGAGGAATTTATAATCGCACAAAAAAGTATGAAACAGGTCGTGGAATTGTTGAAAGCGGGATATCAAAAAATGGTGCTGACTCATGGCAATGGACCACAGGTGGGTCAGATTTTCCTGCAACAGGAATTGACCAAAAACGAGTTTCCCCGTCAAGTTACGCTGGATGTTTGCGTTGCTGACAGCCAGGGTCGAATCGGCTACATTTTGCAAAATGTGTTTGACAATGCCTGTCAGGATTTGAAAATCAATAAGAGGTCTTCTGCTATTATTACTCAGGTATTGGTGGATCCTGCTGATCCGGCCTTTAACCATCCTACAAAACCTATTGGAGTTTTTTATTCGGAGCAAGAAGCGCAAAAGCTTTGCAAGGAACGAGGTTGGGAAATGGTGGAAGACGCCGGGCGTGGGTTTCGCCGGGTGGTTGCTTCCCCAAAGCCTGTGGAAATTATCGAAAAGCATCTTTTTTCTGAAATGTTGGAAAGAGGATTTATTGTCATTGGCGGCGGAGGTGGAGGGATTCCGGTTGTCCGTAATGCCGATGGAAAATTGGTGGGTGTTGAAGCGGTGATTGACAAAGACCATACCAGTGCACTTCTGGCTCATGAATTAGGTGTGGATTGTATGGTAATCCTGACCGAGACCAAATTTGCTTTCTTGAATTATAATTCCCCTAACCCGGAACCCATCCATCAAGTGAAAATGGAGGTTCTGGAAAAATATCTTCAGGCAGGTGAGTTTGCGGAGGGGAGTATGAAGCCCAAGGTAGAAGCTGTGTTAAAGTTTTTACAAGAGGGTGGAAAACGAGCGGTCATTGCGGGCTTGTTTGATTTGTTTGGGGCGGTAGAGGGCCAGACAGGTACCCAGGTTCTGGCGACTTAAATTTTTCGTCCCAGAGGATTTATAGTCTTATACTGTGAACGAAGAGCATATTTGAATTCTGATAATCCTTAAAATTATTTGCATGATGAACAAATCTGAAGTCATTGACAAAGAGGGTCTGAACCGACTTATCCAAATCCTTATAGGAAGGGGTTACGAGGTTGTGGGGCCTACCGTCCGTGATGAGGCCATTATTTACGACCAGGTTTTTTCCATTGAGGATTTCCCGGCAGGCTGGACAGATGAACAGGAAGGCGGGATCTATCGCCTTAAAAAAAGATCCGATGAGGCCTTGTTTGGATACAACCTTGGGCCTCATTCCTGGAAAAAATTTCTTCACCCTCCTGAAAGGAAGTTGTGGCAAGCCCAAAAGGAAGGGTTAGACTTTGATATCATTCCTGAAAAACCTGAGCACAAAAAATATGCTTTTCTGGGTGCACGTTCCTGTGAACTGCACGCCGTAGCCATTCAGGATAAGGTATTTATGCAGGGCACCCATACGGATTTACATTATCAAGCGCTCAGGAAGAATGCTCTTTTTGTGGCTGTAAATTGTGGTCAGGCCGCGAGCACTTGTTTCTGCGTTTCCATGCAAACCGGACCGGAGGTAGAGAACGGTCATGATCTGGTTCTCACAGAAGTTCTGGATGATAAGCGCCACGATTTTCTAATTGAGGCGGGGAGCGAAGCGGGAAAAAATATATTAAAGGAAGTTAAGGCGAAACCGGCGGGGGAGGGCGATATAAAAAAAACGAAAGAGATTATTGCCAATACCGCGACGCAGATGGGTCGCAAGATGGATACTGAAAATATCAAGGAATTGCTTTATGAGAATTTGAATCATCTGAATTGGGACAAAATCGCTGAACGTTGTCTCTCTTGTGCCAACTGCACCATGGTATGCCCAACTTGTTTTTGCTCAACGGTGGAAGATGTCACCGATATCACCGGGGAACATGCGGAACGTTGGCAGAAGTGGGATTCCTGTTTTACCATGGACTTCTCAAGCATTCATGGCGGGGTTGTTCGCAATTCGACCAAATCCAGGTACCGGCAATGGATGGTTCACAAACTGGCAAGTTGGCAGGATCAATTCGACACTTCAGGGTGTGTGGGTTGCGGACGTTGCATCACCTGGTGTCCGGTAGGTATAGACCTGACCCAGGAGGTGGGTTTGATTCGCAAATCGGAACCCGGGCAATCCGGAATACTTTCAGGAAATGAGGGACAAAATGAAAACTCTTGAATCAGTTCTTATCAAACATCCATTTTTTGAGAATCTGGACAAGCCTTATCTGGAACTGGTGACAGGCTGTGCCAAAAATGTCAAATTTGAGGCAGGGCAGTTTATCTGCCAACATGATGACGAAGCCAATCAGTTTTATATCATCCGCCATGGAAAAGTGGCTTTAGAAATTTGTCCTCCGGGTAAAGCACCGGTGACGGTCCAAACAGTGAGTGAAGGGGAAATTCTCGGTTGGGCATGGCTGGTTCCACCTTATCGTTGGCATCTTGATGCCCATGCAATAGAGTTAACCCGCGCCATTGCTTTGGATGGACAATGCCTCAGAAAAAAATGCGAAGAAGATAAAAACCTTGGGTATGAATTATTAAAGCGTCTTCTTCCCGCAATTGGAAGAAGTATGGAAGCCACGCGCTTGCAATTGCTGGATATATATGGAGCAAGGGACTAGTGGAGGGTATGGAAAACTTTTCTCCAACAGACCCCATGATTCCCCGGTCTTATCGGGTGAAAAGAAAAATTCGAGAGTCTCACGATACCTTCACGCTGGATTTACAACCGGATAATCTTGAGGAGAAAACCAACTTTGCTCCCGGACAGTTCAATATGCTTTATACGTTCGGAGTTGGGGAGGTGCCGATTTCGATCAGTGGGCCAATGAAAGAGTCAGGCCATATTTTGCATACGATCCGTGGTGTCGGTAATGTGACTCAAGCTCTCAATAATCTTAAAATTGGGCAGAAAGTCGGTTTGCGTGGGCCCTTTGGCAATGCTTGGCCCATAGAGGAGGCTAAAGGCAAGGATGTTATTATCATGGCAGGTGGCATTGGCCTTGCCCCTTTGCGTCCGGCTGTATATTCCTTATTCTCTCAGCGCCAACAATATGGGGATATTGCTCTTCTTTATGGTTCACGAAAGCAGGAAGATTTGCTGTTCCATAAGGAGTTTGAAACCTGGAGGGGAAAATATGGAATTCAGGTCAAGGTGACCGTTGATACGGGTGACCGAAGCTGGAAGGGAAATGTGGGAGTGGTCACCACATTGGTTCCCAGGGTGTCTTTTGATCCTTCCAACTGCATTGCCATGATTTGTGGCCCGGAAGTTATGATGAGATTTTCGGCTTTGGAACTTACTCATGCAGGATTGACGGAAGATAAAATTTTTATCACGATGGAACGCAACATGAAATGTGCGGTAGGTTTTTGCGGTCACTGCCAATTTGGCCCTGCGTTTATCTGTAAGGATGGGCCCGTATTTCGCTATGACCAAATCAAACCCTTTATTTCAACACGGGAATTTTGAAGATGAGCGGTAAAACCAAACCCAAACTTGCTGTGTGGAAATTTGCCTCCTGTGACGGGTGTCAGTTGAGCCTTCTGGATTGTGAGGACGAACTGCTCGCTATCACTCAGGAAATTGAAATTGCCAATTTTCCGGAGGCCTCCAGGGCAGTGGTTAAAGGGCCTTATGATCTCTCTCTGGTGGAGGGTTCTATTACCACGCCACACGATGCGGAACGTATTCACCAAATTCGTCGTTCCTCTAAATTCCTTATCACCATTGGTGCTTGTGCTACGTCAGGAGGTATTCAGGCTTTGCGCAATTTTAAGGATGTTAATGAATTTATTTCTATTGTGTATGCAACGCCTGCTTATATTGACTCCCTGCAAAAGTCCACACCTATTTCCGAACATATCAAAGTAGACTTCGAGTTGCGAGGTTGCCCGATTAATAAGATGCAACTGGTGGAAGTCATTAGTGCTTTTTTAAAGGGTCGTAAACCTAATACGCCGGCTCATAGTACTTGTGTTGATTGCAAGCGGCGAGGCACGGTTTGCGTGATGGTTGCACAAGGAAAGATGTGCATGGGGCCAGTTACTCATGCGGGATGTGAAGCGTTATGCCCTACATACAATCGAGGCTGTTTTGGATGTTTTGGTCCCAAAGAAACACCAAATACCAGTTCGTTAAGCTCAGAATTTAATGCTATGGGCGCGGATAATGACGAAATAATGCGGGCGTTCCGCGGATATAACGCGTACGCCGAACCCTTCCGCAAAGAAAGCGAGTTGCATGAAAAAGAAAACAAAAACCATTAAGGTCGACTATCTTGCGCGGGTCGAAGGCGAAGGGGGTCTTTACATAAAAATGAAAGACGATGCCGTCGTGGATGTTAAATTAAAGATCTTTGAGCCACCGCGTTTTTTTGAAGCTTTTTTGAGGGATCGCGATTTTAGGGAGGCTCCAGATATCACTGCAAGGATTTGCGGCATCTGTCCCGTGGCCTATCAGATGAGTGCGGTCCATGCCATGGAAAACGCCTTAGGAATCAAGATTCAGGGGCCTTTGCGAGATCTGCGCCGATTGATCTATTGTGGGGAATGGATAGAAAGCCATGTGCTTCATATCTATATGTTACATGCGCCAGATTTTCTGGGATATCAGGATGCCATCCAAATGGCAAAAGACCACAAAGCTATTGTTGAGCGTGGATTAAAGCTGAAAAAAGCGGGCAATGAAATTGTGGCTCTGCTGGGAGGTCGTGAAATTCACCCTATTAATGTGAAGGTCGGAGGATTTTATAAGGTTTTTTCCAAAAATGAATTGAATGTGCTGAGCGAAAATTTGAAATGGGCTCGGGATGCGGCACTGGAAACGGTACGGTGGACGGCTAAACTCCCTTTTCCTGAATTTGAGCAGGACTATGAGTTTGTTGCGCTAAGTCATCCCGATGAGTATCCTTTCAATGAGGGGAGGCTTATATCCAATAGAGGTCTGAATATTGATATTGCAGAGTATGAAAATAATTTTGTAGAAGAGCATGTCGAGCATTCCAACGCATTGCATTCGGTTTTGAAAGGGGGCGGCTCTTATTTTGTCGGGCCTATGGCTCGGTTCAATCTAAATTTTAAAAGGCTTTCACCCATTGCCCGCCAGGCGGCTGAAGAAGCCGGGTTGAAGGGGGTCTGCCAAAACCCATTCAAGAGTATTATCGTTCGAAGTATTGAAGTTTTGTATGCCTGCGATGAGGCGTTGAGGATTATTGAATCTTACGAAAAGCCGGATCGTCCTTTTGAAGAGATGTTGCCTGCTGAAGGAGAAGGTTTTTCTTGTACAGAAGCCCCACGCGGAATTTTATATCACCGATATAAAATTGATAACCAAGGTAAAATTCTTGAAGCAAAAATTGTTCCCCCGACATCGCAAAACCAGAAAACTATTGAGAACGATTTATACAAATTCGTTCCTAAATATATCCAATTACCACAAGAAGAATTAACATGGCAATGTGAACAGGCTATTCGTAACTACGATCCATGCATATCCTGCGCAACACATTTTTTGAAGTTAGACATTGAACGTAACTAATCATACATCTTTGACGTTAGTGATCGGAATCGGCAATTTATATCGAAGCGATGACGCTGTGGGAATCCTGATTGCCCGAAAATTAAAGGACATTAAATCAGATCAAGTGAACGTGCAAGAGCAAAGCGGGGAGGGAACTTCTCTCATGGACGCATGGAAAGATTATGAAACAGTTTGGATTGTCGATGCGGTCTCTTCCGGTGAACCACCAGGGAGTATTCATCGCTTGGATGCATCAAAGCAACCCATTCCAACAAAGTTTTTTTCCTGTTCCACACATAATTTTGGGGTAGCGGAAGCGATTGAATTGGCACGGACTTTAAATCAACTCCCCGAGCAACTCAAATTGTATGGCATTGAAGGAAAAAACTTTCAGCCAGGGGAGGTATTGTCTCCTGAAGTTGAGCAGGCGATGGAATCGGTTTCCAATGAAATTTCTAAGCACTTTTCTTCATCATCTTAAAGAGGATGTATGCACGAACAATCGCTGATGGCAGATTTAATGCGCAAGATCAATGCTATTGGTCAGGAGCAAAAAGCCGAGAGGGTTGTCCGTGTAAAAGTCAAACTCGGTGCGCTTTCCCATATTTCAGCCGAACATTTCCGGGAACATTTTATTCAAGCGGTACAAGGTAGTTGTGCAGAGCAAGCTCAATTGGATGTGGAAGTCTTGACGGATTTAAACGATCCCCAGGCTCAGGACATTTTACTCGAGAGCGTGGAAATTGAAGAGTGAACTTTTATACCACCGGGAGGGGGTACCCGGTGAAGCTCGGAGAGTTCGAATTTTTCTGCGCGGCCAGTTGCAGGGAATGGGTTTTCGTCCCTTTATATATAATCTGGCTCAGGGTATGGGACTGAAGGGGTGGGTCCGTAACTCACCACAAGGTGTATTGTTGGAAGCGGAAGGAGATTTTCTTCATCTCCAAAATTTTATCCGTCATATCAGGAAGGAAGCTCCGCCTCAGGCGCAAATTCAGGAAATGGAGACCCGCTTTCTCGATTCATTGGGCTACGATGCATTCACCATAGCACCGAGCGAGGAACAGGAAGGAGCTAACCTATTCATCATGCCCGATACCGCGACCTGTTCGGACTGCCTTGATGAAATTTTTGATTCCAATAACCGCCGTTATCTTTATCCCTTTACCCATTGTATCCAGTGCGGTCCCCGTTTTAGCATTATCGAGTCCCTTCCTTATGATCGGGAACGCACAGCGATGAAGAGCTTTACGATGTGTGAACCTTGTAAAGAGGAATATCAGAACCCTGAAGACCGCCGTTTCCATTCACAGTCTAACTCCTGCGCCGAATGTGGCCCGCAGTTGGAATTATGGGGTGCGAAGGGGAATATATTGTCTGCGCGTCACAATGCTTTGAAAGGAGCCGTCAAGGCTATTCGGGAGGGAGCAGTGGTTGCCCTGAAAAGTTTGGGTGGATTTCAGCTGATGGTTGATGCAGGAAACGAGAAGGCAGTAGCCAGTTTGCGTCTTCGAAAAAATCGTGCAGAAAAACCTTTTGCATTGATGTTTCCTTCTCTGGAAAGGGTCCGGGAAGATTGCCATGTCTCAATGATGGAAGCTGAGTTGCTCCTCTCACCCAAGTCGCCTATCGTTTTGTTGGATAAAAAGAACCGCGAGAGGAATCGACCAGAATGTATTTCAAATCCATTGCTAGGGGTGATGTTACCTTTCACCCCACTTCACCATATTTTTATGAAGGAGTTGGGTACCCCGGTAGTGGCTACGAGCGGGAATCTGGCAGATGAGACCCTTTGCACCGATGAAGGGGAGGTGTTAGCAAGACTTGGTGGTGTTGCGGACTATTTTTTTGTTCACAATCGACCCATCGTCAGGTTTGTGGATGACTCCATCGCCCGCATCCTGATGGGCCGGGAGCAGGTTCTGCGGCGAGCAAGAGGTTATGCGACGTGGTCGATTACATTAAAGGATTCTTTATCCTCTTCCATTGCAGTCGGAGGAAACCTGAAAAATACTGTTGCAATGTCAGAAGGAGAAGACGTATTCATCAGTCAACATATCGGTGATTTGCAAAATTCCCGAACCTATTCGGCTTTCGAGACTACGCTGACATCCTTTAACCCCGGGCTTGGTAAAAATTCTGCGGCTGTTTCTTGCGACTTTCATCCTGATTATCTGCCCACACAATGGGCGGAAGAAAACTACAATAACTGTGTTCCCGTTCAGCATCATGTGGCCCATATATTGTCATGCATGGCGGAAAATGAAATTGAGGGGCCGGTTTTGGGAGTGGCTTGGGACGGGTCCGGTTATGGGTTGGACGGTACGGTCTGGGGAGGGGAGTTTTTTCACATCACTGCTGAATCGTTTCACCGTGTAGCTTGCTTTCGTCCTT
>Ga0233439_10004287_pt1 | contig 13939 bp, 17 predicted proteins | sample SI_123_September_6_FD_182713 | JGI IMG/M metagenome (GOLD analysis project Ga0233439, IMG submission 182713) | Seawater microbial communities from Saanich Inlet, British Columbia, Canada - SI_123_September2016_100_MG | ecosystem: Environmental > Aquatic > Marine > Inlet | place: Canada: British... | reverse complement strand
CGCGCCACTGCAATGCGGTCCCACCGCATTGACATTGAATGTTTAGCATCTTGGGTTGCGCTCCTTTGTTCTTCGAAAATAAGTACTTTAAACCACATATTTCCCAGATTGCCAAAGTATCTCGATCACGCTTTCTTTCATCTCAGAAAGTCAGGGTGGTAGCTTTTCGGATGACTGAAGCTAGGTGTCAAACGCTGTCATATTTTGTGCTCACGATCCCGACGAAGAATGGCATTTTTTCGAGTACTTAATTTTTCCTTTCCGGCGATCTCATCTAGTTTAGATTTTTCGGCAGGACTCTCCAGCTTCCTTTCAGGCTCCGAGTAGCGTCGCCACTCTGAAGGCCTAATCTGCCAAAATACAAAGAACAATGCGCCATAGACAAGAAGGGTTTTCACCACAAGCGCTAAAAATAACCACTGAGGATTGTGGGCTTGCAGAAAGTTAGCAATATCTTCGTAAAGCCACGCCGTCACAAACGCAAATGCGATTGCAGCCCCCACATAAAATAGCTTCAGTCTGTATTTGCCGGCGAGAACCAACAAAGCGCTAGTACGAAAGAAACTATAAAGAGACATTAGAAGAAGCTCATTCCAAGCATCGCCAAAACACCAATCAGTGAGGTTTGTCTAATATCTGACCAGACAGAGGATTCAGCATCTGCCAAGAGATACTCCAAATCATCCTCTGAGATATCTTCTTCGCATTTACTGTTAAGAATTAGGTCTTTGCGCACCCGCTTAACGGCTTCATGCCGAATCTTGCGCTTAATCACTTTATGCGGGAAGTACTCCCTTAACTTTTCTGTATCCATACGAATAGATTAGACCATGTAGGGACTTTTGTAACCCTTTGCTAACTGAATCAAAGTACTTTAAGCGGCACAATACGCCATGATACCGGACGAGATTGTGGCGCGGTCGGGGTACGAGGGCTGCAAACTTGCTAAGAAAATCCAGAGGCGAAAACAAAATATGTGTGGTGCCATTACGAAACGGATTCTTCAACTCATATTGGATCTTGCCATCAGTCCGGACAGTGAGGCGCTCCAGACAAATGGCAGTTCTGGTGACATATCTACATAGACGCTCTAATCGATCCCGTTGATATAGCTGACATGACACAACCGCATTGAGTGAAAAACCATCACGATCTGTGGTCAGGGCTTTCTGAGGTTTGTCTGTTCGGATAAATGATGGATCATGTAACGTAAGGGTACGGCTGCCGGAATGGGGACCCATGGCAACACGATATCGTCGGTCCGACGCCTCGGTGGATGCGGCGCTAACTGTATCCATTGGTTCATGGAAATCAAGATCCAGCCATGGTTGCTCTGGATCTGGAATGAGTAAGCCTTCTTTTTCAAGTCTACGGACTACACGTTGGATGACGCGATTGAGCTAGGTGTCAATTGGCATCCAATATTGACCCACTTTGGCGTTTAATATTGACCCACTATCATTTCTAAAAAGCAATTAATTTAACTGCTTACTGGTTCCTAACTAAAAATAGCTTTGTGCTTAAGTGGGTCAAATTGTCATGCCTGCGGACAGCTATAGCTTTTACAGTCGTGAAAACAGTAGTTATACAGTGCGTAACAATCAAGTCCTCTGGCGACGGTGTAGCTGTGTTTTCCCGAGCAAAAAACGAGCTACAGCAAACCTGGATATTGCCCACCATCTACCATCAAGTTCTGACCAGTCACAAAGCCTGCGTGGCTACTACAAAGAAAAGCCGCGTAGGCGCCAAATTCATCAGGATCACCAAACCGCCTTGCGGGAACCTGTTGAACGAACCTATCTTGCGCCTCCTCCAAACTCACATTGCGACCTTTGGCAAAGTTCTGGTGATTCGATTTCAGGCGATCGGTATCAAATTGCCCAGGTAACAGGTTGTTGATGGTGACATTGTGGCGGGCAATCTCCCGGGCGATCCCGCCTACATATCCGGTCAATCCCGCTCGCGCGCCATTGGAGAGACTCAGCATTGCCATCGGCGCTTTTACCATATGGCTCGTGATGTTGACGATGCGACCAAACTCCGCTTCGATCATGGAGTCGAGCGTTGAATTAATGAGGTCAATGGCCGATAACATGTTTGCATCCAGCGCCTTAATCCAGTCGTCTCTGGTGAGGGAACGAAAATTACCCACCGGTGGCCCGCCAGCATTATTAATCAAAATATCAGGCTTGGGACAGCGACTGAGCAACTTTGCCCTACCTTCCTCAGTGGACACATCGACAGCAATAAAATCAACCTTGCAACCACTGTTTTTAGATATCTCCGCTGCAGCATTTCGCACTCGATCTTCAGTTCGCGCCGCGATCAAGACCTCCACGCCTTCCCACGACAGCGCGCTAGCGATCGCACGTCCCAGCCCTGCACTACCGCCACAAACAATGGCCTGCCTCCCCTTAATTCCAAAATCCATCAGCTTCTCCGAATCGCCTATGCAATAACCTTGGTGTCACGCAAACCAGCAATTTCTGTTGTGTTCAATCCTGCTAAATTTTTCATCATCTCATCGGTATGTTCACCGGAACGGGCAACCACACTTCCTGCTTCACGATCGATACCGTCAAATTGGAAAGGAGCATTGATAATCTTGAAAGCTCCCACACCGTCAGATATTTCAGTGAAGCTACCACGCTGAACAAACAAATCATCATCCAGGACTTGTCCTGGTGATTTGTAACGCGCACACGGCAAACCTGCTCCCTGCACAAGGGTGAGAAGCTCTGCTACCGTTTTGTCTCGCGCCCATTCTGAAAGCGTTTGCAAAATTTCGGCACGCCCCGCAATGACACCCTCAAAGGTTTGGAAACGAACATCCGTCAGCCAATTGTCCTTTTGAATTAGAGGAAACAAAACCTGATAGTTCCGATACGACACCAGCGGAATCATCACATTGCCATCTTTGCCTGCAACCGGTTTGAATACGGTAGTGGGCACAACGTCGTGCCATTGCGCCTCCATATATTGAATAGCCACCATTGTCATCATCGATTCCATTAATGTGACATCCACGTGCGCACCCTGATTGAATCGTTCCTTGGCAACCACTGCCGTTTGAATTGCACCGTAGGCATAAGTCGCAGCAAGAAAATCGGCCACCATCACAGCAGAGTTGAGCGGCATCTCGGCATCTTCCTGGACACTGCTTTGCACGTGATCAAAACCGCTCAGAGCATGAACCACAGGCGCATAAGCAGGAGACTGTGATAATGCGCCGGTTTGTCCGAAACCTGAAATTGAACAATAGATTAAACCTGGTAGATCATGGCTCACATGGCTGTAGTCCAGTCCCAGACGCGCCATTACTCCTGGGCGAAAATTCTCAACAACGATATCGGCAGCGGCGATAAGCCGCTTTGCGATATCCACACCTTCACTCGATTTTAAATCAAGGCAGACGTTCTTCTTGCCGCAATTGAAATGGGCATAGACTCGGCTATCACCGTCTGCGATTGGCTGGGTGAATCGAAGTACGTCACCCATCCCGATCGGTTCAATCTTGATGACTTCTGCACCAGCATCGGCCAACAATCGGGTGCACCACGGACCGGCAACAACAGAGCTGAAATCAATAACCCGATATCCCTCGAGTGCTTTTCGTTTCATGCCCTTCGATCTACTCCTAGGCGACACGGCTTAAGGACCCGACGGTTGATGAATTTGGCCAGATCCTCTGCGTTGCCTCTCTGATCACAAGGTCTCGATGAGCACGAGGGTCACCAAACAATGTTGCATTAGCACGCGCCCGTTTGTAGTAAAGATGATTGCTCATCTCCCAGGTAAAACCAATGGCTCCAAAAATCTGAATACTACGGTGGGTTGCGTCAACATACGCATCACTCGAAAACGACTTCGCCATTGACGCTGCAAGACTGGCACGTTCGTCGTTGTTTGCCAGCGCCCATGCAGCATACAAGACTGCCGTATTAGCACTCTCGACCTTGGCCATCATTTCTGCCAATGGGTGTTTAATTGCCTGAAAGGAACCAATGACTCGCCCAAAGGCAACACGTTGATTCGCGTAAGCCACACTCTCGGACAATACCTGCCTCATGCCACCTGTGTTTTCAGCCGCTAGAAAAAGACTGATGTGGCTCAACAGCAATCGCCATATGTTTCCGGCTGGCTCTGGCATAAACTCCACTGCTACATTGTCAAAACCAATCTTGCAAACCTGGCGCGTGATGTCTCGCCATGGTTGGACTTCAATTTTCAGCCCCGAGTCTCTCGCATCAACAAGATAAAAACCCCAATCACTTTTGACGTCTCTCGCAGCAACAACAAAGTAATTTGCATCGGCCGCATCAATAACAAAGTTGTGCTGACCAGACAGCATGCCATTTTCAACGGTTAGTGTGTTGCCATCAATGGGCGGAACCAGCGCTAGCGTGGTTGCACCAGTCGCCGCTGCTGGCAACAAGCGATCTTTTTGCTCACGCGATCCTCCGTGGAGCAGCGCCCAGGTACCAAATGTGTGGCCGGCGAATGGTGAAGGTAATAAAGTCCGTCCCAGTTCCATCACAATCACTGATAGTTCAACACAGCCCAACCCGGCTCCACCGTAAGCTTCAGGCAGCACCAACGATGGCCATCCGAGCGACTTTATTTTCGTCCATGTTGCGGCGTATCCAGCATTCTCTATATTCGCTCCAGGCACCAGTAGCGGTGCCAGATCAGATTCTTTATCGACAAAATCCTGCGCTACGTTGCGCAGCAAAATATCATCATCACTTAATGCAAAATTCACGGATTTCTCCAAACGATTATTAGTGGCTTTCCGACCAAGGCTTTTTGGCACTGGGGTCAAGATCTCGCGGCAGACCCAACATGCGTTCTGCAACAACATTCTTCAACACTTCCTGGGTACCTACGCCTAGCGTCACCGCAGGGCTGAACCAGAAAGCGTAATCCCAGTTGTCGAACGGGCCAAGATGGGCGTCGGTCTTGTTGTCGAAGGGCTGCGAGCCAACTAACAATCCTTCTGGACCTTGCGTTCTCTTCGCAAGGTTCATAATGTCTTGACCATGAGGGGCTGAAACCATTTTGCGAATCGCTCCCTCCGGGCCCGGCGTCACCGCGTTCATCCGATCACTCAGCGATCGATAACTCAGCAGTCTCAAAATCTCGCCTTCGATATATATTTTTGCAGCTTCATCGCGCACAACAGGATCATCCAGCGCCCCCATGTCGGCAAGCCCATCCAACATTTCCCTGGCCGATGGTCCAGCACCCCAAATAGCGCCAGGTTTCGATAAAGCAACTCGTTCAGTTTGTAGTTGCAACATCGAGAGCCCAAATCCTTCTCCTTCCTTCCCCAGCATCTGATTTGCAGGAATCACAACATCGTCAAAAAAAACCTCGTTGTATTCATTTTCATAACCAGACATGTCGATGATCGGCCGGACGGTGATGCCTGGTGTATCCATCTCAATCAAAAATTGCGACAAGCCTTGATGTTTTGGGGCCTGCGGATCTGTTCGCGCAACAAGCACTCCAATCTGTGCTTTATCTGCTAATGAGGTCCACATTTTTTGGCCATTGATGATGTAGTTGTCACCCTCCTTTCTAGCAGTGGTGCGCAGACTGCCAAGATCGGAGCCACCCGAAGGTTCGCTAAAGAGCATGCACCACAACTCTTTGAGCGCCAGTGCCGGTTTCAGATAACGCTCTTGTTGTGCAGGCGTGCCATGGCTTAACAATGATTGTGCACAGTTGTTAATCGCCACCGGGTTAGCGATCGCCGGGCGCATCAAACCAGCATGGCCGATCTCTTCATCGATGATGAGCTGAAATTCTGCATCTGCTTCCAAACCCCAGGGTTTTGGCCAATGAGGCACCGTATAACCCGAATCCAACCAATCCTGCCCCGAAGGTGTTGGGTGCGCCGCAAACCAAGCCCGAACTGCAAGCCGCCGTGAGTCGTCTTGTGAAGGCAAATCAAAATCCATTGTGTCCCCACATATCATGCATCCTCATTAGCTGACTCCGATTAAGTTTGATTGAAATATTGCGCAACCATTAAACGCCACACTGACATCAGTCGATCTATCTCTTTGCGATCCGGTCGAATCATCGAACGAATGGCAAATCCCCGGACCAGGCTTGCAGTCATTGCAATCAGGTCTTTCGCTTCACTTTCCTGCCACCCCTGGGACAACAAAACATCTTGCCAGCCCCCTTCGGCATCCGCCCGATAACGCCGATGTGCAACGGCGATTCCTTTGCGTAATTCAGGGTTAGAAGTGGCTGCTTTGGTCACATCCATCGCGACGTCAAAACTGGCGGAAAAATAATAATCGGCACTGTCACTGGTGATTGCAGCAACGATGTCATCGCGGCCATCATATTTCGCAAGATTTTGTTGTGTCACCTGCTCCGCCAACTCGATCGCTAAATCAATGGCAGCCATGGTCATCAGATCTTTCGTTGGATAATGATGTAGTTGCCCGCCCTGGGAAACACCGGCTGCCTTTGCAACTGAAGCAACTCGAAATTTGGCAAAACCATACTCCCGGATAAGATTGAACGCAGCTTCAGCAAGCATATGACGGGTGCCGGCTGAACGTTCTTGTTGGGTTTTGCGAGGCTGAAGTGCCGCCATGAATACCTATCCTTTTTTGCTTTTCGTAAAATTTCTTCTGTTCAGATATCGCCCTATGGCGAAGCCAAGTGTGGGCTTTACATTCAGCGTCATATCATCTCTAATGACACATTTACAAGGCGTTTATACGGTATGTAAATCCCGCTGTAAACACCTTTCGTTGTATAACAGAATCAGCTAATGATTCGGTGACACAAAAAGAGGCTTTACATGGCAGCCACAATTCCGATCAAAAACATCACAGAACCTTATGTCGTCGAAGACAACGAGCGGCATACCTTTCTGGTAAACCGACGCGCGTTCGTCGACCCTAATGTGCTCGCCCAAGAGCAAGCAGCAATTTTTGATAAGTGCTGGCTATATATCGGTCATGAATCAGAGATTCCTAACAATGAAGACTTTCTAACCCGTGCTGTTGGTGGGCGAGAGCTCATTTTTGTCCGCGGGAAAGATGGTACCGCCCGCGCTTTTTTTAATACTTGCCCGCACCGCGGCGCCATGGTGTGTCGAGAAAAGAAAGGCAAAGGCAAAATGTTCCGCTGTTTTTATCATGCATGGACGTTCGACCTCGAAGGTAAATTGATTCAGCGACCTGAAGCAGAAAGGTACAGCGAGGCTGCACAGGAGGGTATGCACAATCTAGTACAGGTGGCGAAACTTGAGCAATATCGTGGGCTTTATTTTGTGAATTTTGATGATGCCGCAATAGACCTTGTGACCTATCTAGCTGGTGCCGTTGAATATATAGACTTAACAATCGACCACTCTGAAGTCGCCATGGAAATTGTTGGAGGCATGCAGGAATACGGTTTCCAGGCGAACTGGAAACTTCTCGCCGAAAACAGCTTTGATGCCTATCACGGGCTGTCAACACACGCGACCTACTTTGATTATGTGGTTGCAGCCGGAGGCCAGTTTGGTGAAACGCTTACCGCAACCGCTGAACCCACAGATCTCGGGAACGGCCATGCCGTCATCGAGTATGGTGCACCGTGGGGACGACCCATCGCAAAACCGGTCGCCGCCTGGGGCGATGAAGGCGCGGCAGAATGCGCTGAAATTCACAAGCGCCTGGAAGAACGTTTTGGCAAAGAACGTGCTGACCGCATCGCCAACAACAATTTCAATATGGTGATCTTTCCAAATTTTGTCATCAACAACATCATGGCTATCACGCTGAGAACGTTCTTCCCAGAAGCGCCTGACCATCAACACGTAAAAGCCTGGACGTTAGCACCGGCGGATGAATCCGCCAGCATGCGAGAACGGCGGCTATACAATTTTCTGGAGTTTTTGGGGCCAGGAGGCTTCGCCACGCCAGATGACTGTGAAGCTTTAAAACTCTGTCAAAAAGGCTACACCAATCTCACCAATGCTGGCTGGAACGATATCTCCAAGGGCATGGGGCAAGATCCGATAATCTCGAATGATGAGGAACAAATGCGCATTTTTTGGAGAGAGTGGGATCGACGCATTGCAGGTATGTCATCATGAGTCTCAGCGTCACAAGGGCTGATATCGAAGACTTACTTTATCTGGAAGCAAGCTTGCTCGACACCTGGCAGCTAGATGAGTGGCTAACCTTGTTTGAAGAAGGCGCGACTTACTGGGTTCCCCCCGCTGGTGCAACTGATGACGTCACACCGGACACCACACTGTTCTATGTTGCAGACGACTGGTTTCGTCTCACTGAACGTGTCAAACGATTAGGCAAGAAAACAGCACATGTCGAGTTCCCAAAATCCAAGTGTCGTCATCTAGTGACCAACGTGCGCCTGTTAGGCGGAGATGACGATGAGTTCAGTGCCACAGCAAACTTCGTGACCTATCGCACCAAGGCTGGGGACACCGAAACATATTTGGGTCATCACAACTATCGATTTACGATGATTGAAGAGAAGATTCGCATCAGAAAAAAAACCTCCTTCCTTGATATCGACAATATAAACAGCCAGGGAAAGGTCAGTATTATCATATAAAAACCGCGGCCTAAACCGGAAACGAACTAATTAAGGGGCATTCCCATGCAAGGGTTATCAGGACAAACTGCTGTAATTTCTGGAGCAGCTTCTCCAATCGGGCAGGCTATAGCGCGGCGCTTAAGCGCTGAGGGCGTAAGATTGATGCTTGCAGATAAAGATTCAGAGCGCCTTGTCATTCTCGCCAACGAGCTAAATGCCTATTGCGTGATTGGTGATCTGAGTGATGAAATCATTATGCGAGAGATGGTCCAGCAAGCAGCAGAAAAGCTGGGCCGAATTGACATCCTGGTGAACAACGCCGGAGGTGGCGTGATACGCCCATTTCTGGAACACGATGCCGCTTCATTGACTGAAACGCTTAACCGCAATTTGTGGACTGCATTGTGGGCTTGCCATGCTTCGTTGCCTCATATGCTTGAACAAAATTTTGGCCGCATCATCAACATTGGCGCTGACTCGGTAAGGAATGGCCTTTGGGATCACGCGGGTTACAACGCAGCTAAAGGCGGTGTGCATGGTCTAACCACTGGACTCGCAAGAGAATTTGCCCAATCCGGCGTCACCATCAACACGGTCGCTCCCTGCATGGTTGCCACACCCATGGTGAAAGCTGCTGCGGCTGAAGGCAGCCCACTCATCCAAAAATTTACTGATGTTATTCCCCTCGGCAGACCAGCGGAATGCGACGAAGTAGCATCGATGGTGTGCTATCTCGCCTCCATCGAAGCCAGTTTTGTCACTGGCCAGGTTATCAGCGTTAACGGCGGTTCTACGATGCTGTAGGTAGAAGAATCTCCAGGTAGAAACAGTAAAAAAATTAGCGCCATACCTTGAATACCAACATTGAAATTTGTCTATGAATACAGGCCAGGTTACTTACATCACTCATACCGGTAAAGGAATCGTCATCGCGGCAAGTGAAGGCATCAGTATTATGCAGTTGGCCACAAGCAATGCTGTGCCGGGCATCGATGCAGAGTGTGGTGGCTCGCTGAGCTGCGCCACTTGCCATGTCTACATCCCAGATGATTGGTTGTCTATTGTTGGTCCGCCTTCAGCCACGGAAAAAGACATGCTTGAATTCGCGGAAGAGCCTGCCGCTAACAGCCGGCTCAGCTGCCAAATAAAATTTACATCGGCACTTGATGGGCTCACTGTGCATATCCCGGAGGAGCAGTGAAAACGACCGGAGTGATTGACGTCCATGCGCATGTCGTACCGCAGGAGTTTCCTGCACACCCAGCCCCGGGAACAAGCCTTCGTTGGCCTTGCATGTGTCACTCAGACAGTCACCAGGCGACTGTCACCATCGATAACAAGCCCTTCCGCGAAATTGATCATAGATCGTGGGACCCTGGTGTTCGACTCGAAGATATGGACAAAACCGGCGTTGCGATGCAAGCGCTCAGCCCGATGCCTGAGTTACTGTCTTATTGGTTTGAACCAGATCATGGTCTGCAGATGTGTCGCTGGATGAATGCCTGCATCGCCAACATGGTAACCCAGTTTCCAGCCAGGTTTCGTGGCCTTGGCATCGTGCCATTGCAGGACCCAGATCTCGCTAGCAAAGAGCTTAGCCGACTTAAGGACGACGGTTTTTCCGGCATTGAGATTGGCAGCAACATAAACGGCGTTGTATTGGGCGACAGTAGGTTTCAAGACTTTTATGCCGAAGCACAACGCCTTGAACTTTCGATTTTTGTTCATGCGCTTCACCCAATAGGCGCAGACCGGCTAGCAGCAACGCCTGACCTGATTCCATTTGCTGCCTTTCCACTTGACACCGCGCTGTCAGCAATCTCACTTATTCGCGCAGGTATTCCAGAAAAATATCCCGACTTAAAGATCGGCTTCAGTCATGGCGGTGGCGCTATCGTGCCGCTGACTCATCGTCTAGCAAAGGGCGCAGAGATAACCGCTGGTTTTCAAGGAACTCTCTCAAAATCGCCTATCGAATACGCGCGAAAGTTTTTTTATGACAATCTGGTTTATGACCGAGGATATGCGTCGTACCTCGCCAACGATTTTGCACCGGGACAGGTTTTCAGCGGCACGGATTACCCATATTCCATCATGGAAGAAGACCCTGATGGTTTTATCAACGCCACCCAGCTCAACAACCCTGAATCAATGAGATATCAGGCGGCATCACGATTCTTAGCCATCAATGACACAGCTCAATGACCCTGACTCAACTAACTTCACCAGCGAAAACTGAGATCCAACAATGAACAATCCTCTCTGCCAACTGCTCGGCTGTGAATTTCCCTTATTTGCCTTTTCTCATTGCAGAGATGTTGTTGTCGCGGTTAGCAAAGCTGGCGGTTATGGCGTACTCGGAGGCGTGATGTTCACACCAGAGCAGTTGCGTGTGGAACTTGACTGGATCGATGCACATATCGACGGTCACCCATATGGCGTGGACCTTGCAATCCCAGAAAATATGGCAGTTAAAACAGAGTCAGGGCTGACGAGCACAGATCTGTGGGCGCGCATTCCTGACCAGCATATCGCCTTCTATCGCGATCTGCTGATAAAACATGGCGTTGATCCTGATGGTACATCTGATGCCAACCAGGACCATGCTGTAGGGTTAATGCACGATACCGCACTTGAAGCGATGCACATTGCCTTCGAACATCCAATCTCACTCATGGTTCAGGCTTTAGGTTTGCCTCCGAAAGCGATGATAGACGCAGGACAAAAACACAATGTGCCTATCGGTGCGTTAATCGGATCTGCCGATCACGCTGTACGCCAGGTAGAGTTTGGCGTTGATGTACTCGTCGCACAGGGAACCGAAGCCGGTGGCCATTGCGGCGAGATAACAACCATGGTTTTGGTACCCGAAGTCATCAAACGTTTGCAAGAAAGCGGGCATGGAGATGTTCCAGTGCTCGCAGCAGGTGGCATCGTCACAGGACGGCAAATGGCAGCAGCAATGACTATGGGTGCGGCTGGCGCTTGGACTGGCACCTTGTGGCTTCCAACAATGGAGTCTGAACTTGCTGACGTCATGAGAGACAAATACGTTAAGGCGCATTCAAGAGATACCGTTCGATCTCGCGCTAGTTCGGGAAAACTAGCACGACAACTACGTTCCGCCTGGACTGACGCCTGGGCCCAAGAAGACGGACCAGGGACCTTACCTATGCCATTTCAACCATTGCTTGCAGAGCAAATGCGCGAACGCGCAATCAAATCCGCGCAAAACGGTAATGAAAAAGCGAAGCACCTGCTGAACTACTACGTCGGTCAGGGTATCGGCATGCTCAATGACACCCCATCTGTTCGCACCGTAATGCATGAATTCAAATCCGACTTTGTTGCAGCGATTGAACACGCTCAACAACTTCTCGACTAAGGAAAAATCTAATGGGCAAAATTCTTGGCGTTGGCCTCACACACTATCCGCCTCTCCTTGGCGAACCAGACACCTATGCAAATTTGTTGCGAATGGTTCAAAAAAGCCATCTCATCGATGAGAAAATGAAAGACCCTGCAGCTTGGCCTAAAGAAATGCAGGATCAATTGGCCAACGAACATGAAGCTGCAAGAGAGCATCAAGCACGCCATCAGGCGGCATTTGCAGAAGCAAGACGAGCGATTGATGACTTTCAACCCGATGCCGTAATTATTTTTGGCGATGACCAATACGAAAATTTCAAAGAAAATATCATCCCGCCATTCAATATGTATTGCATGGACACATTCCCCACGTCACCTTTTGATTTCCTTAAGGGCACGCCAAACATTTGGAACGCACCCGCAGATCATTCCTTTGATGTACCTGGTGCAGGCAAGTTGGGGATAGCACTCGCTGATGCAATTATCGGCAAAGACTTCCCGCTATCCTACTCTTATAAATACCTCAACCACGACACCCTGACACATGCTTTCGCCAACGCTATTGTTTATCTTGATTGGCAACAGCAAGGTTGGCACTACCCAATTATTCCCATCTCCGTGAACTGTTATGGCACAGGCGTGGTTCATACACGAGGCGCGATGGCGCAATTGTTTGACCAACGCACGGATGACGAAAAGGATCCGTATATCGATTTCCCCGGACCACAGGGCCCAACGCCCAGAAGTTGTTTTCAGCTAGGTCAAAAACTGCGCGAAGTGCTGGATAACAGGCCTGAGCGATTTGTAGTGATGGCCTCATCGGGTTGGTCTCATGCGTTTTTGACAGCAAAAAACAACTGGCTATGGCCTGATCAGGCTTTCGACAGGGCGCGTTTTAAAGAGTTACAGGAAGGTAATCACAGCCATTGGCAAAACCTCGAAACAGCCGCCATCGAAGATGCAGGATCACAGGAATTCAAGAATTGGATTTGCCTGGCGGGTGTAGTGCCGGAGCGAACACCTGAAGTGATTGACTATCTGGATACTTGGATATTTAACTCACAAAAATGCTTCGCTCTATTCTCGGATTAACCAGCTAATCTTTTTGACAGAACGACCTCCCAGGCAACAATCACAATGAAAGCAGACAATCTCAACATCGCAAAACTGGTACGCCCCGATGAGGGCCTGATCCATCGCAGTATTTATAACGATCAGGATACGTACCAGGCAGAACTGGCACAAATTTTTGCCCGATGTTAGTTATTTATTGGCCACGAGAGTCAGGTACCAAACCATGGCGACTTCGTGAGTACATATATGGGCGAAGACTCCGTTATTTTAACCAGAGACAGTGACGGTAAGCTCCACGTTCTTCTGAATAGTTGCCCTCACCGGGGGCGCACTGTCTGTCAATTGGACAGAGGCAACCCAAAGACGCTGACTCGTCCCTATCATGGTTGGACATTTGGAATCGGCGGAGAATTGCGAGGTGTTCCCTATACTGAAGATGCGTACTACGGAGAAATCGACAAGACTAAACTTGGTTTAAGACACGCTGCGCAAGTGGCGAGCTATCGTGGTCTCGTATTTGGAACCTGGGACAACACAGCACCGTCATTAAAGGACTATCTAGGCGATATTGCCAGCCGCTCGGACTTGAAATTATCAAGTTTATTAACTGTTCGCTAGGAACTTGCGGCGCCTCGAATCACCCGCGTCTTGTAAAGCTCCAGAAGGACCCTTGTGTGTGGATCTGCTATTAACCACAGGGCCAAACCGCTGGGATAACTTTGACCGCGACAGAAGCACTTTTTTTGTGGGCCGATTTGAAGGCATTTTAAGCGGGATAGATGATATCAATCAGATAGTATATTTTTGTAACAAACGACGTAACAAAAGCTGACTTATAAACCCAATTAAACATTATTAATCAATCACTTAGGGTCTAATATCAATTCCCGCCGCCTCCACCATTTTATGCGCTCTGCGC
>Ga0233439_10004284_pt1 | contig 13952 bp, 10 predicted proteins | sample SI_123_September_6_FD_182713 | JGI IMG/M metagenome (GOLD analysis project Ga0233439, IMG submission 182713) | Seawater microbial communities from Saanich Inlet, British Columbia, Canada - SI_123_September2016_100_MG | ecosystem: Environmental > Aquatic > Marine > Inlet | place: Canada: British... | reverse complement strand
CTAAATTTGCTGCTGCAGCTATTATAGAGGCAATTGATGCATCTGTTGAATTAATTGTTTGTATTACTGAGGGTATTCCAGTTCAGGATATGCTTAAAGTTAGACAAAAATTAAATGGTTCTAAAAGTAGATTGATTGGACCAAATTGCCCAGGAATAATTACACCAGATGAATGCAAAATTGGAATCATGCCAGGAAATATTCATAAAAGAGGGTCAGTTGGAATTGTATCTAGATCAGGAACTCTGACTTACGAAGCAGTTGCACAAACGACCGAGAATGGTTTGGGCCAATCAACTTGTATTGGTATTGGAGGCGACCCAATTAATGGAACAAACTTTATTGATTGTTTAGATTTGTTTTTAAATGATGAAGAAACAGAGTCTATTTTAATGATAGGAGAAATTGGGGGCACAGCAGAGGAAGAAGCTGCAGAATTTGTAAAAAATCATAAAATTAAAAAACCAATTGTTGGTTTTATTGCTGGAATTACAGCTCCACCAGGACGTAGAATGGGTCATGCAGGAGCTATTATCTCAGGAGGAAAAGGTGGTGCTGAGGATAAAATTAAGAAAATGGAAGAATCTGGCATTACAGTAGCAAAATCACCCTCAATAATCGGAAAAACTTTATTTAATAAATTGTCAAATTGAAAAATAATATTAGAGGATTATATTAAATAAATAGATGTCAGCACCAAAAAATCTCGAATATGAAAAAACATCATTTTTAAATAAATCTAATAGTGCATTTATTGAGCGGATGTATCTTAAGTTTGTGAACAAAGATGAAGATTTACCAAATAGTTGGAAAGATTATTTTGAGGGTATTGGAGATGAATTAAATATTATTGCAAAAGAAATTAATGGTCCTTCTTGGGGTCCTAAAAAAAATAAAATAGATATTGACGAGCTTCAGAAAAAAATTGATCAAGAAGACCATAACTCCAATGGTGCCGCTTCTAATGTCGGTGATACGAATGTAAATTCATCTGGATCAAACGAAGATTCAATAAAAGCTGTTTCTATGATAAGATCTTATAGGCAAAGAGGTCATCTTATAGCTAAATTAGATCCATTAGAATTAATTAAATCAGACTATTTAGATGAACTTCATCCGGAGTCATTTGGTTTTAAAAAATCTGATCATAAAAAAAATATTTATTTAGGTGGTATAATAAATAAACAAAATTCAAATATAAAAGAAATTTTAGAATTTTTAAAAAAAACTTATTGTGGACCAGTTGGGTATGAATATATGCATATTTCAAATCCTACAGAGAGAAAGTGGTTTAGGGATAGAATTGAAAAATCAGAGGATAATTTAAGTTTTACTAAAAATGGTAAGGAAGCTATTTTAAATAAATTAATTCAAGCTGAGGGGTTTGAAAAATTTCTTCATACTAAATATGTTGGTACCAAAAGATTTGGATTAGATGGTGGAGAGAGCTTAATACCTGCTTTAGAACAAATTATTAAGATTAGTGGTCAATCACAAGTAAAAGAAGTTAAGATTGGAATGTCTCATAGAGGTAGATTAAATGTTTTAGCCAATGTATTGCAAAAATCATATAAGAGAATATTTAATGAATTCGCTGGAGAATTTGGCACTTCGTCAGATGAAGGTGCGGGTGATGTAAAATATCATTTGGGTGCCTCATCTAATAGAGAGTTTGATGGAAATTCAGTTCATGTAAGTTTAACTGATAACCCTTCACACTTAGAAGCAGTTAATCCAGTTGTGCTTGGTCAAACTAGAGCAAAACAGTATTTTCATAAGGACAAAGAGAGAAACAAAGTAATACCAATTTTAATTCATGGTGATGCTGCTTTTGCAGGCCAAGGTGTTGTAGCTGAATGTTTTGCAATGTCTGGACTGCCTGGACATAATACAGGTGGCACAATTCACATAATAGTTAATAATCAGATAGGATTTACGACTAGCCCAAGATTTGCTAGATCTTCTCCATACCCATCTGATGTTGCAAAGATGGTTGATGCTCCAATAATTCATGCAAATGGAGACGATCCAGAAGCAGTTGTTTATGCGGCCAGAATAGCAACAGAGTTTAGACTAAAATTCAATAGAGATGTAGTTGTAGATCTAATTTGTTATAGAAGGTTTGGTCACAATGAAGGAGATGAACCATCATTTACACAACCTTTGATGTATGAAAAAATTAGATCTCATCCCTCAACAATAAAAGTCTATGGAAAAAGACTTGTAGATGAAAATGTAATTTCAAATGAAAGTTTAGATAATTCAATTAAGACTTTTAAAAACTTGCTTGATGATCAGTTTAAAAATGCAAAAGATTATAAACCAAAAATTGCTTGGTTCGAAGGGACGTGGTCAGCATACAAACCCGAAAAAGGAAAAGACAAAAGAGGAGTAACAGGTGCAGACACTAAAAAACTTTTAGCAATTTCAGAAAAAATAAATTCCTCATCAGAAGAACTAAATTTACATAAGACAATTGTTAAAATATTAAATAATAGAAAAGAAGCTGTTAAAAGCGGATCCAACATAGATTGGTCAACAGCAGAAGCATTAGCATTTGGATCGTTATTAGAAGAAGGTTATCCAGTTAGACTTGTTGGTCAAGATTCTGGAAGAGGAACATTCAGTCAAAGACATTCTGTATTAAGAAATCAAAAAAATAATATTCGTTATGTGCCTCTAAATAATATTTCAAAAAACCAAAAACAATTTGAGGTAGTGGATAGCTTTTTATCTGAACTAGCTGTTTTAGGATTTGAGTATGGCTATAGTTTAGTAGAACCAAATACCCTTACACTTTGGGAAGCACAATTTGGAGATTTTGCTAATGGTGCTCAAGTTGTAATTGACCAATTTATCGCATCAGGAGAAAGAAAATGGAGAAGAGCTTCTGGAATAGTAATGTTATTGCCTCATGGTTATGAAGGACAAGGACCAGAACATTCTTCAGCTAGATTGGAAAGATTTTTACAGATGTGTTCAAATGATAATATGCAAGTAATGAATTGCACAACACCCGCAAACTATTTTCATGCTCTTAGAAGACAAATGCGTAGAGACTTTAGAAAACCATTAATAATGATGACACCAAAATCTTTACTTAGAAATAAATATTGTGTTTCTAATCTAGAAGATTTTAGTCAATCAAATTCTTTTCATAGAATACTTTGGGATCACGCAGTTGATCCACAGACTAAAGGATTTATTAAATTGAAGGAAAGCTCAAAGATTAAAAAAGTAATAATGTGCTCAGGTAAAGTTTATTTTGACTTATTAGACGCAAGAGAGAAATTAAAAAAAGATGATGTGATTTTATTCAGAATAGAACAACTTTATCCATTTCCTGCAAAAACTCTTGTTAAAGAACTTAAACCATATGCAAAAAATGCTAAATTTTTTTGGTGCCAGGAAGAACCTAAAAATATGGGTGCTTGGTTTTCAGTTAGAGATTATATCCAATGGACATTGGATACTATTAAGGCTAATAATAATGAAATTTCTTATATAGGAAGAAGCCCCGATGCATCTCCAGCAACAGGATATGCAAAAAGGCATAATTCTCAACAACAAGAAATAATTGATAAGGTTTTTGAATAATTATAGATGAGTGAAAAAATTGTAGTTCCTGTTCTTGGCGAAAGTATTACTGAGGCAACAGTTGCAAAATGGCTAAAAAATGCTGGCGATGCTGTTGAAGCAGATGAACCAATTGTAGAACTTGAAACTGATAAAGTAAATTTAGAAGTACCATCACCAGTAACTGGTGTTTTAACTGAAATTAATTCTAAAGACGGTGCTGTTGTGGAAGTTGGAGCTCTTCTAGGATCAGTCTCAGAAAATGGATCAGCAGGATTAGCTAAAAAAGAAGAAATTAAAAAGGTAGAACCTACTCAAAAAGAGGATAACGTAATAAAATTGGAGCCATCTAAAAAAGAACCAAAAATTTTTGAGGAAAAAATAGAAGAAAAGGCTGAGGATGAGCCATTAGTTTTAACTGATGAGGTAGTAGAAGAAGAAAGTCCAAAAGCTAAAATAAAAAAATCAGAACCTAAAACCAATACAGAAAGCCAAACACTTTCACCAGCTGTTAGAAAAATTGTTGTAGAAAACAAAATAGATATTAATTCAGTTCAAGGTTCAGGAAAAGATGGAAGAGTTTTAAAAGGTGACCTTATAAGTTTAATGGGAGCTAATCCACAACCTTCAGAAAGAAAAGCTCAGTATGGTCAAGAAGAAAGAATTAAAATGACCAGACTAAGACAAACAATAGCCAAGAGACTAAAACAAGCGCAAGAAAATGCAGCTTTGTTAACTACCTTTAATGAAGTTGATATGACTAATATTATGGAAATGAGAAAAGAAAATCAGCAAGATTTTCAAAATCGTTATGGAATAAAATTAGGATTTATGTCATTTTTTGTTAAAGCATGTGTTGTTGCATTGAAAAATTTCCCAGCAGTCAATGCTGAAATTGATGGTGATGAAATAATCTATAAAAATTATTACAATTTAAGTTTTGCTGTGGGAACTGAAAAAGGTTTAGTTGTACCTGTGTTAAGAGATGCTGATGAATTGTCATTTGCTGATATAGAAAAAAATATTAAAGATATTTCAGAAAAAGCAAGAGATGGAAAATTGACTATTGAAGATCTTCAAGGAGGAACTTTTACAATTAGTAATGGGGGTGTATATGGATCAATGTTATCAACTCCAATTCTAAATCTTCCTCAATCAGGTGTACTTGGAATGCATAATATTGTTGAAAGACCAGTTGTTGTTGATGGAGAAATTAAAATTAGACCAATAATGTATTTAGCTTTGTCATATGATCATAGAATAATTGATGGCAAAGAGTCAGTTTCGTTTTTAAAAATGGTTAAGGAAAATTTAGAAGATCCTAGAAGGTTGTTTTTGGATATTTAAATGTCAGAAAAATTTCAAGCAGTAGTAATTGGAGGGGGTCCTGGTGGTTATGTTTGTGCTATAAGGCTTGCTCAACTTGGATTAAAAACAGCGTGCATTGAATCTAGAGGATCTCTTGGAGGAACATGTTTAAATGTTGGATGTATTCCTTCAAAAAGCTTATTAAATTTATCTGAAGAGTTCCATAAAGTGCAAAATTTATCTAACAAAGGGATTGAAGTTGGAGAAGTTAAGCTAAATCTTGAAAAAATGATGAAAAGTAAAGATAAAGCGGTGACCATACTTACTAAAGGTGTAGAGTTTTTACTAAAAAAAAATAAGGTAACTTATTATAAAGGAACTGGAAGCTTCAAATCTCAAAATGAAATCATAATTAAAGACGATCAAAATAAAGAGACTATTATTAAAGCCGAAAAAACAGTGATAGCAACAGGTTCTGTGCCAGTGTCCTTGCCAGGAATAGAAATTGATGAGAAAGTTATTGTATCTTCAACAGGTGCGTTAAAATTAGATAAAGTTCCAAAAAAAATGGTTGTTGTCGGTGGCGGTTACATTGGGTTAGAGATGGGATCAGTTTGGTCAAGATTAGGAGCTGAAGTTCAAGTAGTAGAGTTTTTAGATCATATTACTCCAGGTATGGATAAAGAAATTTCCTCAGAATTTATGAAGATTTTAAAAAAACAAGGCATTAAATTTAACATGCAAAATAAAGTTGAAGCAATCCAAAATAATAAAACGGGTGCAGTTGTATCAACAGTTGATAAAGATGGAAATAAAAATAATTTTGATTGTGATGTAGTTCTTATTTCTGTTGGACGAAAAGCAAATACGAATGGTTTAAATTTAGAAGCTGTTGGAGTTGAATTAGATGAAAGAAAAAGAGTTAAAACAGACAGTATGTTTAAAACAAATGTTGATAACATCTATGCGATAGGTGACGTTATAAGTGGACCAATGCTTGCTCATAAAGCAGAAGATGAAGGAATTGCGGTTGCAGAAAATATTGCAGGTCAATCAGGTCACGTTAATTATGATACAATTCCTGGCGTTGTTTATACAACACCCGAAGTTGCATCAATTGGTAAGACAGAAGAACAATTAAAAGAATTAAATACAAAATATAAAATTGGTAAGTTTTCATTCATGGCAAACTCTAGAGCAAAAGCTATAGATGACGCAGAAGGGTTTGTAAAAATTTTAGCAGATGAAACTACAGATAAAGTTTTAGGTGCACACATTATTGGTCCTCACGCAGGAGAGCTTATTGCAGAAATAGGTGTTGCTATGGAATTTGGTGCAAGCTCTGAGGATATTGCAAGAACTTGTCACGCTCACCCAACATTTTCAGAAGCTGTTAAAGAAGCAGCATTATCAGTAGATAAAAGAGCAATACACTCTTAATAAATTTTCATATTATTAAGATATGAAAGTACCGATTCTTTTACCAAATATCTTTAACCATCCTTTTACTTATGAGAGTGATATTAATCTAAAAGTAGGAGATTATGTGGTAGTGCCTTTTGGTAAATCTAAAATTACAGGAGTAGTTTGGGATGAATTTGAAAAAAAGAATAGTAGAAATTTTAAGATAAAGAGTGTTTTAAAAAAATTAGATGTTACTCCATTAAAAAAAACGACTATTAAATTTCTTAATTGGTTTTCAGAATACAATATAATTCCTAGAGGAATGTCTTTAAAACTGGTTTTATTAAGTAGTAATGCTGTAGAAAAAATTCAAAAAGATACTTACAAAATTTTTGATACAACTATCAAAAAAAATTCAATAAAGCTCTCTGAAGAACAAAAAAGATCCCTTAAAAAAATGAATGTTTCTAATCAAAAATTTAGGGTTCATGTTCTTCAAGGAACAACAGGTTCAGGAAAAACCATGGTATATTTTGAAGCCCTTAAAGACATTATAAACAATGGTTTTCAGGGCTTAATTTTATTACCTGAGATTGGCTTAACAGGCCAATTTGAAAAAAAATTTATAGAATTTTTTGGTTTTACTCCAGCAGTTTGGCATTCTGGTATCACAAAAAAAAAGAAAGAAATTATTTGGAGTGGAATTGCAGATGGGGAAATAAAAGTTGTCATTGGAGCTAGATCATCATTATTTTTACCATTTAAAAAACTAGGACTAATTATTGTTGATGAAGAACATGATCAATCTTACAAACAAGATGAAGGTGTTACTTATAATGCAAGAGATATGGCTATTTCAAGAGCATCATTTGAAAATATTCCTATCAACTTAATTACAGCTGTTCCATCAATCGAAACCTATGAAAATATTAAAAAAGGTAAATATAGTATTTCTAAATTAGAAAAACGCTACCAAGACGCATCATTACCAAACTATGAAATAATCAATCTTAATGAAACAAAATTAGAAAAACAATCTTGGCTTTCAAAAAAAATAATTGAGAAAGTAAATTTTCATCTTGATAAAAATGACCAAGTATTATTTTTTTTAAATAGAAGAGGTTTTTCTCCACATGTACTTTGTAATAAATGTTTTAATAGTTATTCGTGTCCAAATTGTTCAATTAATTTAGTTTATCATAAAAATAAAAATAATTTATTGTGCCATTATTGTGGTTTTAAATCTTCTTTGAAAAGAACTTGTGTAAAAGATGGTGACTGTGAGTTTATTTTTAGTGGTCCTGGTGTGGAAAGAATATCTGAAGAGGTTAAAAAAAACTTTCCATCAAAAAAAATAGAAATTTTTTCTAGTGATACTATGAATAAAAAAGATTCTAGTGATAAATTAGAAAAAATAATTAATAATGAAGTTCAAATTTTAGTCGGAACACAGCTGATCTCTAAAGGTTTTCATTTTCCAAGCCTTAATTGTATTGTGGTAGTTGATATTGATCTTTCATCTCAAGGACATGATCTGAGAGGAGCTGAAAAAAATTTACAGTTGTACCATCAGCTCTCTGGCCGAGCAGGAAGAACAGGTAAACCTGCTACCGTGTATTTTCAAACTTATAATACTAATACTAAAATGATTTCAGATTTAACAAATAGTAATCCCGACATCTTTCTTGATAGAGAACTAGATATTAGAAGACAAAATAGGCTTCCACCATTTCAAAGATTTATTTCGTTAATCCTAACAGGAGACAATGAAATAAAATTAGAAAAAGAAGCTTTTTATTTTAAAAACTTTATAGAAAAAAAAATCAATGGAAGAGTTTTGGGGCCAGTAAGTGCACCTATTTTTAGACTAAAAAAGAAATTTAGAATAAGAATGTTAATTAGAGGTTCAAAATCTCTAAAATTACAGAATTCAATTGCTAAAATTATCCCAAATTACAAATTTTCATCAGGAATAAAACTTTCAGTTGATGTTGATCCAATAAACTTCAATTAACCTTTAAAAAAAGGACTTTTAAACGAATGTGTTACTTGAAGACGTTATAGTCATATGCTAATTAGAGCGTGATTTTAAAATAATCTTCAACATAACAAAGGTACCAAGTTGAGTAAAAATAAAGGATTTTCAATAACTTCAGCTGAAAGATATTCTTTAGCCTTGTATGAGCTTGCAAGTGAAAATAATGTTCTTTCTCAAGTAGAAGATCAGTCCTCATCAATCTTGAACTTGATTTCATCAAGTGAAGATTTTTTAGATCTAATTAAAGATCCAACTATTAGCCAAGAAGATCTTTTAAAAGTTATAGATAAAATTTCTAATGATAACAAATTTGAAAGTTTATTAAAAAATTTCTTAAGTTTTTTAATTACTAAAAGGCGTTTTTTTTATGTAGAGCAAATTTTAAAGAGCTTTATTGAAACGTGTTCTCAAAAAAGAGGAGAATTAAAAGCAGAATTAAAATCTGCAAAAGAATTATCTGGTGACGAAATATCAAAAATTACAGATGAGCTTACAAAAAATTTTAGCTCAAAAATAAAATTAAACTACAAACATGACAAAAGTTTAATAGGAGGTTTAATAGTGCAGGTTGGAAGCACTATGGTTGACACCTCAATTAAAAATAAATTACAACAAATCGAAAACAGAATGATAGAGGCATAAATGGAAATAAATCCTTCAGAAGTAACAAAGATATTAAAAGAACAAATTAAAAATTTTGGTGATAAAGCAGAAGTAACTGAGGTAGGGCAAGTATTATCAGTAGGAGATGGTATTGCTAGAATTTATGGTCTTGATAACGTTCAAGCTGGAGAGATGGTTGAGTTTGCAGATGGCTCTAAAGGTATGGCTTTAAACTTAGAGAGTGAAAATGTTGGGGTTGTAATTTTTGGAGATGATAGAAATATTAAAGAAGGTGATACAGTAAAAAGAACTGGAAAGATTGTTGATACTCCAGTGGGAAAAGAATTATTAGGTAGAGTTGTTGATGGGTTAGGAAATCCAATTGATGGCAAAGGACCTTTAGATAAAAGTGTTAAAAAAAGTAGAGTTGAAGTAAAAGCTCCAGGAATAATTCCCAGACAGTCAGTTAGTGAACCTATGCAAACAGGTCTTAAATCTATTGATAGTCTAGTTCCAGTTGGAAGAGGTCAGCGTGAATTAATTATTGGTGACAGACAAACAGGTAAAACTGCAGTTGCAATTGATGCTATCATTAACCAAAAGAAAATTAACGAGTCTGGTGATGAGAAACAAAAACTTTATTGTATTTATGTTGCTATTGGTCAAAAAAGATCAACTGTAAGACAAATTCAAAAAACATTGGAAGAAGCTGGAGCAATGGAATACACAACAATCGTTGCTGCAACAGCATCTGACTCAGCACCACTTCAGTTTTTAGCACCTTACACAGGTTGCACAATGGGAGAATATTTCAGAGATAATGGAATGCACGGATTAATTATTTATGATGATTTGTCTAAGCAAGCGGTAGCTTATAGACAAATGTCTCTATTGTTAAGAAGACCTCCAGGACGTGAAGCTTACCCTGGTGATGTATTCTATCTACATAGTAGATTATTAGAAAGAGCAGCAAAATTAAGTGATGAGCATGGTGGGGGTTCTTTAACAGCACTTCCAATTATTGAAACACAAGGTGGTGACGTATCAGCGTTTATTCCCACTAACGTAATTTCAATTACTGATGGTCAAATTTTCTTGGAAACTGAACTTTTTAACCAAGGGATCAGACCTGCTATTAACGTAGGACTATCAGTTTCTAGAGTTGGTTCTTCAGCACAAACTAAAGCCATGAAAAAAGTTTCTGGATCTATGAAATTAGAATTAGCACAGTACAGAGAGATGGCTGCTTTTGCTCAATTCGGTTCAGACTTAGATGCATCAACACAGCAACTTTTAAATAGAGGCTCAAAATTAACTGAACTTCTTAAACAAAAACAATATTCACCAATGACAGTAGCTGAACAAGTTATTTCCGTCTTCTGTGGAGTAAAGGGATATTTGGATGATATTGAATTAAAAGATATTGCTGAATTTGAAAATAAAATCATTGAAAAATGTAAGTCTGACAAACCTGAAATAATTGATTCAATTCAAAGCTCAGGTAAACTTGAAGATGATAAAGAAAAATTACTAATTGAAGCAATAACTCAATTAAAGGAAAACTTTAAATCTTAATTTATTATGGCAAGTTTAGACGACCTTAAAAAAAGAATAGCTAGTGTAAAGTCTACACAGAAGATTACAAAAGCTATGAAGATGGTAGCGGCAGCAAAACTTAGAAGAGCCCAAGAGAGTGCTGAGAAGGGAAGACCTTATTCAGAAAAAATGAATAATATAATCCTAAATCTTTCTAGTGGGATTTCTGACAAAGAAAATGCTCCAAAATTATTATCTGGATCAGGTAATGATAAAGTTCATTTATGTGTTGTGATGACTTCTGATAGAGGTTTGTGTGGAGGTTTTAATTCAAATATAATTAAAAAAGCCAAGAGCTATTTTGCAAAACTTGTAGAAGAGGGAAAAAATTTAAAAATCATTACTGTAGGTTCTAAAGGTAACGACCAACTTAAAAGAACTTATGGTGACAAGATAATTGCGAATATTTCATTTAAAGAGTCTAAAAATGCTAATTACTTTGATGCTGAAAAAGTTGGTAAAATGGTAATTGAAAAATTTGGAGCTGAAGAGTTTGATGTTTGTACTATTTTTTATAACCAATTTAAAAATGTAATTACTCAAATTCCTCAAGCACAACAAATAATTCCTTTAAATGTTGAAAATTCAGAGGATGATAAGTCTGAAGATAGTTACGAGTTTGAACCAGATGAAGATGAGATTTTAAGCAATTTATTGCCAAAAAATATTTCAACACAAATATTTAAGGCAATGTTAGAGAATTCAGCTAGTGAACAGGGCTCAAGAATGAGTGCAATGGATAATGCAACCCGAAACGCAGGTGAAATGGTTGACAAGCTTACTATTGAGTATAATAGAAGTCGTCAGGCAGCAATTACTAAAGAACTAATAGAAATCATATCAGGAGCAGAGAGTTTATAATTATGAGCAAAGGAAAAATCGTACAGATCATTGGAGCAGTAGTAGACGTAAAATTTGATGAAGATCTTCCAGAGATTTTATCAGCATTAGAGTGTAAAAATGGAGACAATAGACTAGTTTTAGAGGTTGCTCAACATTTAGGAGAATCTACTGTTAGAACAATTGCAATGGACGCTACCGAAGGATTAAAGAGAGGTGATGAGGTCATAAACACTAAAGCGCCTATCCAAGTTCCCGTTGGACCAGAAACCTTAGGAAGAATTATAAACGTTATTGGTGAACCTATCGATGAAAAAGGTGAAGTCAAAACAAAAGAAAAGTGGCCGATCCACAGAGCAGCTCCTGAATTTAGTGATCAGTCAACAGAAACAGAAATATTAGTTACAGGAATTAAGGTAGTTGATTTATTAGCACCATATGCAAAAGGTGGAAAAATTGGTCTATTCGGTGGAGCTGGAGTTGGAAAAACAGTTTTGATTATGGAATTAATTAACAACGTTGCAAAAGCACATGGTGGTTTCTCAGTTTTTGCTGGTGTTGGAGAAAGAACAAGAGAAGGAAACGATTTATATCACGAGATGATAGACTCAGGTGTAATCAAGAAAGATGGAGCTGGATCTAAAGCTGCATTAGTTTATGGACAAATGAATGAACCTCCAGGAGCTAGAGCTAGAGTTGCTCTTACAGGATTAACTGTAGCTGAGTATTTTAGAGATCAAGAAGGTCAAGACGTTCTTTTCTTCGTAGATAATATTTTCAGATTTACTCAAGCAGGTTCTGAGGTATCAGCTCTATTGGGAAGAATACCATCAGCTGTTGGATATCAGCCTACACTTGCAACTGATATGGGTAACCTTCAGGAAAGAATTACAACTACTAACAAAGGATCAATTACTTCAGTACAAGCTATTTATGTACCAGCCGATGACTTAACTGACCCTGCGCCAGCAACTTCATTTGCTCACTTGGATGCTACTACCGTTCTTTCAAGACAAATTGCAGAAATAGGTATTTATCCTGCAGTTGACCCACTTGATTCTACTTCAAGAATTTTGGACCCTAGAATTGTTGGTGATGAACACTATAGAGTTGCTAGAGAAGTTCAAAAAATCTTACAAACATATAAATCTTTACAAGATATCATAGCTATTTTGGGTATGGATGAATTATCTGAGGAAGATAAGTTGGTTGTAGCCAGAGCAAGAAAAATCCAGAGATTTTTATCTCAGCCGTTCTTTGTTGCAGAAGTATTTACTGGATCTCCAGGTAAATTAGTTGATTTAGATTCAACAATAAAAGGTTTTGCTGCAATTTGTAAAGGTGACTATGATCATCTTCCAGAAGCAGCTTTTTATATGGTTGGAACTATAGAAGAGGCAATAGAAAAAGCTGAAAAAATGGTTAAGGAAGCTGCCGCTTAATGAGTGAAGAGTTTAAGGTTGAAATAGTAAATCCAGAAAAATCTTTTCTAGTTAAGGAAGATGTGTCTGAAGTTGTTGTACCTGCTTTTGAAGGAGAGATGGGAATACTCAAAGATCATATTTCAATCATTTCATTTTTAAAACCAGGAATTATTAAAATTTTATCAAAATCTGGGGATGAAAATTACTATGTTGAAGATGGTATTGTTGAATTTAAAAATAACAATTTATCAATACTTACTAGCTCAATATTTAATCTTACAGATTTAGATAAGTCTAAACAACAAGATTTACTTAAAATAGCGGAAGAGGAAGCTAGCAACCCTGAAATAAATGACCAATCTAAATATTTGGTTGATCAAAAAATTGAAGTACTAAGATCTCTTAATTGATAATCTTTTTAATTTTTTCTTTAAGTTCTTTATAAACGTGTAGTTTAAAATCTACTACAACTTCTGTAATTTGATCAAGATCGACCCATTTCCAATCTAAAAATTCTGGATTTTTAGTTTTGATATTAATTTCTTCTTCTTCTCCAGTAAATTTCATTAAAAACCATTTTTGTTTTTGACCCTTGTATTTACCTTTCCAAATTATTCCTAATAATCGATCAGGAAGTTCGTAAGTGATTGTACCATCTAGTTCTTTGATTAATTCAACACTTTTGATACTAGTTTCTTCCTCTAGCTCTCTAAAAGCAGCTTTTAAAAAGTCTTCACCTTCATCAACACCCCCTTGAGGCATTTGCCAAAAATTTTTGGCATTATCTATTCTTCTTGCAACAAAAACTTTATTATCATTATTTAACACAACAATTCCTACCCCAGTTCTTAGCGGTAGTTCGCTAAAGTTTTTTTTCATTTTATCCGTTAAGTAATTTTATTGCGTAATTTAATTGATTATCAGTCTCAGTTTTTATTCTAAAATCATCACCTTCTTCATTAACTTCAATATCAGGTCTTACACCAACTTCAGATATAGATTTACCAGATGGAAGATAGTATTTGGCCACTGTTAATCTTATAGCTCCTTTATTTTTTAAAGGAATTATTGATTGTACGGACCCTTTACCATAACTGCTTTCCCCAAGTATTATGGCTCTCTTATGATCTTTAAGAGCACCAGCAACAATTTCAGATGCAGAT
>Ga0233439_10004279_pt1 | contig 13959 bp, 15 predicted proteins | sample SI_123_September_6_FD_182713 | JGI IMG/M metagenome (GOLD analysis project Ga0233439, IMG submission 182713) | Seawater microbial communities from Saanich Inlet, British Columbia, Canada - SI_123_September2016_100_MG | ecosystem: Environmental > Aquatic > Marine > Inlet | place: Canada: British... | reverse complement strand
GCACTCTACGCAGATGACTAATTTCTTGCGATTTCTCGCAATCATTACCTTCTGCCAGAGTTCCTTCCCTTCTTTGATGTCTGCCATTTTTCGGACATGGTGGACTTCAAAGTATCCTCCAGTTTTGCCGCAGTATTCGCATTCCTCAGCATTTATCCTTTCAGTAATTTCGGATCGACCAGTGTGTAGAATGGAATTATAAATTACATCTACATCCCTTTTGGCTTTGGCTGATCGATTTATGTCTTTCAGCTTGAACCACTGCCTCCGATGTTTACCGTTTACTACCGTTATTCTTTTGTCTCCATCCTCAGAGACGTTATAACGTCTATAGACTTGGGATACGCTGATCTTGTGTTTGGCAGCGAGTGTTTTCACAAGACTTGTTTGAGCAATGTAATGTAGGAGGCTCAGTCTTTGGTAGAAGTTCTTAGCTATTTTGCAGTGTTCCACAAAATTTCTTACTTCATTATTGTACTGAGATAGGATTTCGTAGTCGCTGCTATTTAGAAGTTCTGCTCGGTGCATTGCTTCATAATCACTACGATTATTGAGGTTTCCATATCGCCTTCGCTTTATGTATTCCCTCACTTTTGACTCTGGAATTAGTAGATGAATATCTCCTCCACCCCAGAGTCTTCTCCTAACATTTCTCCCTTTGACCATCTGGTGACCCACTCTGTTGGCATGTGCCTTCATAGATTTGGTCACGAGGTGATAACCTAGAAAGATTACTCCCTTGCTATGATGGACAATCTTGGTTTTCTCTTCTGAACATTCCAGACGGAGTGTTTCTTGGAGAAATCTTTTTATGTCCTCCATAATGACTTCTGCTTCTATTTTGCTTCCGATAAAGCCTAATAGGAAGTCATCTGCATACCTTGTGTATTGGAGCCTTCGGTAGTTTGGATCAAGTTGATCATGCCACCTAGTTTCCATCTGTTCATCGGTTAGTCTTTCAAGCTCTTTGACTATTTCATCTCTAGTGAGTCCTGCGGCAGGGGATCTTTTCCCTGTTTTATTTACTGGTGCAAATTCAAGATTTTCATCTCTCATTTGATCCAGCTTTTTACGCATGGTGCACTTTTGAAAATCTAGTTTACTGTATTCAACCGTTTTCTTTCTAGCCTTGCCTTTACAGGTTCGGTTATAAAGATTTGTCATGAATACATCTAGTTCATGCAGATATACATTGGTGAGAATTGGGCTGATAACTCCACCTTGTGGCGTACCACTATAGGTTTTGTTAAATTTCCATTCTTCTATGTATCCTGCTTTGAGCATCCATCCGATGAGTGCGGTAAAGCGTTCATCGTTGATTTTCTCCCTCAACAACTTCATCAGGATCTGATGATCGATGTTGTCGAAGTAACCCTTGATGTCAAACTCTATGAACCATTTGGTTCCTGTGAATCGTTCTTGTGTACTCTTGAGTGCGTCATGAGTACCGATTCCTTTTCGGAATCCAAATGAGAACTTGGAGAACACTGGTTCATAAATAGCTTCTAGGATAATCCTACAGGCTTCTTGAACTAGTTTATCCGTGAACGTGGGTATGCCCAAAGGCCGTTTCTTTCCATTGCTCTTGGGAATGTATACCCTGCGTGTTGGCTTGGGAAGATAAGTGCCATTTCGTAGTTGGTTCATAATCTCTCGATTACGTTCCACACTATGTCCATCGGCAGTTACCCCATCTATTCCTTTGGTGGTTGCACCATCATTAGAAGAGATGTTGGCATAAGCCAGTTCCCAGATCTCTGGTTTGTTAATCAACAACTTGTACAAGTCCCTGACTCTTTCCCCATTGATCGAACACTTACTTATACCTTCCAATCTCTTTCTAAGGCTTTGTTCGGACATTCGTCCTCCTTATGTTGATTAGTTGGTATTGTTGAAACGCTGTCTCACTTCCCCCTTCTCCCACTTGCCACCCTTACAGTTGACCGCTTTCGTCATCGTTACCTCAGACTTATACGTTGTGGATAGGTCGGATTGGATACCGACTGTCGAACTCATTACAAGCCGACCTTGGGTACTATTGAGACTCCGTAGCCATATTGGTACTGCACGAACCGAATCGCTTTCTACCAACTTAGGCCATCCCATGTTTCCAGTTGTATTCAGATACGACAGACTTAGGTTCCCCTTCCAGACTATATTCTACTTGTTATAGTAGTGTCTCTGTTGGTCGATCAGGTTAGTCTTCTACGGCGACTATACGAGGCAGCGTGAGCCTCATTCCTGCAACAGAGTTCCAACCGCAGGGCGCTATCTTCGGACTAGCGTTAAGCTCTTCTGGTTGGAAGGTACGATATTCCACTTAGTCTTAGGGTTCAGGTAGTATGACTTTAACCATATCTGTCTAGCTCTGATCCGTACTTACACCTGAGCTACCTTGGTGCGTTCATAGACCTTTTGGCGTGGATGCTATGTTCACCACTCCTTTTCAGGATCTGCGAGGGTGTTCCCACCCGTGGCTAACCACGCTGAGCTTCGGACATTTCGACAGTCCGAGAATTAGTTCTTAGGCTAACTCACTGAAAACAAAACCGTTTACACGGCGCACACGCTGAAACATAAATCCTCCGATTGTTGTTGAATTCTCAAAACGAGACGGAAATACGTCTCATAATAAGCTTTAGCAAATGTAAGCAACTCTTGGGAGGAGGAGTGGGGGAGAAAGGGTAGGAAGAGGTTCAGGAATCGTTATTAGTCTCACCTGGCGCTGCCCTGCCTTCAAAGAAGATTCTCTTTGAGGAAAAAGCTGGTTTGGTCACTGTCAACATAACGAATCCGGATGAAAGGCGTCCTTTATAAATTGGATCTTTTTGACGTGAAGAAGTTCGCAAATTCTTTGCCATCTCCTTTGGGGAGAAGGTGGCCACCAGGCCGGATGAGTGGCTGGTTTCATCCTTTTAATTTCCTCGCTTTTTCAGTCCGCAAAATTCCCTCACCCTCCGTCTACGACAGTCTCACCTCTCCCACTGAGCAAGAGTTTTTAGATATTTGATTTCATTGGTTAAAGTCTTTTGGTACGGCAAGAAAACCAAGCAAACTCAGAATTTCAGACCAAACTGCCGAACCAAGGACTCAGCCAAGGCTTCGACACGTTCTGTTGCGATTGGTTGAAAAGGAGGGCGCAGGTTGCCCCAGGAAGGTTGGCCCGATTGCCGAGCTAGCAGAGCTTTTTGGGCAGGAATCGGAGCGTATTCCTGGAAGAGCTTGCGAATGCCACAGACACTCTCATGTTTGGCTGCCGCTGCTTCCCACTCTCCTGCGTGACAAAGTGAGATCACCTCAGCGATCCTTGCGCTGTTTAGATTCGCTGTCGCCGAGATGCAGCCTGGGGCTCCGAGACGAATGGCTTCAATCGCGGGTAGCTCGGCACCAGGGTAGACAATCAAGCCATCGATTCCCAGCAAGGCTTTGGTATTTTCCCAGTCTCCGGAACTGTCCTTGATGCCCACAACCACCTCAGGAAATTCATTGTGCAGACGAGCGACAAGGGAGATGGACAGGCCCACACCACTTACCTGTGGAATGTGATAGAGGTAGATCTTCAATCGCTCATCATGGATGGTTTCAATCAGACGGACAAAATAGTCATAGAGTCCCTGATCGCTCATCCCCTTGTAGTAAAACGGCGGTAGGGTCATCACTCCGGCACAGCCGAGTTGCAGAGCATGTTGACAAAGTTCGGCAGTGTCTGGCAGGTTGCAGAGCCCTGTCCCTGGGATCAATACTGCTGGATCCACTCCCGACTTGATCAGCCCTTCCAGGGCAGATTTCCGTTCAGCAGAACCCACCGAGAGCGCCTCTCCAGTTGTGCCAAATGGTGCCAAGCCCGTACAACCATTGCTTAGGAGTCGCTGAGCGAGCGCATTGAATTTTTCTTGATCAACCGCGAGCTGATCGTCGAAGGGAGTGAGAATCGGAGCGATGAGTCCTTTGATCATGTTCTGCCTTTTGATGAATGATGAATCTCTGTAAAACGATCTATTCCATCCTTATCGTGCGATGCTTTTTCAAGCTTGGACGCCTTCAAACAAGTTTTTTTGGGCCATCAGTCTGGGAACAATGAAATCCAGCAGCGCCCTCACTCTTGCGGAGCGCCTTAAATCCGTATGAATGAGCAGCCAGAGTCGATCTTTTGTTTCAATCGGCTCGCCTATCCTCCGCAGTTCCAAATCTTCATCTCCCACTAAGCAAGGAAGAAAACCTTGTGCACCCGAAGCTTTTAGCGCAGCCAACATCCCTGCGACTCCCTGGACCTGTAGAATCTCTTTTTTGGCATGAGCATCTTGCTGCTGTTCAACGACTTGATTTCTTGCCATCCCGACATGTCGTAGCCAGGGCAAGTCAGTACCTGTAGTGGTTTTAGAGGCGTATCGACACCAAGCCATACCCATAAGATTGCGTCCCACCGCACTTTCCAGGGGCTGGGAGGTGGCTCGGAAGGCAATATCTGTACTGCGTTCTAAATCCAGCAAGCCATCATCGGGTAACAAGATCACACGAATGTGTTTATGTTTTGCCGAGAAGGCGACCAGATGAGGAGACATGAGCGAGACCATAGCCTGTGGCACGGTGACGCGGATTTCTCCTGCCACATGCTGATCATGGCCCACCACCGCACGAAAGGCCGCAAATACCGATTCCTCCACATCTTTTGTGTGCGAAAGTAATGCTTCTCCTGCATTGGTGAGACGATAGCCTCTGGGGCCCTTTTCGAACAAAGAAATCCCGAAGCCTTCCTCAAAAGATTTCAGCCGCCGGTGTAGGGTGGCCACATTCAACTCCAGTTCATCCGCTGCACCAGTAAGCGTCCCATTCTTGGCGACTGCTAGAAAAAGTCGCAGATCATCCCATTGCTTCATTTTGCAATTTCGCAAAACTATTTTGATGAATTAACCATTCATTTTTAAAAAATGCAGATTTATCATAGGTGCTCTATTTGGAACTTCAACACAAAGATCCCTAGGAAATTTGTTGTTGGCTCATTAACCAAGGTCAAGGAGAGATGAAATGAAGAAGAGTTTATTTTTGTTTTGGGCCACGATCGGATTTGTCTACTTAGCGGGCTCCATTGGGGTTCACGCAGCTAGCCGTTATCAACTGGACGCCGTTCACTCCACGGTAGGTTTTGCAGTGAAGCACATGCTCTTCAGCACTGTCCGAGGCAAATTCAACGATGTCCGAGCTTCTGCAGAAATTGATGAACAAACGGGGAATTTAAGTTCAGTGAACGCTGAGATCTCTGTTGCCTCTGTCGACACTGATAATGCAAAGCGGGATGGGCATTTAAGAAGTGATGATTTTTTCAACGTGGAACGTTATCCGAAAATTACTTTCAAGAGCACGAGCATTGAACCGACGAGTAACCAAAATTATCGCGTAGATGGCATCCTGACAATTCGTGATGTCAGCAAGCCAATTACTCTCGAGGGGAAAATGTTGGGAATGATGCCAGGCCGAGTTGCCTTTGAGGCGGCTGGTCAGATCAATCGACAAGACTTCAATGTCACTTGGAATAAAGTCTTGCAGTCAGCAGGTGGGCTGATGGTCTCTGATGAGGTAGACCTCAATATTGAGGTTGCGCTGTATGTTCCTGAAGGTTGAGAAAAATCCATTTTTTGCAAACAGCCTCTCAAATCAATCATCTGAAGTAAGCTGATGAAATGGCTATCTTCGATAAACCGGCGAACTAATGATCATATTGGAGAATCAAGTGTCATCACCAACAATTGCCAAAACATCTCCCTTTGCTGTGGAACTAGAACAAGGGAAGAAATATGCCTGGTGTTCTTGTGGGCTTTCGAGCAAACAACCTTTTTGTGATGGGTCTCACAAGCAAACCACTTTTTCACCAAAAGTCTTCACTGCAGAAGAATCCAAGACCTTCTACTTGTGTGGCTGCAAGAGAACTGGAGAGTCACCTTTCTGTGATGGGACTCACAATAGTTTGGACTAGCAGTCTTTGGAGGGGAGAGCTTGCCCGATCATATCGGTCGTCAGATCCAGCAGTTGCTCGGAAGCAAGGGAAGATTTGCAAAAATGTGAACGTAAAATAGCAATTTTCATTGAATACTCCTCGCTTCATGATTCCTCCATCATTTAGATAGCCAGAAACTTCCCTGATGTAGGGAATGCCTTATATCTTTTAAGTCAACCATAATGTCAAATGAAGTTATTTCATAGAATCATGCAAATTTGTTATGCATCGATCAAAGACGTAGGATGTCGTAGGAATTTTTAAACACCAACTGAGGATTTTGAAGATTGAGCAGGTGACCAAGAATAAGTTGTTCCTTCATAAAACTCATTCTTGGTACAATATTAAATACGAGTAATATTAATTATCAAAATGTATCATTAACACATTCTTAACTTGAGGCTTGCTCACTCAAAATCTTCCCAAGACCAGCTCTGATTTTCTGAGGGATCATAATTCAATGACTCCACAGAGCTCTCTTGGCGCAAGATTTTTCCATCCTGGTAGGTAATGGCGGTGATTACCGAACTGAACTTTGAGCCATCTTCCTTGAATTTCAGAAACCGGTGAAGACAAAGAAAGATAGGACCCTCGAAGATTACCCTAGAGGGTCCAACTGTGATCAGTCCTTTCACTTGGCTGATTAGCTCTTTGTCAGCTTCAATGTCAATTCGGTTGCCAGTTCGATGGTCGATCGTGATGTAATCGGGATGATAAAGGGCATCTACTAGAGAAAAATCATCCTGCATTCCCATTTCCCACGCCTTGTTAAATTCGTCTGCTTTGCTCATTTGGGGCTCTATTTTAGATGTTCTTGGAACTGAGATTAAGGGGCAACGAACATCATCACCAACTGAATGGTAGAAGCAAGCAAATTAAAGATAGACTCATGCTGATGTTGGAATCCATGCGCTATTCTAAAGCACCAGATTTATTTAGTTTATTTGCTGATTTTTACCATGTGTGATCACACTAGACTTTTTTTAGTCAAAAATTTAGTTGTTTTGGCTCTGAATCACCGTGATTGCATAATGTAACGTGATCACACTTATAGAAAATACGGGAAAGGAGAAGCATGATGGATACGAAAAAAACAATCTCCCGCCGTCGCTTGATAAAGGGGGGTATTGGTGGTTTTGCTGGACTGACAGCTAGTGCTTTGGGAGCACCAGCTTATTGTTAAAGCATCAGATGATACAATTCGTGTGGGCCATATAACGCCGCGCTCAGGGTTCTTGGGAACACTTGGTGACTATGGGTTTCGAGGTGTGAACCTAGCAGTTGAGGAACTGAATGCTGCTGGTGGTATTTTAGGACGGGAAGTCGACCTTTTTTCCGAAGATAGTGTCGGCTCTGCGGTTGCGCCAACGAAAGCGCAAAAACTAATTGAAAAACGTGACGTTCACTTTCTGATTGGTGAGATAAGTTCAGGCTCTAGTGGTGGTGTTATGGCTACAGCCAACCGACTAAAGACTATGTATATGCAGACGGGTTGTAACTCCGATGCATTGCGTGGTGAGAAGTGTAATAAGTACTCGTTCCACATAGAGGCTGGCAACACGATGTACACCAAAACAATCGGTAATTGGCAGAACCGTGCCGGTAATGTAGGCGGAAAGAACTGCTACATGTTGACTGCTGACTATGCCTTTGGACATGATTTAGCCGATGTTTCCACACGGTTCCTGACAGAAAATGGTAGAAATGTCGTGGCTAACGAGTTAGTTGCCACTAACACTCCAGATTACAGTCCTTACATTCTGAAGATTAAATCTGCAAAGCCAGATTTTGTATATATTAATCTGGCAGGCTCAGATCAGACTACATTCTTGAAGCAGTACAAAGAATACGGCCTCGATTATGCCATCTCTGGAGGTGTAATGGATACGGCAGGATTCTGGGCTGCTGGAATTGGGTCAATTACTGGATACTGACAAAGCCTCTGGTATCAACGCATGAACACACCTTCGTCGCAAGCATTCGCGAAAGCCTTTACTGGAAAGTACAAAATACCACCAGAGAATCAGGCTTGGGGTGACTACATAGGTGTCAAAATCATGGCAGCTGCAATGGAGGAGGCTAAATCCTCGGATCCAGCAAAGATAATCTCACTTTCAGAGTCCGGTATGGAGTTTGACATTCTCAAACCACGCAAGGGACACTTCCACAAATGGGATCACTCACTTTTACAACACAGGACCCACACATCTTTGAAAAATTTCTACCTCATATAAAGTTGGGTACTAATGCGGTTGTAAACATTACCACTGGTGGAAGTCCGCACATGACAGTCGAAGAGCGAATGAATCCCGCTGCGACTTTTAAGCCTGAATTAGCATCTCTGAATATGGGCTCGATGAACTTTGGCCTCTATCCAATGCTTGATCGTTTCCAAAATTTCACACATGCATGGGAACGACAGCATTTGAAAAATAGCCGAGATCTAGTGTTCAAAAATACATCTAAAGATATTGAGAAAATCCTGCATATTGGCAACACGAACTCAACTTGGTTTGAGTTTGAGTGTTATGATATTTTTTCCACCTTTACAATCTAGCTCACTTTGTTGATCGAGGATTGGCTCAGCCACCTCTTTTCATTCAATCAGTTTTCGGTCTTCTGGGTGGTATTGGCGCTCGCCCAGAAGATTTGATGCACATGAGACGCACAGTTGACCGGTTGTTTGCAGATGATTACCAGTGGTCGATTTTAGGGGCAGGAAAAAATCAAATTTCTATGGCTTCAATTGGTTCCGCACAGGGGAGTCACGTTCGAGTAGGGCTGGAGGACTCACTCTGGATTGGGCCTGGAAAGTTAGCAAAGTCTAACGCAGATCAGGTAAGAAAAATCTGTCAGGTGCTTGAGGGATTGTCTCTTGATATAGCAAACCCTGATGAAGCACGACAAATGCTTGATCTCAAAGGTTCTGATCAGGTTGCTTTTTAAATGCTTAGTAATGAGAAAAGGGCTGGGCGTAAATAACAAAAAGCTAAAAAGAGTAATCTACAGCATCATGGAATCCAAATGACTCTGTATGCGTTAGGCGAGAATTATCCACAATTGCATGTCAGCGCTTATGTTGCAGAGAGCGCACAAATCATTGGCAATGTTCAGCTAGCGGCTAAGAGCTCTGTTTGGTTTCAAAGTGTACTGAGGGGGGATTCTGATCAAATCGTGATCGGTGAAGAAACAAACGTACAAGATGCGACCATCTGTCATGTTGATCCAGGGTTTCCTTTAGAGGTTGGAACTCGAGTCACAATTGGGCATCGCTGCATTTTGCATGGCTGTACGATTGGAGATGACTGCCTGATCGGGATGGGGGCTATTCTGATGAATGGTGTGCGAATCGGAGAGGGGAGTATCGTTGGAGCGGGAAGTCTATTGCTAGAAGGGACCAAAATCCCTCCTTTTTCCCTAGTAGCTGGTTCGCCGGCCAAGGTGAAGAAAACTTATGGGCCTGAAATTCTTGAGCAGATTCATCAGGCAAGTTCCCATTATGTCAGCAGAGCAGAACACTACCGCAACAACTTGAGAAAACTCGAACCCTAGGTGGCTTTGCGCAAGAGCGTCCTAGTTCCTGGGAGAGGCATTGTAACGATGAATTTATACATATTCTAATAGTTTCCATGCAATTGCTCAACGAACTCAACATAGGGAAGTCCTGTAACTAGGTTAATCCTATCCTTTCTAGATCAACTGAAGCCTCATGGTAACCAACTTCCTTCATCCATATCAGCATTGGAGCCTAAGAGTTATTTAGTTTATGGATGAGTCTTCGAAGAAACTTCCAACTTCCTTTTGGACTTGTTGTAGCAAAGCGTTTTGCGTTGCAATCGGATCAGGTAATGCTTTAGCCGACAACTTAGTGATTCAATCTGGGTGATGAACTTCTTTTCTTGGTGGTGCAAAGCTGTTGGAATCAACTTTTCAAATGTTTTCAGACAGACTGTGCCATAGCCGATGGCAGACGAGTATTCTCATTGCTTGAAAAGCCTTGGGCCGTTTTGATCGACCTTCCACCACAAACAAAACCAAGCACTTTACCAACAGAAGAACCAAGCGCTACCCAGATCTGTCATTTTGATTTTTTTAGCGACAAAATTGCAAAGTTCATCGACCTCAATGAAGGGAGCAGGCTTCAGCCTTGGATTGGATCATTGGTAACTGCTTAGCCGTCTAGAAGATCCAGAGGAAAATTTCTCTTGTGAAGTACCCCTAGGATTCTGCCGATGACTCTGAATCACAGCCCTTCAAGTTATAACTTTTGAGCCTGATTATGAGTGGTGAGGTCCTTGCCTTTACGCCTACTTAGAACTGAACTTGAGAAGTAACAAACATCAGTGCCAACTGAATGGTAGAAGCAAGCAAATTAAAGATAGACTCATGCTTGTTGTTTTTTAAAGTAAGTTGGGTAGCAGGAGCGAATTGAAAGAATTTCGAGGAGAAGAGAGTTCCAAAGACTCAGTAGGAGAGTAGTCTTTTGGAGAAGTAGCTTTGTTGTTTCAAGAGAGGGTGTTGCGCATTACGCACTCGTTGTAGGTGTCATTGCCGCTCATCACCGAGGTGCAACTAGTACTGCAACCACTGGCATTAATGAGGGTAAGAACTGCAACACTGAAGAGTAGGAGTTTCATAATTCTCTTTAGCGGAAAGAGTCACTGGCAAAGCATCCTGCTTCCAAACAAAATTTTGATGGAAAATATTTTTCTACATTCAAAAACTAGGCGAGCTTAGCTTTGGGATCCTTCGCTGCTTCTGTGATAAGTTGGTCTATCCCGTTTTCAGGCAAAATAGAACCAATAAATGCCAATCCCACTACTTTGTCCTCATCTGCTTTGAATACTCGAGTTACTCTGCAGGAGATAGGAAGGGTCGCTTGGTGTCCACCTTCTGTTTTGAGAAAAAAAGTTAACCGAACGTGTGCTGATGGATTGAGCAGTTGTTTGCAGACAATTCGGCAACCTGCCAGGCTGAGATCGATTATTTTTACGTGTGATACCCGCTGTCCCTCTTCCATCTTGGCGAGCAATTGGACACGGTATCTAGGATGTACACGGTGTTCTTTTTTCAAAGAGGTCTCCTGTCAACAACACAAAGGATTTTGAATCTGGGCGTGTTGAAAGATTTTTAAAATTCAAAAAGCAAGGATTCAAATTACCTTAGTGTGGCCCTAGCGATATAGTAAACAGAAAAATTAGAACCATTGAATTAGTAAGTATTCAATTCACTGCTAAAATTATGCAAGATTTCAGGATAGCTTATTGAATAAAAACTCACGGTGCTTTGGAACATTCACGCTGTTCCAGCCAGAGGGACTTTGTCAGCCGATAGAGGATGTGCCTTTGCAGAGGGTGATTAGTGTGTAATTTAGGATGACCAAAGGCTTCCTTGGGATCCGACTGCATGCCGATCTTCTGCATCACCCGGATAGACGGTTGATGCAGCTCTGCAGTGAATGAGACGATTTCTGATAGTCCTAATTCAAGAAATCCCAAACGCAACACAGCCTTGGCTGCCGCGGTTGCCAACCCCTTACCCCGGAAGGCTCTGTTGAGCCGCCAAACAATTCAACAGCTAGGGTGAAGTGTGCTTCAAAGGGAACCCTACCATCAAGCCACACCAACCCACAAAGACATCACTCTCAGTCAGGTGCAGTGCAAATAGGGCGTATTCGTTCTGTTGGTGATGTGCCATGATCCTTTTCAACAGTTCAGCGCTCTCCTCAAAATTCAGATTCTGAGGAAAATAACGCATGACTTCGGGATCTGTGTTCATTTTAGCTAAATCAGTGAAGTGTGATGCTGAAAATTCAATCAGCCTCAAGCGACTCGGGAGTAGCACAGAATTCATCAGTAATTCTGGGGATTGTAGCTGCATTCCAGACGGTTGAGAGCTTCCTCTTGTACGAAAGTTCCCACAGGATCAGTGGTCATCGCCAATTGTTAAAGTCTTATCCAATGTATGGAGTCTTTCATGGATCTTAAACTGAAGGGAAACAAGGTAATTGTGTCGGCTGGTGGCTCTGGTATCGGGCTAGCCATTGTCCAGGGATTTCTTGCAGAAGGTGCTGAGGTCGCGACTTGTGACATCAGCCCAGAGTTGGTCTCTCAGCTAAGAAAAAATCATCCAGGAGTTTACTGTGAAGAAGTGGATGTTGCCGATGCGAAGGCAGTTCAAAATTTTACACAGTCTGCTATTGGACAACTTGGGGGTCTGGATTGTTTGGTTAACAATGCAGGCATTGCTGGGCCAACCTCCCCAATCGAAGAAATTCAGGAGGCAGACTGGGAACGCTGCCTCTCAGTGTGTCTGAGTAGCCAATATTTTTTCGCAAAAGCAGCAGTTTCCACCCTTCGCAAAAGCGAGAATTCTTCAATCATCAACATTTCTTCGGCAGCTGGAAAGTATGGCTTTGCCTTCCGTACACCCTACTCCACAGCAAAGTGGGGCGTAATCGGCCTGACCAAGTCACTGGCTATTGAATTGGGACCGGATCAGATTCGTGTCAATGCAATCCTGCCTGGTTTGGTATCGGGAGAGCGCCAGCAACGAGTGTTGACTGCCAAAGCTGAGAAAAGAGGAGTTTCCTTTGATGAAATTGAGCAAGAAGCCTTCTCTTATACCTCCATCAAGTCCTATGTCACTCCACAGGACATCGCCAACCAAGTAATCTACCTGGCTTCAAAGAAAGGAAAACTAATCTCTGGCCAAGCTATCTCAGTAGATGGAGACACTCGTATGCTGGCCTAGAAGTTAACCTGATCTCCCCCTTTAAGCTGGAGAATTTCTCTAGCTTCGTCCGGTGTCGCCACTTCTACGGAGAGTCCTTCCAAGACCTGCCGGGCCTTCAGGACCTGTTGAGCGTTGCTTTCTGCCAAGACGCCTTTCGATAGCCAGAGCGAGTCTTCCAATCCGACCCGTACTGAACCACCTTGTGCTGCGGACATGGCTGCAATTTGCATCTGCGAACGTCCCGCCCCGAGAACTGACCAGACATACTGATCGCCAAATAGCCGGTCAGCCGTTCGTTTCATGTGAGCCACATCTTCTGGGTGAGTGCCAATCCCTCCAAGTATGCCAAAGACGGTCTGAACCAATAGTGGCGCTTTGACCAGTCCCCGATCCAGAAAATGAGCAAGATTGTAGAGATGACTGGTGTCGTAACACTCAAACTCAAAACGCGTACCGTTGGCAGAACAAGTCGTCAGGATCTCCTCAATATCTTGAAAAGTGTTCTTGAACACCAGATCACGACTATTCTCCAGGTGCTGGCGTTCCCAGTCATGTTTAAAGTCGCTGTAACGTTTGAGCATCGGATAGAGCCCAAAGTTCATTGAGCCCATGTTCAGAGAAGCCAGCTCTGGTTGAAGCTCCTTGGCAGGAGACATACGTTGGGCCAAGGTCATCTGAGGCGCGCCTCCAGTAGTGATGTTGATCACTACATTACAAGCCTGCTTGATTCGAGGCAGGAATTTCAGAAAGGCTTCTGGAGTTTGCACTGGGCGACCTGTCTCTTCGTCTCGGGCGTGTAAATGAATGATGGACGCACCTGCTTGTGCAGAAGCAATCGCCGCTTCAGCAATTTCGTCTGCAGTGACTGGCAGATGTGGAGACATCGAAGGGGTATGGATTGCTCCTGTGGGAGCACAAGTCAGGATGGCTTTTTGAGTCATAGGACATTTCCCTGGCAAGAATTATTGGTTTGCCTGCGATCAAACGCTATCAGGGACTTCGATGCAAGGGTTTTGTGAGAGTAACGAGTCCTCAGGGTCGGTCAGCATTCCATTTGTTGGTTTCCAGAACGGAATTGAAAATACCTGGCTAACAACATCAGTGATTGAGATTTTATGGGAAATGTCTAGATTCTCATGGTCTTCCATGTTGGAGAGATCATAGTTTTTGATCAAAAAATTCATTGTCATTTTTGTTGAAGGCTCATCATGTCAACTCGTCAAACTGTAGAC
>Ga0233439_10004277_pt1 | contig 13963 bp, 14 predicted proteins | sample SI_123_September_6_FD_182713 | JGI IMG/M metagenome (GOLD analysis project Ga0233439, IMG submission 182713) | Seawater microbial communities from Saanich Inlet, British Columbia, Canada - SI_123_September2016_100_MG | ecosystem: Environmental > Aquatic > Marine > Inlet | place: Canada: British... | reverse complement strand
CCAATAATGATTTCTATCACTTAACAGATCTTAATACTTTTAAAAAACTACAAGATCTTTAGCTCTTTCACTATCTAGGTATTTACAATCAGTAATTTTCTTATTTTCATCTAAATTTATTAACAAAGGATTTCCAGTAGGTATTTCCAATTTTGATATTTGATTTTCGTCAAGTTTAAATAAATATTTACATAATGCTCTAATTGAATTTCCATGTGCTGAAATTAAAATATTATTTTTTGAAATTTTATTTTCAATCTCCTGTTTATAAAATTCTAATACTCTTTCATAAGTATCTTTAAGAGACTCTGTGTCAGGAATTTTATCCATTGGTATTTCTTTATAGGTATTAATATTTATTGGATGATAAGGATTATTTTTATCTAATGGATCTGGTCTTAAGTCCCATGAACGTCTAAATTGATAAACTTTATCTTCACCCAATTTTACTTTCATTTCATCTTTGTTTAAACCTGTAAGCGCCCCATAATGTCTCTCATTTAATTGCCAAGCTTCTTTTGAGATTTTTGTGTCTTCTAAAATTTCTTTTATCAATTTTAGGGTATTTTTTGCCCTTAACTGAAAAGATGAATAGTAAATATCAATATCTATATTGTTTAATTTAATTAGATCTCCTGCTTTTTTAGCTTCTAATTTACCATTTTCAGTTAAATCTATATCAACCCAACCTGTAAATTTTTTTTCAAGGTTCCATACGCTTTGACCATGTCTAACTAAAATTAAATAACTCATTTGTTAATCTCTTAATTTAATTTATAAAATATAATCATACAATTAATGATTAATTTTTTTTCAAAATATAAATTTATTTTTTATCTATCTAATTTTATTTTGCTAGTTTTATATCTATTTCCTGGCAGTTTATTAGGTTGCTTTTTATATAACGACTGTCAATTGCAACCTCAAATAACTAAAGATTTTTTAGTCTCCACAAACCATCTTTATGCTTTTGGCTTATTGTCTATAATTGGTTCATATACTTATAAAAACTCCAATAAATTGAATTTTTTAAATTTATATTTAATTCTACTTTCAATAATTTTAGAAATATTACATATATTTATTCCTATAAGAAGCTTCGAATTCTCTGATTTATTTGGAAATTTACTTGGTGTATCAATTGTTTTAATGATTAATTTTTTTTTCGAAAAATATGAAAATTATAGAAATTAAGATTTTATTTATAGTACTGTTGTTAATTTCTGCTTGCTCTTCGATACCAAAGAATACCTCAAATAGTTGTTCAATATTTAACGAAAGATATCTATGGTTTAAACATGCAAGTAATTCAGAAAAGAAATGGGGGACCCCTGTTTATTTGCAGCTTGCAATTATTAAAATGGAGTCAGATTTTGATTGGCTTGCTAAACCTCCTAGACAAAAACTTTTTAAAGTAATTCCTTACAAAAGACCATCAAGTTCATTTGGATATTCTCAAGCTGTAAATGGTACCTGGGAACAATATAAAAAAGAAACAGGGAACAAACTTGCAGTCAGAACTAGGTTTAAGGATAGTGTTGATTTTATTGGATGGTACACTAACAAATCGAGTTCTATCTTAAATATATCTAAAACAGATGCTTTCAAACAATATGTTGCCTACCATGAAGGATGGGGAGGTTTTAAGAATTATAGAGATAATAAAAAAATAATTAATTTAGCAAAAAAAGTGGAAAAACAATCAAATATTTATAAAAAACAACTCTCAAAATGTAGTAGCTCGCTAACCAAAAATAAATATATTATTTTTTAGATAATTGTTTTTTTAATTCTAAATCAACCGAATCTATTCTTTTGCTATTTCTAGCAAGTGTCAAATACATTGTTGGTGTTACATATAAAGTGAAGAAAGTAGAAATTATCATTCCTCCAAGAATAGTTGCACCAACAGCTAATCTTGATGCCTCTCCTGCTCCAGGTCCAATATTTCCAATCACCAAAGGTAACATTGCTATCATGGTACTTATAGATGTCATCATAATAGGTCGAAATCTTAATTCACATGCTTCTTTCACTGAAGTTTCTATTTTTTTTCCAGTCGTTCTAATTTGATTTGCATAATCAACAATCAAAATACTATTTTTGGTTGATATACCGATAAGAATTACCAAAGCAATTTGAGAAAAAATATTTATTGAACTATTTAAAAATAAAATAAATACCAATCCCCCAAAAACAGCTAATGGGACAGTCAGCATTATTATAAAAGGATGTACAAATGAGTTAAATGTTGCAGCCATTACCAAATAGGCAGTCAGTAATCCAAGTGCAAAGATTATATAAAGTTCATTTGTTGTTTCTTTAACCTCTTCAGACTCTCCCTTCCAAGTGATTTGATTTGTGGGAGCAACTTCTGCTATTATATTTTCTAGATATTCAATTGCTTCAAATAAAGAATAGTTTTCATTTACATTTGCAGAAATTGTAACTGCTCTTTGTCTGTTATATCTTGCTAGCACTTTTGCTGAACCTTCTTCCCTTAAGTCAACTAAGTTTGATAGCGAGATTAGTTCTCCCGTTGTACCAGATCTAACAAAAAGTTTACTTAAACTATCTTTATCTTTTCTATCAAATAGATATTGTTGAAGAATAATTGGATATTCTTTTCCCAATTTATTAAATGTTGTAACTCTTTTGCCGCCATATAATGTTTCCAATGTTTGTCCAATAGATCTAGTTGATATCCCCAAATCTTTTGCTTTATTCTTATTGATAACTAATTTTACTTCAGGTTTATTTCTATTAAAATCTGACTCAATTCTTGATAATCCTCTATTTCTTCTCAATTTACTTATAACTTCTTTTTGAATGTCTTCTAATTCTTCATAAGTACTCCCAAGAATAACCATTTGAATTGGTTTATTATAATTAGACACCCTTATAGCCTGAGGAGAAATTGGAAAAGCCAAAGTTTGAGGAACAGTCACTATTTTACCAATAGCCTGTCTCATTATTGTCATTGCGTCTTTATCTCTTTCCTTCCAGTCCTCAAGTAAGGCGATAATAATAAAACTGTTAAATGAATTAGCAGAGCTTCCAAAGCCTGGAACTCTCATAATAAATTTATCATAAGGGCTATTCTCAGCTTGCAACAATGGAAGCAATCTCTTTTCTACTACTTGAGCTTTTTCTTGTGTGTAATCAAAAGAACTACCTTCGTCTGTAAAACCAATGACCAAATAAACTCCCCTATCTTCTTTAGGAAGAAGTTCTTTAGTTGTGTATGTAAATAAAGCCACAGATCCAGCTATAATTAAAAAAATAAAAGTAATTATCGTTTTTTTTTTATTTAACCAGTAATCGAGAGTTTCTTTATAAAAATTAGAGAAACCTTGAAAAAAAATATTAAATTTTTTTACAAAAAACCCAGAGCTAGCTTTTTTATCTAAAAATTTACTTCCAAGCATTGGTGAAAGTGTTAATGCAACAAATGAGGAAACAATAATAGAAAAAGATAAAGCTATAGCAGTTTCTCTAAATAAAGTTCCAGATATTCCTTTAATAAAAATCAATGGAATAAAAACAGCAAGAAGAATCAAAGTTGTTGCAACAATTGCAAAAGTAATTTGTTTTGATCCTTTGTATGCAGCAACTAATGGACTTTCTCCATTTTCTATTCTTCTATATATTGCATCAGTCATAATAACAGAGTCATCGGTAATAATTCCAATTGCTAGAATAAAACTAAGAAGTACAAAAATGTTTATTGATAAATCAAATAAATAAATACCTAAAAATGATGCAATTAAGCTTACTGGTAAAGCAACAGCAGGAACTATAACTGCTTTAATATTACCTAAAAATAAATAAATTATTACTACCACTAAAATAAATGCAATCGCTAAAGTTTTGTAAACCTCATCGATAGCTGCCTTAACATATGTGGCTCTATTAAATGAAACTTCTAATTTTAGACCATCAGGTAAAGTTTTTCTAACTTCAATAATTTTTTTTTGAATTTCGTTTGATAACTCAACTGTTGAGGCACCACTTTTTGCATAAATTCCTATTCCAACTGTTTTTTGGTCTAAATTATTTTTACTTTGAGCCTTAAATAAAGTTTTTTCAGAAACTGGACCAAGCTCAACATTTGCAACATCAGACAATCTTACGATTCTATCTTTTGTTTTTTTGATAGGTAAAAATTTTAATTCATCAATATTAGTATAGGATTTATCTAAATTAATTGTTAAATCTATATTATCTGCTTCTAAAGTTCCTGCAGGTAAGCTTATATTTTCATTTCTCAATGCACTTTCAACTTCTTGAATTGTCATGTCATTTGCAGCTAATTTAATAGGATCAATCCAAACTCTGACGCTGAGCTCTCTAAGACCTCCTAGAAGAATTCTTCCAACATTTTTTACACTTGAAAAAGCATCAACTAAATATCTATCTGCATAGTCACCTAGCTCTAAATCTGACCAGGTAGATGATGAAACTGATAGCCACATTGTTGTAGTAAATCCCGCTGCTTGTTTTAATATCTGTGGAGCATCTGCCTCTAATGGAAGATTATCGACTACTCTTGCTACTCTTTCTCTTATATCATTTGCAGCATCATCAAGCTCAATATCAGTATCAAACTCTATATTTATGCTACTTCTTCCATTTTCAGATTTTGAGTCTATATTTTTAATACCTTCCGCTCCCCCAACAACATCTTCAATAATTTGAGTAATTTCTTGATCTATAATTGGAGCTGATGCAGATTTATAATTAACTTTTACCTGCACTACAGGTGGCTGTAAACCATCGGGTAATTCTCTAACTGGCAACTCAGAATAAACAAATAAACCGAATACAATAAGTATTAAAGATAGAACCCAGGCTACAACTGGTCTCCTAATACTAAGTTCAGTTATATACATTCAATTATTTATTTTTATTTTCTTCTTTTTTAGAGTCAGATTTTTTAAATATATTTAATTTTTTAATCCAATCAAATTTACTTTTTTTCTGCTCTGTTTTTGCTGGCTTTTCTTTTTTCTTCCAGCTCGATGATTTTGGTTTTGAACCATATGTAATTGGTTTTATTTTTCCATTAGGTCTAGTTTTTTTCAAACCTTCAGCAACTACTGTATCACCATTTTTAAGACCAGCTTTGACTTCTACAATTCCTTGTTTTCTTAAACCAATTTCTATCTCTGTTTTTTTTACAGTATTTTCCTTGTCCACTTTATATACATAAACATTATCACCCTCCATAATAAGACTAGTATCCAAAATGCTTAATGAGTTTCTTTCATTATAATTAATAGATACTTCTAATAATGAACCAGATAAAAGTTCATTGCCTGGATTATTAAGTTTAATTCTTACTGGTAGTGATCTCTTATTAGTATCAATTCTACTTGCAATTGACTCTACAACCCCAGAGTATTTTTTAAGATTATTTCCAGAAAATTTTATATCAACACCCTGATCTTTTTTTACAAAAGGTGCAAATGTTTCGGGTATATCAACATCAACAAATAGAACAGATGTGTCTTCAAGATTTAATATAATAGAACTTTTTGATACATCAATATCATTAGAAAAATCTCGCTTACCAATAATTCCATCAAAGGGAGTTATTATGTTTCTATTTTTAAGTATAGCAATGATATCCCCAGTTTTAACCTTTGTGTTATATTTAATAGGTTCTAAAATTTCATATTTTTCAATATTATAAGACTTAATCTGGGCTGGTACAGCAGTACCAAATGTTTCAATTGTGTTTTGAAATAATTTTTGCTCAACAACTTTTACAATTATTCCTGGAGGAGGCCTTTTACTGAATTTTTTTTTAAAATAATTTCCAACCATTGTTCTTGCAACAATCACAGCTGTAATTATGAAAAAAAATACTATTACAATTGTTATTATTTTAGTTGATCTTTTCATATCTTAAATTCTCCCATACTCTGACCATGAGCCATCGTAAATTATCGGCATATATCTATCATTTATTAGCGAATAAGCTAGAGCCAATACACTTGCAGTTACTCCTGATCCACATGAAAATACTGAATTTTTATTATAGTCAAAATTTAATGACTTAAATTTTTCTGAGATTTTATCCTTACTGACAAAAGTATGATCATCATTTATTAGCTCTCCAAAAGGTAAGCATAAAGAATTTTTTATTGAACCACTTCTTAAACCCTTTCTTGGTTCTGCAACCTTACCTTCAAATCTTTCTCTGCTTCTTGCGTCAATAACATTAAAATCGTTTTTATCGATATTTTCATCTATTTGTTTTTTATTTTTAACAAGGTCTGTATTTTCCTTACATGAATATATAGAATTTTTAATGATAACTTCTTTATTATTTGTCATTTTATTTTCTATTTTCCATTTTTTAAACCCACCATTAAGGACATGAACAAGTTTTGGATCATGACCAAAATAAATTAAATTATACCAACACCTGCATGAACTTATTACATCAGAGTTATCATAAATTACAATTTCATCTTTATTTTCAATGCCCATATTTCCCATAATTTTTTCCCAAGAGTTTATATCGGTTAGCATGTGAGGTAGGTCTGTATCTATTTTTGAATTTTTATCTAAATCAAAAAAAATTGCATTTGGTATATGCTCTTTATTGTATTCTTCAAGACCATTTCTTTTTGCTTGAGGCATATGCCAAGAGCAATCAATAATTTTTACATTGCTTATATTTTCTTTTAACCAAGCTGTATCAACTAATGACATACTATCTCTTCTCTAAATATTTTTGATGATATTCTTCTGCAGGGCAATAATTTTTTACTAGAGAAGTTTTAGTTACAATTTTTTCTGAAAATTTAATGCTCTCCTCCTTAATTATTTTTTTTGAAATTTCTTTTTGTTGATCATTTAAATAAAATATTTCACTTCTATATTGGGTACCAAAATCTAAGCCTTGAGAATTTAAAGTTGTTGGGTCATGAATTTCAAAAAAATATTTTAATATTTTTTCATAAGAAATAATTTTAGGGTCAAAATCTAATTTTACAACTTCAGCATGATTAGTTATTCCAGTGCATACATCTTTGTAGGTTGTTTCACTACTATTGCCTCCGCAATAACCCACTTCAGTTTTAATAACTCCATCAAGTTTACTAAACTTAATTTCTGGACCCCAAAAACATCCCAAACCTAAAATTGCTATTTCCATTGATAATTAACTTAATTAATTTAAAGTTAAACATATGTTGTCTAAAAATCAATTAGGCTTTTTTTACATGTTCATTTCAGTATGTGCCTTCTCATTAATGGACGTGATAGTTAAGTGGTCTGATGAATATCCTGTTGGTGAAGTTTTATTTTTTAGAGGTTTTTTTGGGATAATACCTCTTTTGTTTCTTATACCAAAAAATAGATATTTTGATTTTTATAAAACTAATCGACCATTGTTACATTTAAAAAGGTGTTTGGCTGGCTTAATAGCTTTAATATCTATATTTATAGCTTTAAGAAATTTACCTCTTGCAACAGTTGTTAGTATTTCATTCGCTGCCCCAATTTTTACAACTATTTTCTCAATATTTCTATTGAATGAGAAAGTTGGATTTTATAGATGGTTAGCAGTTTTAGTGGGTTTTGTCGGGATTGTAGTTATTTCAGAACCAGGTTTTAGCTCTTTAAATCTTTATTATATATATCCAATTATTTTTTGTTTAGGTTTATCTTATGTTGCTATTTCAATTAGAAAATTATCTACAACAGAGCCAGTTTGGTTAATTAGTTTTTTCTTTTCATTTTCTATAATGATTTTAAGTTTTTTTACCTTTTATCAAAATTGGATTTTACCAAATTTAACAGATCTACTATTACTTTCAATGATAGGAGTATTAGGAGGTTTAGCAAATTTATGGTTGTCTCAATCTTATAAACTTTCAGAAGTAAGCCTAGTGTCTCCATTAAAGTACTTAGCTTTAATTTTTGCAATAATTTTTGGTTATTTAATTTGGAATGAAATACCCACTTCAAAAACTTTAGCAGGAGCTTTGTTAGTAGTTTCTTCTTCATTTATAATATTTAAAAGAGAAATGACTCTTAAGAAGAGAGTTTCAATTGCTAGACATGAGTAAAACGCCTGCTTATTGGAAGACTGCTAAAAAATATTTATCAAGAAAAGATAAAGTTATGTCATCTTTGATTGAAAAATATAAATCTCCATCAGAAACAATATTAACTTCTAGAAAAGATGTTTTTTATTCATTGTGTAAGAGTATTATTGGACAACAAATCAGTGTTGCAGCAGCAAACTCAGTTTTTTTACGATTTAAAAAAAAATGTAAAAATAGAATCAATGCTAAAACTGTTAACACCTTATCTTTCACTCAGCTAAAAACATGTGGGCTTAGCAAACAAAAAGTAAGAGGCATTCAAAGTTTGTCTAAACAAATTCTAAATAAAACTTTTAATCCAAGACTAATATCTAAGATGTCAGATGAAGAAGCTATTTTGTATCTTTCTGAATTAAGACAGATAGGAAGATGGTCTGCTGAAATGATTTTATTATTTACTTACAATCGATCTAATATTTGGCCAGTTCAGGATATAGGTTTGTTAAGAGCCATTTCAAAGAACTATAAAAAAAAATATTTACCACCTGAAAGTTATGTAAAATTATTGAATAAAAGGTTTGCACCATATTGTTCTGTCGCAACCTGGTATTTATGGAGAAGTATAGATCCTGAGCCTATTCAGTATTAAATCCCTCTATCACTTGCATATGTCTTACAGTTGTATGTTTTGCAATATCCCATCCGGCTAAATATTCTTTACTGTTATGACATTCTATAGCTTTTTCAAAGCTTGGAAACTCCCAAACAACAGTTCTTACAAAATCATCTCCCTCAAATGTTTTGTGTTTTCCACCTCTTATAAGCGGAACTCCGCCAAAACTTTTAATAATTGGTGTTACAACTTCTGCATATTTTTTTAAATTGTCTTGATTTTCAACTTTTAGATATAAACTGATCCAATAGCTTTTCATGATTTCTCCCTTTTAAAATATTTTAGTTATGATAGTAAAATTTATGGCAGATAAATTAATTATCACTTTTGATGAGTATAACAAAATTGTTGAGAAATTAGCAATTGAGATACACAAAGAATATAAGCCTACTGTTTTAGTGGGTATAATGAGAGGTGCTGCTCCAATTCTAGATATTCTTTCAAGAATTTTAAAATTACCAATAGCTTATATTGTTATTCAAAGCTATTCAGGAGAGGGTATGGAAGATAAACAAGGACAGCTAATGTTTGCAAGGGAAATTAGCTCTTTAGCAGAAAATAAAGATTATAACAAAGTACTTTTAGTTGATGATCTTTCAGATACAGGTTTGACCCTAAATAAAAGTATAGAGTGGCTTAAAAACTATGGACCTACTAAAGATTATATTAAGGAAGTTAAAACAGCTTGTTTATGGAAAAAGAAATCTTCAACTTTTGAACCAGATTTTTGTCCAGTAAGACTGGATACAGACCCATGGATTGTTCAACCAACTGAACACTATGAAGAGTTATCTATAGAAGAAATTATAAAAAGAAATTAATAAATAGGGCTAGATTACTCTAGCCCTATTAAATTTTAAATTAAGCAACTGCAAAGCTAATAACACTAAGTATCGCAATAATAAATATTGCTGGTGAAGTAGTTGAGAACTTACCAGTAAATAATTTAATTAAAGCATAAGATACAAAAGCTAAAGCAATACCGTTACTAATACTGTATGTTAGGGGCATTGCAATCATTGCAAGAATTGCTGGGGCAGACTCAGCAATATCATCCCATTCTATATCTGTAATATTTCTTACGAAAAGAACAGAAACAAAAAGTAAAGCCGCACCATCAATTTGCTTTGGTAAGCTAGTTGCAAGTGGAGCAAAGAATATGCACGCTAAGAACAATAATCCGATTACTAGTGATGTCATACCAGTTTTCCCTCCAGCTTTTACACCAGCTCCAGATTCAACATAACTTGTAACCGTTGTAGTTCCCATCATAGCACCAGCAACTGTACCAACACTATCAGCTAACATAGCTTTATTGATATCTTTAACTTTTCCTTGTTTATCAACTTTTCCAGCTACATTCGCGACAGAAGTTAAAGTTCCAGCTGTATCAAAGAAATCTATAAATAATAAAGTAAATATTACTGTAGACATCCCCGCAGTCATTGCAGCAGACAAATCAAAATCAAAAAGATATGTCATTGGTGGTGGAGAACTAGCAATTCCATTAAAGTTTGCAAGTCCAGCAGCCCAAGCAATAATACTGAATACTAAAATGCCTATAATAATATTTCCTTTTATATTCATTTTTTCCATTACGATTATTGCTATGAATGTTGCGCAGCCTAACAATACTAAAGGATTGCTAAGATCACCAAGTTTTACAAGTGTAACTGGATCATCAACAACAACTTCCATAATCTGTAATCCAATAATTGCTAAGAATAAACCAATACCTGCTCCAATTCCTAACTTGAGACTTTTTGGTATAGAATTTATCAACCAAGCTCTAATAGGCGTTAGTGATATAATTAAAAACAATACCCCAGCAACTAGAACTGCACCTAAAGCTTCTTGAGGTGTGTATCCCATACCTGCACAAACTCCAAAAGCAACGAAAGCATTGATACCCATTCCTGGTGCAAGTCCAATTGGCCAAGTTTTTCCATAAAAAGCCATTATAAAACATGCAAGTGCTGTTGCTAATATTGTTGCGGTATAAACTGCGCCGAAATCAAAGAAACCTTTTTCGGGTCCGGCAAACTCTCCCGATAAGATAAATGGATTTAAAAACATTATATAAGCCATTGTCAGAAACGTAGTAGTTCCTGCAATTACCTCTGTTTTAAAATCTGTTTTGTGTTTTTTATAATTGAAATAATTTTCAAGCATTTGTCCTCCTAATAATGGACAAATATTTGATTCTATTAATAAATACTTGTTTAAACTTAGCTTTATTCACAAAATACAACTTAGAAGATTATATTTATGCCACATTTACGATGTTATTATTAATCAATGCATAAATTAAAATTATTTTTAATTACATTTATTACGTTTGTCATGGTTGCCGGATGCCAAACAATTAAAGAAAAAACAGATGCAATTGTAGAAAAAGAAAATAAAAAATTAAGCAAATATATCAGTAAGCCTGCAAGCGTTTTGCAAATGGATCTAGGGAAGCCAGATGAAGATTTTAAAAACGCAAAAGGAAATTATGAATTAATTTATAATACAAGAAAATATGGAATTCCTTGTGAGAGAAGATTTGAAATTAATCCTGATAAAATTGTAATTGGATTTGTATCTAACGGTTGCTTTTAAATAAGTGCTTGCGAGGAAATGATCCCCGCAAGTAAGGTAAACTTATTTAATTTCTATAAGTTTCTTTTTTTTGTGTTCTGGAATAATTCTTTCACAAGAAATTGTCAAAAGACCATCTTTCAGCTCAGCACCATTCACTTTTACATCATCAGCTATGGTGAATGATCTTGCAAATTGTCTTTGAGAGATCCCTTTGTGAATAATTTCTCCGTCAACATTGTTTCCTTCTGGTTTATTAACTAATTTAGTTCTTACTGTTAATAAATTATCTTCGAACTCAACCTCAACATCTTTTTTATTAAAACCAGCTAATGCAACTTCAATTGCATAGTTATCCTTTCCAGTTTTTCTAATGTTGTATGGTGGATAATTTGATTGCATGGCCAAATTTCCATTTCCAAGCATATTTTCAAATTGATCAAACATATCGTCAAAACCAATTGAAAAAGGTCTTAGAGAGTTAAAGATAGATAGATCCTTACTTGTCATAATATTCTCCTTTTTTGTTAAGCAAGTTATTTATGTAAGTCCCATTAGGCGACTTACTAATATTATATAGGAATTAGTTTTAATATTTCAAGATTTAGACAATTAAATTTTTTTTGATATTTTTAAAGCAAAAGCATAATCAATTGCAATTTCCTCAATAGCTCCATCTCTTCCAGATTTTCCTCCATGTCCTGCGTTCATTTCTGTTTTTAAAAGAAGTAAATTATTATCAGTTTTGTATTCTCTTAATTTTGCAGTAAACTTTGCAGGTTCATCAAATAAAACTCTATTATCACTCAAACTTGTGGTGATTAGTATATGGGGATAGTCCATTTTTTTAATATTATTATAAGGCGCATAAGAAAATATATAATCAAAATGTTCTTTATTATCTTTAGCGTTTCCAAATTCATCAAACTCTCCGATAGTTAAAGGAAGTGAATGATCAAGATTTGTTGTTAGTGAATCTACAAATGGCACAGCCATAATAATTCCTAGAAATAATTCTGGAGCTTGATTGACAGCAGCGCCCATTAGCAAGCCTCCAGCAGATCCACCCATACCTATTATTTTACCTTTTGATGAATATTTCTCGTCAATCAAGTATTTTGCAGCATAAATATAGTCTTCAAAAGTATTTTTTTTATTAGTAAGTTTTCCTTCTTTCCACCACTTCATTCCTTTTTCCATACCACCTCTAATATGAGCTGTTGCCCAAATGATATCTCGATTGATTAAACTTAATCTAGTGGAAGAAAAATTAGGACTCATTGAACTGCCGTATGAACCGTATCCATAAAGTAATAAGTTGGCTGAGCCATCAATTTTAGTATTTTTATGTCTGGTGATTGTTAAAGGAACCAATCTTCCATCGTGGGATTTATATTCTAATCTTTCAACTATGTAGTCGTTTGGGTTATGCCCTGAAGGTATTTCCTGTTCTTTGACAAGCTTTTTTACTTTGGTTTGTAAATTATATAAATAAACTCTTGATGGAGTTTTTGGAGATGAATAGCCAAGATACACATCGTTAGTATTTCTATCTCTTTGTACTAAAGAAACTCCAGGCACGTAAATATTTTCATCAGAAAATAATAATTCTTCCTCAATCCCTGTTGAAATATTTCTCACAAATAATTTATCTAATGCATTGGAGGTTTCAGATCTAATAATCCAGTTATTTAAAAAAGTTAAACCACCTATTAAAACCTCATCTTTTGCAGATATAAATGTTTTCCATTTTTGATTTTCTAGACTATCTGAAATATCAATTTTAAAATCTTCTGCATCTTTATTAGTGTGATTATAAAACTTTCCATTCCAAGAACTTACAGAGTAAAGGATGCCTTTATCTCTTTTCATTATTAGTTTAGGTTTAGGACTCTTTTCCTCAACACTAAAATAATATTGTTCTGAAGTATTATGATCAGATGTATTAATAAAATAATATTTTTCATCTGAACTTAGGCCAATACCAACAGTGAATGCCTCAGTTTTTTCTTCAAAAATTAATTGATCTTGATCTTTAAAATTTCCAATTTCGTGTCTATAAATTCTTCTTGCACGATGATTTCCATCAAGTTTAGAGTAAAAAATAAATTTGTCATCTAAACTAAAAGTTATTCCCCCTGAAGTTTCTGGAATTTCTTTTGAAATTATTTCGTTGCTTTCAATATCTCTTATATAAATTGTATAATATTCTGAGCCTTTAGTATCTAAGGAATAACCTAAATATTTGTCATTATTGCTTACTTCTAAATCTCCAACTCCAAAATATTCGACACTCAGGTTTTTTTTTTCTTTATCCCCGTTCCATATTTCTTCAATTTTATCTGAATTGACTTTCTTTCGAAGTTTTATTGAATAATTGCCAGTTTTGGTTGTTTTAGTCCAGTATTCATAAGTATGATCTTTGTAGGGGAGTGACTCATCATCTAGTTTTATTCTCCCTTTAATCTCATCAAATAATTTTTTTTGTATAGGTTTTGTGTTTTCTAAATGGTGATCGGTATATTTATTTTCTTCTTCAAGATAATCTTTTACTTCAGGTAATAGTTTATTTTTATCTCTAAGTACCTCTAAAATATTTTTTTGATGTATCCAGCTATAATTATCTTCCCATGTAACATCATGG
>Ga0233439_10004274_pt1 | contig 13971 bp, 7 predicted proteins | sample SI_123_September_6_FD_182713 | JGI IMG/M metagenome (GOLD analysis project Ga0233439, IMG submission 182713) | Seawater microbial communities from Saanich Inlet, British Columbia, Canada - SI_123_September2016_100_MG | ecosystem: Environmental > Aquatic > Marine > Inlet | place: Canada: British... | reverse complement strand
AGTTTATCTTTTCTTGTGATGTGTTTGAACATCTACCTACAGAGAGCATCGATAATCTATTAGAGAATATGAAACGTGCAGCACCTAAAGGTAGAGCAGTAGTACGCATTGCTCTTTACTTAGATGCAAGAGGACAACACGACATAACTAAAGCATTACATCTAACAGTTAAACCATCTACTTGGTGGCTTGATAAATTTAAGGAGCATAGCATTGAAGTATTAGAACATAACTTATCAGATGGTAAGGATATGATTGGTAACTTAGATGTCTACTTACAATTATGAATGAAACAAAGCTAGTAGGCTTTAAAATACTTCTAACAACCAAAGGCAGACTCCTAGTTGAACTAAGTGGTCTGCCTATTGAGGAAGTTGATGGTGTGTTTGAAGACTTCCCTGATAAGAATCTTTATTCAGTTCTTATTAAGGAATGTAATCATAAACTACAAGAACTTATAACTCATTTAGAGAAGGAGTTAAGTTCTATCTAATACTTAGTAATACTTAGTAACGCTTTCTACTTTCAAGTCTGGGTGTGTATCCTTTAAGATACTATCAAACTCATCTCTAGATACACTCACTACCTGTTGGTCATCACCACGTACCTTAAGCACCCTATACTGTTTAGTCTTCTTATCAAAACCTACATTGTATAACTCATAAGGTTTTCTAGTACCGTCTTTATACTTCACATCATACTTGTAAGGTATCTTAATCCTCTCATATGACTTTTCTCCGCCTGGATATTCCCTACCTTGAGACCACGTACCATCGTGGTTATCCTGCTCTAAATTAAAGTCTTTCTGTTTCTTAGGTAGTCGAGATACTAAAGATACTTTAGGGGGCATCATAGCTTTATCTACTACCTTCGTAGTAATAGTAGGGTCTTGTGTTTCAATAGCAGAGGAGGTAGAACCTACCAGAGGTTTAGGTGGTGTATATTCAAGGACTTTACCTGTACTATCCCTATGTATTCTCCCTGCCTCAGCATTAAACTCTCCGTTGTCAAGCCATTCGTCTAACACCTTAAGGAGTGTAATCGCTTTAGGGTAGTCAGTCTTACTTATAGCTATAGGCACTTCTCTAGCTACCCACTGCGCTCTATTGTAGACAGGTAATTTAGCGTGTGCCTCACCATATTGTGTTAGCTTAGTCTTAACTTCCTTAAGGTTAACCCCAGGTAACCCCTCGTCAATAAGATAATCATTATTGTTTTTAATATTTTCCAAAAATTCTGTATGGAAGCCATATGAACTCTCTAAACTCCTACGTAGTCTTGTAGTCTTCTCTTTTATACCGCCAGCATCAAACCAATCATCACTGGTGTTAGCGTTGTGCGTCATACGCCAGAGTAAATCCCCCGCGTGTTCGATAGTGTCTGACATAACACCACCACCCATAACTTTTTGAAGGTCGAGCATTTGTCTTTCAGGAGACTTAGACCCTACACTAGATGCCCTCTGCTTGTTAGTGTGAAAGTATTTAACTATCTCAGACTGCGTAGCAAAGTCTTCTACATCTCCCATCACTATCGGTGTGTTGCCTGAATTACCAACCTCTACTACTGGCTTCATATTCTGCACGGTCTGTTTATTTACTTCTGCATCTGTGATGTTGGTTGTTTTAATACCACTTTGTAGTTCTCTCGCTACTGCGGTGAGCTCTGTATCTTCTGCTTCCTTGTCACGTACAGGTGCTTTCTCTTTCTTAGCAGGCATAGCTGCTTTAGTTTTCTTAACACTATCTTCCTTTCGTAGTATACCATCACCACGATAATCACCTATAGTGCGCTTATTGTTAAACTCAATCCCCATTTTTTCCCAGAAAGGTATAGCTGATTTCTTAATGGAGTGTATATTAAAATCATCATTAACAAAATCAGAAGCCATTAATGCTTCAATAACTTTACGCCCTGTTCCTTTCCTTTTATCTTTAATGTTTAACTCAACTAACCCACGTACCTTACCAGTACCGTCTTCTACAAATAACTCCACATCGCCAAGGATATAATCATTAGCATTATCCATATCGTTGTTAGCTTGTATAGCTTTATAATCATACACAGTATATTTTAGTCTTGTCTCATCACCCTTAGAATTTCCTGAGCGAAGACCACCAACCAAAGCAATATTATCATTAGCCATCTGCTCTAATCCCATACCTACAGGGGCGCGTTCTAAACTCTGTTGTTTGTCATCTACCTTGATAGTTAATGTAGGGTCTTGTGTCTTCTTAGCAGGCATAGCTGCTTTAGGTTTCTTAGGTGTTCTTCTCTTAATAATATTCTTTTCATAGGCACTAGGGTCAAGCTCAATAGAATAAGCAGGTTCTGAATCAATATCCTGCTCATACTGCTTCTCCCCTTTAGGTCCGTTATCGTGAACAATCATATTCTTTTCGTTAGTATGTATACTAAAAGTACCTTTAAGCTGAGGGAACTCTTTAAGGTATTTATCAGGATTTTTGTATAGGCTTCTCCACACTCTCATCGCTGATTCTGTAGTCATACCACCACTAGATAAGTAAGAAGCGGCGTAGTCACCTTTCTTAAGAAGTTCTTCTACAGCTTTTAGATATAACTTAACACCCAATCCTTTATTTTTAAATTCATCAGAAAGTCCTACAGTCTCAATAGACCATTCACCCTCTATATTATTATACTTACCACCCTTCTCAAGGATAAGCTCACCAGCCTGCGGTATCATTATAGTTACTTTACCTGACTCAGGAAATACCACAGCAGTTTCTATATCACCTAGTTTAATTTCCTTAATCTTCTTGATTATAATATTGTTACCATCTACTGTTACCTCAGAACCTCTAGCAATATTCTCAAACCATTCAGCTGAGTTATAATCAATATCATTTTCGTAATAATCTTTTGAGTTATCTATTACAAGTTGCTTACCTACAGGTAGGTCATCTAATAATGTCATTAAAGCTGTATCTCTTTCTGCTTCTTTATTAGTTATTGGTAATACTTCGGTAGGTTTCTTAGTATGCACTGTAACAACAGGTAAATCATCTGTAGAAAATCTAGTAATAACACCGTAATCGTTTACAACATCTGTTGTGTTCTTGTTAAAAGATACGTCATAACCAAGAGCTTCTAGTTTCTTATAGACACCTATAGCTGAAAGCTTTACAGTCATATCAGAAGTAAGATTTACTCCTCGTGTTGTTGCATCTTTCACAGCTTCTTCATACATTGATAAAGCCACACCACGTCTACGTAAGGTAGGGTCAACATTAACATTTGTAACAACCATACTATCATCTATCTTTTTTACGTTTAAGAAAGAGGCATTCTTATCTGAATAAACCTTTAAACCTTGTTTTGTTTTATCCACTAGTAAAGGCGGAATCTTCGTTTGGTTAATGGGCGGTAGTACCTCAGGTTTCTTACGCTTTAACATCTGAGATGCTATACCTTTAGCACCCCAACCAAACATACCTATATTAAGTACAGCCTCGAATGTCTTAGCATCTTGTGGGTTATCCTTCTTCCAGATGGAATACTCCTCATAACCTTTCTGTGCTGCAGCTACCGCTACCTGACCTGCTTCTGTATTAAGAGCCCAGTCCTTAGCCTCTGTTACTTTCTCAGCAGTATCTTTATATGTAGTAGGTGCAAATGATTTAAGATTATCTAAGTAAGTGCTTACCGACTCTTCAATGACAGCCCCAGCTACATCAAAACCTAAGCCAGCTATAGCACCTGCTGTGTTCACTGTACTACGTACTAAACTAATCTCACGAGACTCTCTATCTTTACGAGATTCATCCATAGACTTCAAACGCTTATCATAGTCTGTTGAGATGTTATCCCACATAGAAGGCTCTTCTACTACATTACCTTCAGTAATAGGAAGTAAGTTATCAGATGTATTAGAATAATCTTCTAATCTTTGTTGTTCACCTATACCTATTGAGTTATTTGAAGTATTATCAAGGGATACTGCACCCCCTTTATTAAAACCCAGTCGTTCTGCTTGAGAGACTAAACCTCCTACACTATATCCTTTAGATTCTTCGTACTCTCTTTCCTTATAGATAGAAGGCTCTTCAAATACTTCTCTACCAAAAGTACGCTCAAGGATATTGATTGTCTTCGGCATAGGTAGTATCTTCTTAATCTCAGGTGTTAGTGCCAGAGGGTCAGTTATGTCTATAGACCGTACAGCCTCAGCACCCTTAGAGAGTGTTGATGCAGCAGGGAAAAAGTTTAAAGGGTCGTTACCATACTTATTGATATACTGCTGTGAGGCTAAGTTACCAAAGAAACCTACGTTACCTGATAGTTGGTTAGCATCTGCTAAGAACTTAGCCCAATCTTTACTCTCATTAGATAACTCACCATCAGCAATAACCTCTCGTAGTGTTTTAACACCACCATAGATAGATAATAAACCTGCCATCTTAACAGCTAACTTAGCCTCACCATCTTCCATACGAGATACTAACGAGTTAACCTGTGCTGTCTTAGCCTGTGCCCAAGAAGCAAATTGTCCTACTAACTTTAACCAAGGGTTCTTAGATTGTGTGTATAGTAGTCTATTACCTACAGTAGGAATCTTAGCATCCCTCTCCATTGCTCTGAAGCCTGCTGAGTTTAATAGATATTTATAGTCACTCTTAAAAGCTTCATCGAAGTTATCGAATGTAGATAAAGTCTTAGCTTGCTTGGTAGATATACCAGCATATCCTAATCTCTTCCTCAATATTTCTGTCTGTTTAGTTAATTTAGAACCAACAATTAATTTAATATGTTCTTCTTTAGTAAACTCACTCCACTTCTTACCAGTCTTCTTCTCAATAGCTCGGATGTTCTTGTTGTTTAACTTAGTCCATTTCTTAGCTGTCTCAAAGGCATCAATAGCACCAGTATTATACGCAAATCTACGAGCATAAGATGTAATATTCTGTAGACCAATCATCTTAAAGAAGCCTTGGTTAGTCTTACTAATTATTTTAGCAGCATTATTGGTGATACCTGATAACTCTTGTATTTCATCTTGTAGTTGATTTGTTGGTCCTATTGCTAAATAACGTGCAGGTTCTTTACTATTTAAGGCAGTCTTAGTTTTAGTAGCACTCGTAATCTTGATGCCTTTAATAGCACTCTTAAAGAATGTAGAGTTCTGGAATGGTTGTATCAAGTCACCAAGGTTAGCTAGTGTTACATCTTCTAGCATAGCTAAGTTATTATACATAGCAATAGAACCAGCAGCATTATGCCCACCCCAATCAGAGATACCATATCTACCAAAATAAGCATTGATAGAATCATTAATGTATTTAATCTCTCTGTTATGTTCTTTATATAGACGCTTGTCTTCAGCAGTCCCTGCGTACTTATCGTGAATCTTCTTACGCAACCTACGTAATAGCTCACCCTTAGCTCCCCAAGTTCTAGCAAACTCCACTGTCTTAGTACTTTCTTTAATCATATTACTGAGTATCTCAGTAGGGTCATTCTTTAACCAAGGCTCTAATAGTTCTTCAATCTGTGTGGGTATACCATCTATATCAATAGTACCGTGAAGCTCCCTTTCTTTTTGTAGGTGTTTAATAAACGGTAATGTATCTAATACTTGTCTACCTTGTTTATTGATTTCAGATACAGGTGCGTTACTATTAAGATAGAAGTTCTTAATGAAACCATTAGCTGCTTTCTGTGCTTTCTCTGGTGTGAGTTTAGGATTTTGTTTACCATAGATGAAAGCTAACACATCTTTAAAGGCTTTACCATTCTTGTTTATAATGTCAAAGTTGTATTCTCTAGGGAAGTAGTGGTCTAACTCTGTAACAGCGTGAATATCCACATCAGTGTGATACATTCTATAGTCATCAAAGAAATCTCTAAACCTACCAGCTAACTCCAATGCCTCACTTGTGTTATCAGAATCCTTATCATAACCACGTAATATCTTAACGGCTGATGTTTGTGTCTTCTTAGTAGACTTCTTTATTACATCATCATATAAGGTCATCATCCAATGGTTATATGCCATTGTTGAACGCTCTTCAACAGATAACTGTCTCGCACCTTTAGATTTAAACTGGTGGAACATCATATCAGAAAACTGCCCTGTCTCTGCACCTAATGCTTTACCTTTAGTAGCTAATGTAGCTGAGAAGTTAACATCAATGTTACGTAGTGTGAAGGCTACGTTACGTTTAAATACACTCTTCATTATGTCTTGTTTAACTTTCTGAGGTAAGAATGTATTATACTTAAGCTTCCTACTTAATGCTCCTGAACCAAAACCAATAGCCATTAAGGTGTACAGCTGTGAGTCATCAGCATCTAACGCAATACCTGCACCACCCAGCATCAACGTACCAAACATAGGACGAATAGCTACCTCGAATGCCTTAGTAGAGAAACTCTTATTCTTATACAGCAACTCAGCAATTTCAACCTGAGCAGCTGTACGCATATCCGTCATATCTGCAAACTTTCTATCTAAAACTGCATTTAGTTTTGTTTTCGTAGTTTGGAATACTTCTTCTGTAATAGTACCAGCTTTTCTACTAGCCCTTAATTCTTTAAGAGCTACTAAGTGTTTAGTATTATTATCAATATGTTTTAACTGACCATAGAAATCTTTTACTGATGCTAACTTAAATGAGTCTGTTATTACCTGTTGTTCTTTAGCGGTAAGGTCATTAATATCATCTCTACCTTTTATGATACGCCTCTCTACCTTATTAATTATCTGTTCTTCTGTTAGTCCTTTAGAATACCTTTTACTTAGGAACTTAATAAATATATCACCACCTACAGCTAACGTACCACCACTACCTGCAACGATAGATAACATCTTAGGGTCTACCTCACCTGTTAGAGCATAACTGTGTAAAGCATATTCGCCTGATGCTGTCATAGCGCCTGTAGCACCAAGCACTAATTTACCTGCTTTAGCTGCCTTAACCCACGGTACGAGGTATGTTACTGGGTCAGCAATAGCAGTAGCTACCTTACCTACAATAACCTCCCCATCGTCATCGTACTTACCCCCCTTGAACTCAGGGAAGTCTTCAAAGATTTCTTCCTGTCGCTCAGCTTCGGTGTCAGCTCTCGCTTCTTCCCAATCCTTACCTTCAAATACAGTCTCATAAGCAGTCTCAACAAGTCTACCTACACTACCTAGTATCATAGGCTCTTGAGAAGCACCATAAGCCACCTTACGGGCTATCGTAGGTTCTTCTGAAACTACTACACCTGTTTCATCAATCTCATTACCCTCATCTAAATCATCAAAAGGATTATAAGATACCGCTTGAATAGGTAAGTCTGGTGGTGTGCTTTCAATAACAACATCATCAAAAGGATTATCGGCTTGAACTACTTCTTGCTCTTGTATGAGTACGTCTCCCTCATCATCAAAAGGATTATAAGATTGAGTCATATATTATTTTATATTAGAAGTTTTAGTATTGTATTGGTCTATACGAGACTTAGTAGGATTATTGATAGGGTATCCTGGTTTGTTAGTTCCTGTTGTCTTATCAAGAATGTTACCTCCTGTATTCTTAACCTTAGTCTTAACTGCTCTTGCCTTAGTAGCGGCTCGTTGCTTAAGCCTGTTAGTACTGGAAGATACATTCTTCTTAATTCTACCTGTTACAGCATTTACTACCTTACCTGTTGTAGAATCCTTAAACTTATCAGCTATCTGTGCCTTACGTGAGCCATATTGACCACCAAATTTACCTTTAACAATTTGCTGTGCCATAGGGTGTCTAGTAATACCTAACTTATCTAACAAGAGTCCAAACTTCTCAGCTGCAATACCTAGTTGAGCAGGTACTTGTCCTGTCTTATAATAAGTACTAATGATTGAAGGCATCTTAGCCGCGTTACCACCAGGAATACCTGGTAATGCTCTCATAACTTCATCAGCTGCATCACCTAACCATTCACTAACATCTTCAACCATAGTAGGCTCTACAACAGGGTCAGCCCATTCATTATCTCTAGGGTCTCCATACATTCTAGGCACATCCCCCAGCCCTTCCTCGAATAGATAACCAAGTCCTAGACTTTCATACCGTGCTTTATTCTTAATAGTAAAAGGTAAGAATTTAGTAGAACCATCACTCTTATTTCCTAAGATACCTTTAATACCATCCACAACAGTAAATTGTACATCTATATCTATAGGAGATATAGTAGGTGTAGGGCTTGTAGGTGTAGTACCATCAGACATTAGTTGTAAATCTCCTGCTGTATCTGCAGGAGTCACTATATTTTCTGTTGTGTCAGACATAGGTGTGAGTAAGTTAGTACCCTGTGTTTGTAATGTATAATACTTAGCTGAGATATCCCCTAACGTAGCATCTCTAGCCACGTTTGCTTCATTGTCTTTAACAAATTTTAATAAACCACTTTCGTATCGAACTCTTATATCATCAGTAATCTCAGTACCGAAAGGTACTACATTATAAGGAATAACATAGGCTGAATTAGCCGTTGACCACGAACCTGCATCAAACTCAAATGTTCTACCTGCTAAGTCTTGCTTGGCTATAGTAGAGATATTAGTCCAATCAATAGCATCTAACTTCTTAACGTCTAAGACCTCATCAGCCCTAGCCTCTAATGCCAATGTATTAGCAACACCATTAATACCCATTTCTAATGCGTCAGCATAATTCTTACCTAAAGCATTTAACTGTTTCTTCTTCTTACCTTTAGTACCTATAGTATCATAGAAGTAATCACCATCGCCCACTACTGAACCAGCTGCAATAGTTGTAGCGTACATCCAAGAACCTTGGTCTCTGTTGATTGCTTTCTCAAGACCAATAGCCTTAAACTTATTTGAAATCTCTACTGCATTCTTAGCTAATACTTCTTTAAACTTCAGTAACGCCTTCTGTGCAGCAGGATATCCTTTCTTGTTAGCAGCATTGGCTGTATTAGCTATAGGACTATGTGTTAAATCTAATTGTTTAGATACTTCAGCCTCTAGCTGTTCTAACTGACTACCTGTAGGAGCAGCACTAGTTATTGGTGTAGTAGTTGTAGCCCCACTAGGAGTACTATACCCTGTGCCAATTACTTGTAGGATATTATCATAGATGTTACCACCTGTAGCAGTCTTACCGAAGTTAGCCTCCATAACTATACCATCAATAGTAGACTCCCAATCCTTACTTGCTACTCTATTTGTTATTAAGTATTCTCTAACCTCAGGGTGTAATTTCAAGTTAGCTTTAATAGATGTAGAGTATTCCATTGCTTCTTTAAACTTAGTAGTTGGGTCAGAAGATGTAGACTTCCAAGCATTCATCTTAGTACTTTGTTCTTCAGTTAAGTCCTCTGCCTTCTTTCTACGGTAAGTAGATAGATTGCCCAAGGCTTTATCAGGCATTACCGCCTTTTCTCTCTTATCTGCACCAAGTGCTTGAGCTAAGCGGTCAACAGCATTCTCATTATTAGCGCCCATATGTTGATACATAGCATCTGCATCTGAATAAGAAAGTACTGGTTCATCACCAACTACAGGCATCTTAGCCCACTCCCAAGAATCCCCTGCTCTATCTCTATCTTCAAACATAGTCTTAGTATCTTTATATCCTTTAGCTAATGCTTGACTCTTCATCGTATCAATACCACCTGCTGACGTAATTGCTGTGATTAGCTCTACATCCTTCTCTCTTCTTTTATTCATTGAAGACCAACGAGTTTTTAATAACTCATCCCTCTTTTTAGAGTTTAACTCAGCAAGTTTTAAATTTCTTTCCTCTTCCTTCTCTAAAGTTTTAGATACACCTGTAGCTACGCCTTCAGTAAACTTTAATAAACTATCACCAAAACTTAATCCCATTATACCATCTCCTTAGTAGATTCAAACTCATTAGCCTTAGCTAATAGCGAAGGAGACATTTGAGACTCCACTTGTTTAGGTGTCATACGCTCAATATCTTCTACAGCTGTCTGTCTTAGTTGGTTATCTTCTTCATCTTCAATATCATCACCATCACTATCTAATTGGAACTCAATCTCTACTTCATTAGCTAACCACATAAGTAAATAAATAGTAGGTTCAATAAGGAGTAACATTAAATCAGGATTCCATTGTCCTTCTTGAAAACCTTTAGTAAGATATACCTGTGCTAACATATCAAGAGGGACACCCTCTCTCATTGTTTGCAATACATCCTCATAGATACCATCTTCTGTTAGTTGGTCGAAGATAGCTGCCATAGCATCTTCTACATTAGTAAACTGGGGTGGTTTCTCATATGGACGTGGGTTAGATACATCAGCTGTTAGTGACTCACCTGGTACAGGAGCATCAAACATATCTGTTCCTGTTTGTTCTAAACCACCTGCTAATTGCTGTACTTGTTCTAGGTTTTCTGGCATAATATTATCCTCTTTATTACTTAGCCATAGCTAAGATACTTTGTAATTGTTTGTTAGCATTGAGAGCCAGAGTTGTTGGGTCTTGAGCACCACCATAGTAGTCCGCATAATTTAAACTAACACCTCCAGTACCACCAGCAGATGTTAAACCACCCCCTGCACTATATTGGTCTGAAGTATCTCCGCCTCCGAAAGGAATCTTTGTACCTGAGCCACCACTACTATCACCACTACCACCAAATAAACTACCTATAGCATTAGCTCCCTTTCTCGCTGCATCACCACCAGCACCACCTGAGGTACGTTTTGACTTATAGAAAGCATTATCATCTGGGTCTGTACTGGATTCAGTATATGTTAGTGGTCCTCTATAGTTTACATCCATCATATTAGGTTTTAATGGTTGGTCAAGTAAATCACCATACCAACTACGAGCATCTAAACCACGAGCATCTAATACCGATTGATATTCTACAGATGATGGTGTTAGATATGAGTCCGCATCAAATTTATCGTAAGTATAACCACCAGCCTTAGCTAAAGCTTGTTCACTTGTAACATAGTCTTGATAACCTTTCAACTGGGCAGCTTGTATACCTGGAGCATCAACACCAAAGCCAGCAGTCTGTTGGTTTTCAAATATCTCATTCATCTGCTTAGGGTTTAAATCTTTGAAAGTCTCTGAGTTATCAGCAATAAACTTCTGTGCTTTAGGTTCTAACTTACTGACATAACCTTCATTAGCTTTATGTAATACAGATTCACCATCCATACGAGCAAAAGAAGCAGCCTCAGACTTACCATAGATACTAGTCATCTCACCTGTGATGGGGTCAGCTCTTAAGTAGTTAAGACCACCTTGACCGCCTTTCAGTAGATTAGAAGCACTATCAAACATATTAGATACACCCGATACAGTAGAATCACCCACAGCACTAAAGCCACCACTAATCTTTTCACTGATTGATGCACCTTCACCCGCACCTGTCCAACCTTTACTAAATGCACTTGCACCTTGTTGAGCTGCATAACCTAAACCACCACCAGCTGCACCTATCAAAGCACCCTTAAGTTTACCACCACTAGTAACAAAACCAACTAAAGCACCCTTACCCATAGCCCCCCATATACCTGAAGATGCCCATAGTCCTTGGAAGCCAGGTATAAATCCAATAGCAATAGATGCCAGCGGACCCATCTTTTGAAAGACTTTACCTATTTTCTTAACGACACCTTTAACACCCTTCCAAACTTTCTTAGCTACCTTAGTGATACCTTTAACTACTTTCTTTACTACTTTGGTAACACCTTTAACTGCTTTTTTTACTGCTCTTCCTACACCGCCCATATCTATATCCTCATTCTGAATAATGAACCCACTTCTGTGAATCCTAATTTACTGTATAATTTCTTTGTTCTCTCTGTTGCTATCTCTGATATTGTTCCTATTACAGCTTCAACACATCCTTTACTAATTGCCCAGTTTGTAAACTCTTTTAGTATTCTCTTACCTACTAACCTACCACGATATTCTGGTATAACATATACCATCTCATCACCAGCATAATAAGTATCTTCATTAAAAGCATAACTAGTTATAAAACCTATCATATAACCTACTATCTTAGTATCGTCTAGGGCTACTATACCTACATAACTGTCTTGGTCATTCAACACATTAAAGATAAGCTTCTGAATAGATACTTCACTAACAGGTACGATATCTTTGAATCTACTTTCTAGGTGATTGATTACACCTAACCTAGTCAGCTCTTCTACATCCTGGTATTCAAAACGTCTAAGAACTATACCCATTTACTTCCAGTTATCCCAAATCTTCCACGCTAACTCACCAGCTTTAACTAAGGATTCACCTTTAGCTGCGTCAGTAGCTGCTTCATTACTCATAGCTGAAATAGCTAATCTTGTCTTAGAGTCAGCATCATTCATAGCTGATTGAAACTGCCAGTTAGCACTATCTCTCATCTCTTGCCACATATAAGCTTGTGATTGTGCTGATAGATTAAACTGATTGATAGCATTAGCTTGATTCATAGCATTCTCACCTGCTGTATTAGCAGTATTAAGCTGTCGTCTCCACGTAGCATTTGATTGATTAATAGCGTTTGTATTCTGAACATTGAATTGGTCTTTATTGAATGTTAGTTGAGAATTAAACTGGTCAATCTGTGCTCCCATTTGAGCTGTTATCTGCTGTGCTTGTAAATTATTACCAGCATCTAATGCAGCTCTTTGTTGTGATAACTGTGAGTTATACTGACTAATAGCATCAGCTCTAGTGGCATTATTAGTTTCTACTTGAGACTTAAGGTTAGACATAAAGGTAGTAACCTGTTGTGTATTAGCAGCATTAAATTGTAGTGAGGCATTAGTGGCTGACTGGTCAGATAACATATCTTGTTGTCTTGTCTGAGCATTTAGCGTAGCTGTTTGTTGTGCATTAGATAGATTAGTCATATCCATCTGTAAGAATGCTTGAGCATTAGCTACCTGTGCTTGTTGATTATTGGATAGGTTAGCCATATCCATCTGTGACTTACTAAGTGCGTTCTGTACTGCAGCTTGTTGAGTATTACCTAAGTTAGTTAGTTGTAACGTCTGCATAAACTTACTATTGGTTAATGCTTTCTGTTGACTATAGTTTAGGTTAGCCATATCCATACCTATCTGTGCTTGTGCATTTTGTACTGCAGCTTGCTGTGAGTTAGATAAGTTAGTTAGAAATGTTTGTTGTTCTGTCTGTGCATTCTGTGAAGCAATAGGTATAGCAGCCTGTGAGATAGCGTTTAAGATAGCTTCTCTTGCTACGGTAGACTTACCCATACCTCTAGCAGCTAACGTAGCCTCAGCAGCCTCTAAGGCACTCTTAGCGAACTTAGGAACACCATCAGCATCTACATCAGCCATAAGGTTCTTATATTGTGTAGACATTAAAGCATTGCTAGGTGTTGTACCTGTAGCAGCAGTCATAGTAGAACCAGCAGATAATGCACCAGTAACAGTACCAGCAAGAGCACCTGTCATAGCTGTAGTATCTGTAGCACCTGTCATAGTAGATGCAGTACCAGTCTGTCCAGTAACAGTATCAGTTAATCCAGTAGCCTTAGCAGCTACAGCTGTTGGGGAAGTTCCTGCTGTATAACCAGTATAACCAGCAGCAGTAATAGCTGAGGGAGCACCTATCGCTGTAGTAGCAGCACTCGTTGCAGCACCTAACGTAGGCTTAGTAACAGAACGAGAACCTACTGTTGTAGGAGCACCCATAGTAGCAGAAGTTAATAGCTCATCAGCTGATACAGTACCTTTAGAGTATGTCTGTGTAGCTCCTGTAGGAATTACTGGTGTTTTAATATTTCCCGCTACTACATCATAAACCTCTTTAGATTTATCTCCTCCTTTAGTATCGTAGTAGCCTGGTTTAGACTCTTCTGGTATTCCTGTAGCTGTTGCCATATGTTATTCCTTTTTTATAATATCTTTACTATTCTTAAACATAGATAAGAATGCTGACTTAGCTGTTCTTACTTGTTGTAGTTTAAAGTTAAGTTGTTGTACTTGTTTATCTAA
>Ga0233439_10004273_pt1 | contig 13975 bp, 13 predicted proteins | sample SI_123_September_6_FD_182713 | JGI IMG/M metagenome (GOLD analysis project Ga0233439, IMG submission 182713) | Seawater microbial communities from Saanich Inlet, British Columbia, Canada - SI_123_September2016_100_MG | ecosystem: Environmental > Aquatic > Marine > Inlet | place: Canada: British... | reverse complement strand
GCCTTCACATGGCCATGGAATGAATACGGAACCTGAGATTAAACAACTTTCCGACGGTAAATATGAAGTGACGGGCCTATTGTTTCATATGGGGGGTCAATGGGAATTGTATGTTGATGTTGTTGAAGACGGTCTTCCGGATCGAGCGACCATATCTTTCGAATTGTAGTACGCAATGAACCATTTCATTTCCCTACTTCTTCTCCTTGTTATCCTGCAAACTGGTTGTGGAAAGACCTACGAGGATCAAGCGTTTCCTGGTCCATCACAGATTGTGGTAAGTGGCGTTACTTTAACGAAAACCAATCTCCTGGAAATTTTAAATCTCTCACTCCTTCCGCCATTGCCCCCTAATCCAACCAACCAATTTGCGGACAACGAAGGTGCCGCTAAGTTGGGCCAGGGCTTATTTTTTGACGCACGATTATCCGTCAACGGAATGATCGCTTGTGCTACTTGTCATCAACCTGAAAATGATTGGACTGATGGCAAGCCATTATCAGAGGGGCTGCAGCCAGCCACGCGCAACGCACCTTCATTGTGGAATGTGGGATATCAGCGTTGGTATTTCTGGGATGGCCGAAAAGATTCTCTTTGGTCTCAGGCACTCGGTCCCATTGAACATCCATATGAAATGGGTGGTAGCCGGCTTCGAGTGTATCGTTTGCTCAGTGAATCCAAACCATATCGGGATCAATATGAGGAGGTATTTGGTGAGCTGCCGCATTTGTCATCTGCGGTTAAAGGTGAAGATGCACGCCCCGTTTTTGAAGATCCTGATAATGTCATGCATCAGGTTTGGGGAAAACTGAGCGAACCCGATCAAGGCATCATTAATGATGTTTTCAGTAACGCTGGAAAATCCATTGCAAGCTACCAACGCAAACTCATCTCGACAGACTCTCCTTTTGATCAATTTGTCCGAGATTTGAGAGCTGGCAAGAAAAAGGATTTAAACTCCCTTTCGGCTGCAGCGATTCGAGGTTTGATTTTGTTCACTGGTCGTGGACAGTGCATTTTGTGTCACACAGGGGCCAATTTTACCGACAATGAATTTCATAATATCGGTTTGGATCGAGGGGATAATCCTTTGGATCAAGGTCGTTACCCAGCCATTGACCAAGTTAAAAGCGATCCGTTCAATGGCAAGGGTGCCTTCAGTGGTGATACATCTCTTCAAGCAAATCAATCACTGCACTACGTTGCTACCAAAGATAACAATCTCGGCGAATTCAAAACACCCACCTTGCGAAATGTAGCGAACACCGCGCCATACATGCACGACGGAAGATTTGCGAACTTGCGGGAGGTGATTGAATTCTATTCCACACTTCCAGATACTCCTGCCATTGGCCATCGAGAAGAATCCCTTCAACCATTAAATCTTGATACGATTGAGATAGAAGATTTGATCGAATTTCTCCAATCATTGACGGGTAAACCTTTGAAAGCTGACCTAATGGCCAAGCAGACTCTATTAAAGGGACTATAATTGGGGGTCGGTCCCAACTATTGACACTTTTAAGATGAACTATGAACTCTTAAACCTAAGCCTTATTCACCATGATGGCCGATGCAAAATAATGTTTTATCCGCACGAATGAGTAATTGATTTCCCATGAGGGTAGGGCTGGCATTATAAACGCCAGCACTTTTCGGGAGGATATTTCTTGCGAGAATTTCAAATCGTGGCTCTGCTGGTAACACCACACATTCACCGCGACGTGAAAGGTAATGGATGCGTCCGTTTGCCAGGAAAGGAGATGGATAAATTTGACCGGGTGAAGGTTGAATGCGTTCTTCGTAAATGGTTTTTCCTGATTTGGCATCGATACAGTAAGCGATGGCCAAGTTCTCATGGATGAAATAGAGGTGTTCGTCATGATAAATCGGCGTTGGAACATTGGTGCCTTTGTCCAATCGCCATAATAGATGAGTATTTGTAACATCTCCTCGGCCACCAGCCTTCACAGCAAGACCTCCACCTGAACGACCTCCGATGGCATAGACCACACCGTCATGAAAGAGCATACCTGGACACATATACCAATTGATCTTGGTGTCGCATTCCCAAAGGATCTTGCCCGACGCTGGATCCACACCGAGCACCTTGCGAAACATGGCTAGAATGATTTCATGAGATCCATCGTCTAGTTCAGCAATAATAGGAGTATTCCAGGATTCTTTGATGCCAGGTGTGTTCCAGACTTTCTTTCCCGTAGCTCCATCCAGAGCAATCAAAGATTCGCTTTCCACACTGGCATTGATAATAACCAATCCATTATGAAGCACAGGTGAAGCAGCAGAGCCCCATCCGTGAATGCGAGAACCCACGCGCGTCCGCCACAATTCTTTACCGTGATGGTTTAAAGCCATGACACCTGATTTCCCAAAAAAGACATAAACTCGATTCTCATCGACCGCAGGCGAGTTGGTGGCGTAACCATGATTTTCGCGGATGTTTTCTTGTTCAGGCAAATCGGCAAAGACAGTACGCCGCCAGATTTCACGACCATCAGTGCGATTAAGACAAAGCACGTGACGTTTCAATGCTTCAGTCTCGTTGCCTGAGCTTGTGAATGCGGTGAGGTAGATGTGATCTTTCCAGACTATAGGGCTCGAAGCTCCTTCTCCGGGTAGATCCACTTGCCAGGTCAGATTATTGTTTTCGCTCCACTTCAATGGGAGGTCTGCAGTGGTCGAAATCCCTGATCCCTGAGGGCCACGAAACCGTGTCCAATCCGTAATTTCCGCATGTAAGTAAAACCAAGAAGTAAAACAAAGGAAAGGAAGTATGCTGCGGATTGACGTCATGGTTTGAGTATAGTGGGTTGGTTTTGATTTGGAAATGGTATTATGGCGCAGACGGTTTTGAGTGGCGCTGATTCATTTTAGAATCTAATGCTGGGAGGGGTAAATGCCACCTTGCACCCAAATCAATCCTTAAGGAGGCCTATTGCAGGCTGGCGCATTGCCAAAGGCTTCCCGCGTTTCACGTTCTTTGAGAAGGTGCGTTGTTTAGGGGGAAATTAGGGACCGGATGGAACCAATCCCTCCATGATTTAAAAAATTAAACTGGTGGTTCAGTTAGTAATGATTCCATAGCGTTTTTGTAATCCTTCATTCTGGTTTTCAATTGAAAAAGAAGGGACAGTTTTCAGTTGATCCTGAACGGTCCAAAGTAGATCGTCATGGGTTTCCTGCTCATGGTAATGTCTACTTTCATTGGATTGACAGCCATTATCTTTTGCGTTTAGACCGAAGGAGTATATTTCAAATCCATCGGCATCATGTTTTCGGTATGGGAGCTGATTCCCTGTTACTGGGTCACTTGGTATGCCATCAGTGAACGCTGGTGCGAGTTCGTCCAATTCGTCTGGGTAGGTTTGGTGTAGCCGTTTGAAGGGTTTGTTAGGGGAAATAGGGCGAATAACCAAAGCCATTTAAACTTGCTAGCCACCATTACTGAGCTGACCCAACCGCTCGACACAAACACCAGGAATGAAATAATCAGCAGGATCCCAGCTTCCGGGAGCCAGGAAAGCACATCTGATAATTCCAGTCTCATATCCGTTTGATATATTTGATTCCATTGAGTTGGTCATTTAATTCGCTGGTACCACAACAAAATGGCAATGGACCGCAAATGAACCCTTACCCAGCTCAAGTAGATAGTTCTTTCTTTTTCCTCCAATATTTGCCCCCTGCATAATACCAGGTCATGCAACGGATCAAGCATTCCCCTTTTACCCTAACCGGTCACGGACATGGTCGTCTGGAAGAAACCCGTTCCAAATTTTCGATATTTACGAAAACGAACACAGCAACCTGGGATGGTGCAATCTAAGTCGCCAAATTTGTACGGAATTTGTTACTGCCTGATTAATCTTTGACCTCTGCCGTGTTGGTCTTTAGGATGCTGGACACTTGGAATTCGTTCTTCATTCTACTCAATGAATTACAAAAATATCTTAAAGATCATCGGTTGTCTTCTGATGGTCCTTTGCTTTTTAGAACTACTTTGCTTGGCCTATTGTGGATTAAGAGGAGTGTTGGCGGGTAGTGCCGCTCGTGCTTTTTCTATCTCCGCCATGCTGAGCGGTCTTGCGGGTTCGGTCAGTCTCGTTTTTGGGGGAAGGATCAAGCAGGACCTTTTACGTAAAGAAGCCATCGCTGTGGTTGGCTTGGGCTGGATCATTTGCTCGGTGTTTGGTGCCATGCCCTATGCGTTGTGCGAACCAGGCCTCAATCCGGTGGATAGCCTTTTCGAATCCATGTCAGGATTTACAACTACGGGTGCATCGGTGATTTCGGATCTTTCCATTTATCCCAGAGAATTATTGCTGTGGAGGGCATTGACCCAATGGCTTGGCGGGATGGGTATTCTCGTCTTATTTGTAGCATTGCTTTCGTCTTTCAGAATCGGTAGTCGAGCTATCTTCTTGCACGAATCCTCTGCGAACGAAATCGGTGGTGTCGCAAATCGAACTGGCAAGATCGCCACGAAACTATGGTCGTTGTATTTGATGGTCACGATCATTTGTTTTGCCGGATTCAAAATTCTGGGTATGTCATGGTATGACGCCGTCTGCCACACATTTGCCACAGTAGCAACTGGGGGCTTCAGTCCATACAACGAAAGTATAGCGTATTTTCAAAGTCCGGCAATCGAGCTTTGGACCATGTTCATGATGATCGCATGCAGTATTAATTTTATCTTGTATGCATGGCTGATTCGCGGACGCTGGGATCGATGGAAGGATGATGAAGAATCTAAGGTCTTTCTAATCATTCTTTTGGTTGCCACGATTGTGGTTGGTGTGAACCTTTCCATGTTCGACGTCGAGGTTTCGTGGTTGCGGTCTTTCCGCGTTGCAGGATTTCAGGTGGTTGCTCTCATGACTGGGACCGGGTTTGTTACTGCTGATTTTGACGCATGGCCACCTTTATCCAATGTTTTGCTGTTGTTGTTGATGATTTGTGGCGGATGCGCTGGTTCTACTTCCGGAGGGGTTAAATTGAGTCGATGGATTTTGTTTATCAAAAGCATCAAAGCTCAGGTGAATGCTGAATTTCGCCCCAATTTGGTGACGCATATAAAACTCAATGGACGATCGGTGAGTGATGCACTGCGTATTGGCACCTTGTTCTTTGTTGGCCTTTCTGGAATCACGGTGCTTCTGGCTACATTGACCGTGAGTTTATTAGAACCGCACATGGATTTTAAATCCAGTATTTCAGCCGTGCTAGCGACCTTGTTTAACATTGGTCCAGGGCTCGGTTTAGTTGGGCCTACAAGTAACTTTTCTGCATTGGCGCCGTATACCAAATTACTTCTCTGTTTCTTAATGGTCGTGGGAAGACTTGAGTTCTATGCCATTTTCGTTTTGTTTTTCCCATCACTTTGGAAGAAGTATTGAGTATTCATTTCTCAATCAAAGATTTCAAAAACCGACCCGTGTGACTACGGGTGCATTTGGCAATTTTTTCGGGAGGGCCTTGCACTACAATTTTTCCACCCGATTCCCCGCCTTCAGGGCCAAGGTCAATGACCCAGTCCGCTTCGGCAATCAACTCCATGTGATGTTCGATGACGATGACGGTATGTCCTCCATCCACGAGCCGATGCAGGACCTCTACTAAACGTCGCACATCCGCATGATGTAAGCCGATGGTAGGTTCTTCGAGGACGAATAATTTGGCATTGTTTCGAGATCGTAGGGAATCCTTGCCAGGCTTGAGCCCTGTTAATAAGTGAGTCACCAGCTTCAAACGTTGAGCTTCACCCCCACTGAGTGTTGGGCTGGTTTGACCCAGGCTGAGGTAATCGAGACCTGTGTCTTGAAGGGCTTCCAGGGCTCGTCGCACCTTGGGAACAGGTGCGAAAAAATCAATGGCTTCTGCTACGCTCAAATTCAGAACTTGCGCAATGTTTTTCCCGCTATACTCGATGTCTAAAGTTTGTTGATTGAACCTGGTGCCGTGGCACATCTCACATTTGGAGAAGGAGGGTGGCAGGAAATTCATTTCCATCTTGATGACACCCATCCCCTCGCATTCCGGGCAGCGACCGGCTTTGCTATTAAATGAAAATCTTCCAGGTAAATAGCCGCGCATGCGTGCCTCGGGTGTTATTGAAAACAGTTTCCTTATTTCATCAAAAAAACCAACATAAGTTCCGGGAGTTGATCTGGGTGTGCGGCCAATTGGGGATTGATCGACTTCATGAATGGCGGTGAAAGAATCTAATCCGCTGAGTTCCATTTCATCCAGAGACACTTTGCCATTTTTGCGTATGGCTTCTTTTGCCAAGGGAACCAGACAATCGCGGATCAAGCTACTTTTGCCTGAACCACTGACACCCGTCACAAGGATGAGACGATTAATTGGAAACTGAACGGTTAAATCCTTGAGGTTATTCAGGCGCGCTTGCTGTAAGGTCATGCAGGGCGTGCTATCCTTCTTGGATGTCGTAGTTGCTTTGCGTTGTTTAACGTTTTTCTTGGGGACCAATGCTTCCATATGCACAGGGCGAGGGGCTCCGTGCAAGGGGTAGCTTCGCACCTCCTTGAGAGCGTTACCAGTAATCGATGCTGGATCTTTGCACAATTGATTTAAGGTGCCTGCCGCAACAATTTCTCCTCCGTTCACACCGGCTTTGGGACCAAGGTCAATGATGTAATCTGCCGCTCGCATGGTATCCTCGTCATGCTCTACGACGATTAATGAATTACCTCTGGCTCGTAATTGCTTGAGGGCATGTAGCAGTTGTTCGTTATCTCTGGCGTGCAAGCCTATGGTCGGTTCGTCCAACACGTATAACACCCCTGAGAGCGTTGATCCTAATTGGGCCGCCAATCGTATCCTCTGATTTTCTCCGCCGGAGAGTGTCGTTACGCTGCGACCAAGTTGCATGTAATCCAGTCCGACCTCTTTGAGAAAATAGAGTCGTTCTCGAATCTCCGGAAGGATGTCACGCGCAATGTCTTTTTCCCTTCCTTCTAACTGAATGCCGTCAAATAAGGTCAGCGCATCTTTTACTGCCAAATTCGAGAATGCATCAATGTTGGGAGCTTTGTGGGTGAAATCATAGTCTGAGATTTGCGCGAGTTGCTCCGGGTATCCGCTTAAGGTCAAACGCACAGATCGCGCCTGTGGATTCAATCTCGCTCCTTGGCAGGATGGACAGGGTTCGCGTTTTCCTTCCTGCCAATGAAACCATGATTCTTCGATGGCGTCCGCACGGGCACCTCGTTCGGTATCCGGAAGGTAAAACAATTCGCCAAATCCTCGACATTCGGGACACCAACCTCGGGAAGAGTGATAAGAAAAAAGTTTCGGATCCAATGGGGGTGTCGAATGTCCGCAAGAGGGACAGGCTTGTTGCGTGGAATGCATCGATATTTCACCCTTGGCGTCCACAGCGAATAGTATGCCCTTCCCAATGTCCAAAGCCGTTTCTACCAAGGATTGAACATGCTGTGACTTTGTTGCGACGCTTTTGCTCAAAGTGCCAATTTCAATTTCCACATCGTGTTCTTTATAGCGATCAAGTTTGAAGGGTTCATTGGCTTGATACCATTGTCCATCTGCCCGGAGGCGATTGTATCCATGTTTCAATGCCCATTCCGCAATTTCACTATGGAATCCCTTTCGGTTACGAATCACGGGTGCAAGGATACTTAGATGACCACCTTTTTTTACCTGAGCACGTATCGTGCGAGTGATGGCATCGGATGTCTGACCTGCTACAGGCAATTCACAATCCGGGCAATAGGGCGTTCCCAATCTTGCAAACAGCAGGCGAAGGAATTGGTGGATCTCAGTCACCGTTCCCACTGTGCTCTTCCCGCCACCTTGAGAGTTGCGTTGTTCAATGCTTACCGTAGGAGGTAAACCAACAATGCGATCCACATCCGGCCTTGCCATTTGTTCCACAAACTGCCGTGCATAGGCATTCATGGAATCTAGGAAACGACGTTGCCCTTCAGAAAAAATTATATCAAAAGCCAAGGTGCTTTTACCCGATCCGCTAACACCGGTGATAACCACAAATTTATCCCTCGGAATCTCCAATGAGACATCCTTCAAATTATGCTCTCGAGCACCAATGATTTGGATATGGTCTCTGGATGCTGTCAAAGGCTTATGCTTTGGCATGATCTGTGAATGGGTGCATTAAGCCTTGGCATCCCACTTTCTAACGTAGGGGTATGAAAGGATCCTTCGGTCCGCTGTGACGAGGGTCCATCCTCGGTTGCGAGCTGTTGCCACAAGAATTCGGTCCGCAGGATCTTCGTGAAAATCACCCTGTAGGCGGTAGGCTTCTCCAGCAAGTTTTGAATCAAGAGGCAGTTCTGGTGCTTGAAATTGATGGCGTGTTTGTTCCGTCCATGTTTCAGCATCGCAGGGCAAAGTCAGTTTATTTGAAAATACCAGTTGGGCCATTTCTAGTGTAGAAATGGCTGAACCAACGACTGCGGTCTTTGGGTTTTTCAACAAGGCAAGTGTCTTCGAGTCCAAATTGTTGGAATCAACCCTGAACCATACAAAGACGTGTGTATCTAGTAAATACTTCACATACTTTCCCAATCTTGAGTCATGTTGGTTTCAAAAATATTACCATGAATAGTGGCGCAATCCTGACAATCATCCGGAAGACGTTCGTGATTGCTAATGGATTTGGCCGGATGAATCACTGCCACGGGTTGTCCTCGCTTGGTCACCAATAATTCCTCACGAGAATCCTGGACCTCATGCAGTAAACCTACACAATGCGTTTTAAATTCCGATATGAGTACTGATTTCATGAGTGTTAATATGGTCAGATTTTATGGTCGAATCAAGTTCGTATATGGTTGGACTGCATCCTTGAGGATGTCTACCCGGCAATGCAATGAACCGAGTTCTTGCTACCAACCCCTGATCCGCAGAGGAGTTGAAATCTGAAGGAATCTATGGCATGTTGATGAAGCCCAAGTGCGTGCTGCGCAGTTAAGATACGTAACTTTGAACGTGAGGACAGCCATGAAATCTCCCTTACTAAACGATCCCGATGTACGCCCGTCTGACGAGGTTCTTAAGATTGCTCTTGGAAGATCTTACAAGACCTTCAAGTGCTACATGGACTTCATCATTGAAGATCCTTACTCTTTGATTTTCGAATGGAAGTACTACAACGACGGTTATGCGGGTACTCAGTTTGCAGCAAAGTAACGCTATCGAATGTGCATCAGGTATGAGCCTTTCCCTGTAGCCGATACTTGGCGATTTAGTTTCTTTTTACCATGTGGCTCAGGTAGGCATCCGAAATAGTAAATGAAAATTGAATCTTTAGATCATTTGGTGTTGAGGGTTTCTGATGTGGAATCAACGTGCCTGTTCTATAAAAACATTCTCAGAGATCCAGACCTCAATTTGATCGAAGTTTGTAACCTCATTCAATAACCAGAGCCAGGCATCTCCCGCATGACGTCAGAATGATATCCAATGCTCTGGCATGCCGGACGCACGTCAAATGATGCCTCGTCAGGTTCGGTTTTAACATCTTGTAACTTCTTTACCCAATTGACTGTCATCATCACTTAACATGCAAATTTTCAAATTGATCGCTTATTTAAAGGTTAAACTATTAGGGGAAGGAACACGGCTGAGTAAGAAATTCCCACCCAATGTTTCATTTGCATTGGTTTTTGCCGCGTTTATGTTTTTTGGTCTGGTGCAGTCGAAGGCCGGCGGTGTCGTGATCAATGAAATCATGTTTCGTGCTCCCGGCGACCTGACAGAGCTAGAATATGTGGAATTGTGGAATTACAGCGATAAGCCCGTTGCCATCGGAGGTTGGAGCATAAAAGGTATCGGGTTGGAAATTACTGCGGATTATACGTTGGAGCCAAACGGATTCTATGTCGCGTGCCGAAACGCCGAACTCTTTGAGCGCATTTACCAGCAAAAACCTGACGCCGTTTATGGGAAATCATTGAGCAATGGCGGAGAACGTTTAACTTTGTTGAATGCTGAAGGAAATTCAGTGGAAACTGTCAAATATGATGACAAAGCTCCATGGCCGGATAGTGCGGATGGCAAGTCTGCTTCATTGGAGCGAATCTCACCGGAGCACGATTCTGATTATTCTTATAATTGGGCACCTTCCAGCCTCACAGCCTCATTTGACACAGCGCCTTCCGGCACTCCGGGGAAAATCAATACCACTTTCCAAAAGAGTTCACCACCGGTCATCAAACAAATTGGTTCTGTTCCTTCTGTTCTCGAATCAGGTGATGAGATTCAATTGTCAGCCGAGGTTCATGGTGAGGCTGATAAACTTGAAGCATTGGTTGCTATGATTGAACCAGGAAAAGCGCCATTGGAATCATCCATTGAAATGACTCCGGATGGAGATGGAATCTATCAGGGTTCTATTCCCGCGCAGGTGAGTAATCGCATCATCCGATATCGATTCAAAGCCACTGGACAAGATGGAACCACGGGCTGGCTTCCACATCCAAATGAGCTCCGCCCTTCTTATTCCAGTTATGTTCAAGGCGATTTACCTGATACAGAGATACCTGTCATGCACTTTATTAGTACCAGCGAATCCGTGTCCTCAAACTTTGCCTCCTACCGAACTCAACGCGGACGTCGATTTGGTCCGAGTGGGTTTGGTTTCGGTCGACCTCAAGCTGAATCAGCGGAAGACATACTGCGACGTAATTTGTCCAGACGTGTCAATAATGATGGATTAAAATCTCAATTCGCGCAGCTTACGCTTGGGAAGAAATTTAGCATTGATCAACTCTTGGAATTATCCAAAGCCTTCCGAGTGGCGAATCGTGCTTTGACTGGTTTAAATGGCGAAATCAACCAAGCGAAAGATTTGCCTGCTTTTGAGGTGAAATTTGATGCACGATTGAAACAAATTTTGGAAGCTTTAGCCGATGCCTGTCGTTCGCATATAACAGCTGAAAACGCCCAAATCTTATCGGAACTCTTTAATCAAAATCGAGATGATAGAATTTCGAGAAGCTTTGATCCGAATCGCTTCATTCATGCCATATTCGATATTGAAAGCGCATGGTTTGCCCATTGCGTTCAACAAGAGCTTACAGCCGCGCAAGTGGAAGCTTTGTCTCATCCATTCACCGATGCCTTAAAGCAGCGTGAGGCATTATTAGCCGATTTACATAAACAAGGAACAGAGCCCGATCTACCCGTTATCATGGGAGGGGTGCGTGAAGCAAGCATGGCATTGAATGAAAAGATAAGATCCATTGTAGGGGAAGCTGAACCTCAAAGCCGCCCTGTGCGCACTGAGCGGGAAGATCCACGTGGGCGGCGTGAAGGTTTCGGAAGAGGGCCGGGTCGTGGATTTGGACGGAACGAAGTTGCATCGCCGGTACCCTCTCAAGGAGAGTCCGCACTTGTTTATCGGGAGGCTGGTTCGGATGAGGTTCAGTTTTTTGATTATGTGAATATATTACCGCGCAAAAGTGGTTACAAAGTTCGGTTCCAGAAGGATCGTTCGTTGAATGGCATGACGACTTTAAACGTGCTTTTTGAATCGGGCGATGCCACCACCGTAAACGAAATATTGGCCTATCCGACTTACGAACTCTTTGGGAATATCACCGTCGCTTCAGGGGCGACACACGTGCTGATGGACGGCGAAGCGGTTGGGTACCATTTATGGTTTGAGCAACCCAACGGAAGCTTTCTTAAACGGCGCAATTTAAATTCGAATGGCAATCTCTACAAAGTGATATGGCAACAGTCCAATCGTCCTAGTCCATTTACCCCGAAATCCAAACGAACAAATCGCGATGACATCGTGGCCCGTTGGGAAAAAGTCACGCAACCACATGATGGCTATGCGGATTTGGTCAAGATGATTGAATCTCTTGAAAATGCTGAAGGCAACGATGCAGCCATGTGGGATGCCATTGAAACGTATTTTGAGGTGGATCAGGTAATCAACTACTACGCCGCAAATTTGTTGATATCCCATTGGGATGGATTTTTTAACAATTATTTCTTATACCACGATGTGGATGATTCTGGAAAATGGAGCCTCCTGCCATGGGATCAGGATTCGACCTGGAGTCTGAGAGGTGGTTCGCCAGATACCTTATCTAAGATGCCTCTCAACTATGGTGGCGAAGGTGCCCGTCCTCCTGGCTCCTCTAGCCAAGAAGAAGGTCGCAGTCGGTTTGGTGGGCGTGGATTTGGTAGTGGGTTTGGATGGTGGCGCGATGGGGATGTGATTTCAAAATCGCTCATTGGCAACCCAACCTTTTTTGCACAATACAAAGAACGCATTCGAACGCTACTAGAGACGACCTTCAAACCCGAAGTGTTCGATCCACTATTTGAGGATTTGAAAATCAAACTCATCCCCGAGATAGAATTGCGGGCTCAATTGAATGACATGGACCCAGCATCCGAGGCGCAAAGGTTGGAAAACATTTTCAATACTCTCAGTGAGCATCTCGAAAAACGACGTGAGTTTCTCTTATCAGAATTGGTACAATAGTTTGCGGGTATTTTTATTCTTGAGGCATTGCCATTGGCTGCCACGGCGCGTATTCCCGGGCGCTCGACAGTAGGACCTCAACCTGAAATCCGAATCGTCATAGCCGATGGTGAAAGTAGTCTTGAACCAGATAGTGTTCAACTTGCCTTCGGAGAAGTGATGGCTGACGGTTCTGTCAGTTTAGATTCAGTGACTGCAAATGTTTCCCGCGACGGAGATGTGACCACCATCACTTATACGCCGTCAGAACCCCTGAACCCATTGACCGTGTATGAGGTCGATCTTTCCTTCCAGGATAATGCGGATCCCGCCAACAATCTTGGCACGCGCTACCGATTTGCTGTTGGTGATTTTGAAAATAATGATTTCTTTCCGGGAATCCCCGGCACCGGAGGTCATACCACACAATTCGCCACTGAAATCATTGCTTATCTAGAGCTAGAAGCCGGATTCCACCGATTTGGGGGCAAGTTTGGATCGAACGCAGCGATGTGGCTGGTGGTGCTGATGATGATGGATTCACCGTGTTTGTCGGAGCCAACCCAAAAGATATTCTGGATGCACAGACGCTCCATACCTATGAGCGATCCTCAGACGCACCCGCGTTTGCTTCCACTACGGATGATAATCAGTTCAGTTTTGTGGCGCCTGCGAATGGTATTTATCCGTTCAGGTTCGTTTACCATCAGAAAACAAGAGGCGCCAGTCTTGAGTGGTACTCCGTTGTAAATGATGAAAAGATACTGATTAACAGCAGTGCATCTGGAGCCATTAAAGCTTATCAAACCAGCTCAGCATCCAATCATAATCGTGCTTATGTTGCTGAAGTTAATCCCAGCCCTGGGGCGCAGGGTGTCAGTGCTACGGAACCCATTGAGGTATGGTTGTTTGATGATCGCACCAGTGTTAATGCCGATTCCGTCCAATTATTTTTGAACGATGTTGACGTGACCGCTCAAGCTCAGGTCAGTGCATCGAATGGCAGAACACAAATCATGTTTCAACCCAATGCAACACGTGCATCAGAAATCAATGCTTTGCGATTGGTTTACAGTGATGGAGGCGCCAATCCATTGACGCGTGAATGGGAATTCACCCGCAAGGTTGAAACCGGAATCGATACGGTTGCTGCAGGCCTTTGGAATTTTCGAGGTGACCTAAATGCTGACCTTGGCCGGGATCTTGAATACTTTGGTGGTGACGGAAGTCCTGCCGCAGATAATACGATCTTCAGCACGACGACCGAGTAGGGAATCAGTGACATCAATGGCGAACCAGCTGAAGTGATGGTTGTTCCTTACATTCGCAGTAACGAACTCGGTTACGTGATGCATCATGGTATCGCTCCGAACGGTGGTGGCACCAAGGTGAATCAATACACTTTGATTTATGATGTGATGATAGCACCCACAGGAGACGGTGCCGCAGGGATGATTCAAATTGATT
>Ga0233439_10004272_pt1 | contig 13977 bp, 12 predicted proteins | sample SI_123_September_6_FD_182713 | JGI IMG/M metagenome (GOLD analysis project Ga0233439, IMG submission 182713) | Seawater microbial communities from Saanich Inlet, British Columbia, Canada - SI_123_September2016_100_MG | ecosystem: Environmental > Aquatic > Marine > Inlet | place: Canada: British... | reverse complement strand
GCTTCTCGCATCCATGAAGCGGATCAGGACCCACGAGGTGCATCTTGCCGTTTAGGGCAGTGTCGTAGCCCTCGTTTCGTAACAGGTATGGCCAAGTGAGCTTGTCGACCGGCATCGGCTTTGTGTTGTCCCAAACCTCGATGGTCGAAACGTACTGACCCGTCATAAACGACGCCCGAGATGGTATGCATAAGGGCGAGTTGCAATAGTTGGCTTCGAATGTCACACCTTGCTCGGCAAGGCGATCCATGTTCGGCGTTTCGATGATCGGGTGACCATACGTCGACGAGAACTGAGCTCCGTGCTCGTCGGACATGATCACAAGGAAGTTTGGTTTCGAGTTCGTGGCTATTGGAATTCTCTTTTGATCGCTGATGATTGCTGTTGAAGAACTTTGTTCGCTATGGCGTGATGACGGCGCGGGTTACTTCGCTGCCTTTTTGGGTGCCTAGCCATTCGGCGGTTTCGAACGCCTTGCCGATCTGGTCGAGCGGGAATTCGTGTGAAACCACGCTCGTGAGTGGGTACTTGTCGGCGGTTCGTTCTAGGAAGTCGATGGCGTTAGGGATGATCCAAGGATCGTAGTGCTGGATGCCGTAGAAACGTACTTGATTCGAGACCATAGTCGATACGTCGATAGTGGCGAACGAGTTCGGTGAGATGTGGCCGACTTCGAGGTAGATTCCTCGCATGCGAACCATTTTGAGTCCTTCTTCGACAACAGCAGGGAACCCAACAACTTCGATCACTTTGTCGGCACCGATACCGTTGGTTAGTTCCATCACGCGGTCGATACGAGATTCAGGAGTGTCGTACTCGTTCATGTCGATCGTGTGCGTGGCTCCGCACTGCATCGCCAGATCGAGACGGGGCTTCTGACTATCGATCACGATAACTTTCGAAGCACCGAGTTCGCGTGCAACTGCAGTAGCGTTCACTCCAAGCCCACCGGCGCCTTGAACGACGATATTGTCACCGAGTCGGATTCCGCCTAGGTGTAGCGCTTCGTAAACCTGGGCTAATGCGCAGTTGATGGGTGCAGCGGCAGCGTCACTAATGGAGTCGGGTAGCTTGAATACGTAATTTGGGCTTCGAAGGTAGTAATACTGAGCGAATCCGCCGTTGCACACCGGCCATTCGTCGAGTGGCTTGCGTCTCATTCGGAACTTGCAGGCACCGAATTCACCTCGTAAGCAGTTGTAGCAACGGGCGCAAGGGAAGAAGTACGAATATGCGACTCTGTCGCCTTCTTTGAGAGGTCGACGCATTGAGTCAGTGGTGACTTTGTTGCCCATTGCGGCAACTTCACCCATCATCTCGTGCCCGAACACGAACGGATCACGCGGTGGAGCGCCTTCTGGGATTCCGTCACCTCGCCACATATGGAGGTCAGATCCGCAGACGCTTGTAGCTTTTACTCGAATCTGAATCGCATCCGATTCGAGTTCAGGGAGTGGAAGTTCCCGCATCTCCCAGCTTTTGTCGGCGTCGTGCCAAACTGCTGAAGTACCCATCTGTGCCATCGTGATCTCCTGAATGGTTGCCTGAAATATCTACTGTGCGTCTGGTGATTTTCTCACAGCGGAACCGATGGCAAATAATCTATTCCCGTTCGCACTAAGTCACAATAAGCGGCAAGACCAATATTTCGGTCGCCCAGTTGGCAATTTCAGAGAATAGAATTTCGCTGCCGGGATTCGTTAACGTGGATTTCGGTTCATCGAGTGTTGCGGACCAACGCACAAAAAGTGAGCAGGACCGAATGACAATATCGAAATGGCGATCGCGAGCCGACACAACTTTCCAGACTGAAAAGCGACCCGCTACGGGATCAAAGGGTGTGGTTGTTACCAATCATCCGCTGGGATCAGCCGCCGGATCTGAGATGTTGTTGGCTGGCGGAAATGCTATCGATGCTGCCATCGCCTCGCTTTTCGCGCTGACAGTTGTCGAGCCGATGATGGTCGGTATCTTCGGTGCAGGTCACATGAACGTTCGACTTGCAAACGGCGAGCAACACATCATCGACGGTTACTCCACGGCTCCTGCGGCTTCGACCGAAGACATGTACACCCCGATAGCTGATTCAGGTCCTGATTATTTGAAGTGCGTCGACGATCTGAGTTCGATCGGATATCTGTCGATTGGTGTTCCTGGCAACCTGAAGGCGTGGACCGAGGCGTTGGCAGAGTGGGGGACGCTTTCGCTTGCTGAAGTCATGGAGCCCGCGATTCGGTTCGCTTCACGAGGGTTCAAAGCCAGCGAGTATTTGCACGACACGATCGTGCAGATGGAAGATGTCATCAGGAAATTCCCGGAAACGGCCGCTACTTACATGCCGAAAGGTTCACCCCTGCAGTCGGGTGATCACGTTGATCGTTCTGACTATGCCCGAACGTTGCGGGCAATATCTGAGAACGGACCCGGTCATCTATACAACGGTGCGCTTGGGGAAATCGTTTGCGACTATCTGAGTCGAAACGGCGGGATTATTACTACGCAGGACTTGGCGGACTACAAAACGGTTCGTCGAAAGCCGATCAAAGGCGAGTACCGAGGGTACGAACTATTTGGACCGCCGCCACCTTCTGCCTCTGGCGTTCATATCGCCGAGATGCTGAACATATTGGAAGAGTTCGATGTTGCCGGTTTAGGTTTTGGGACGGCTGATTCGATTCATCTGTTGGCAGAATCGATGAAGAAGGCGTTCGCTGATCGGAATCTATACACAGGCGATCCTGAATTTGTCGAAGTGCCGGTTGATCGGCTGATTTCGAAGCACCATGTCGAAGATTTCATCGACAATATCGACATGGATAAGGCATCACCTGAGATCCAGCCGGGTTCGAACGAACCGGATCACACGACTCATATCACTATCGCCGACTCAGATGGAAACGTTGTTTCTGCGACACAGACGATCAACGAATTGTTTGGTTCGAAGGTAACCGTTCCGGGAACTGGAATGCTGCTGAACAATACTCAGCAGATGTTCGATCCTCATCCCGGGAAGGCTCTTTCTGTACTGCCCGGCAAGCGGGTTACGAGCAGCATGGCTCCGATGGTCGTCATGAAAGAAGGATTGCCGGAGTTCGCAGTTGGTCTTCCTGGTGGCGTGAGGATTTTTACTACGGTTCTACAGGCGATAGTGAATCTGATCGACCACAGGATGTCTGCGCAGGAAGCTGTCGAGGCTCCACGTATGTGGACTCAAGGACAGGATGTGGAGATTGAGGTTGGTGTACCTGCATCGGTTCGTGCAGCAGTGGCTGCTAAGGGACATCGTGTGACTCCGGTGAACGCCGTCGGTGGCGGGATGAATATTGTGCGATTCGAACCGGGCGGCGTTATTTCTGGCGCAGCTTGCTGGAGAGCGGACGGTCATGCCGTTGGGATTGGTGGAGGACACGCTCGACCGGGTGTGAGATTCCGACCTCTCGCCGGGGATGAAGAAATACCAGTTGCAGATACCATGATTTCACAATTCGATGATGGCGATGCGGCAGATGCCGTGATTGAACCAGAAAGTACGAACGAAACCAAGACCGACGGAGACGAAGTTTAAAGTGCCCAATCACCAGCTAATTTGCGTGGATTGTTCGTCGAAGCAAGATCCTTCTGTCGCCGATTTGTATTGTTCTGAGTGTGGCGGGCTTTTTGCGGTCGAATACCTCGCAGCTCCGGACGGAACGATGCCTCGTTTGCCGATGGACGAGCCGTTGAATTCAAATTCGCTGGGTGAAGGCGATACACCACTGCTCTTTCTCGATAAAACCTGCGAGCAGTTGGGACTGGGTTCGCTTTGGGCGAAGCTTGAATTTATGGCTCCGACAGGTTCGTTCAAAGACCGTGGTTCGGCTGTTCTCACGACGATGGGTCGCGATTTTGGCGTGACCGAGTTCATCGAAGATTCATCGGGTAACGCAGGTGCTTCGCTTTCTGCTTACGCGGCGGCTGCGGGTCTGAAGGCACATGTGTTTGCTCCGGCTAGCGCCGCTAGCGGTAAGCTCGATCAAATACAGATATTTGGTGCGAGTCTCCACAAGATCGAAGGTCCTCGACAGACGGCTACTGAAGCTGCTGAAGAGTTTGTGAAGGACCGCGAGCTTGTCTACATGTCGCACAATCTGAGCCCGTATTTCTCGGAAGGCATGAAGGCAGCCAGCTATGAAATAGTGGAAGTGTTGGACGACGGAATAGATCACGTCGTATTGCCTGTGGGGAACGGTTCGCTATTGACCGGAATGGTTCGTGGATATCAAGAGCTTCTCGAAGCTGGAATTATCAAAAGAATTCCCAAATTCCACGGTGTGCAAGCCCACGCGGTGCGTCCGGTAGTGGCTGCACTAAACGGTGAAGAGTGGTCGCATGATGACGTGCGACCAACCAACGCATCGGGAATTGCAGTGTCGAAGCCGCCACGGCTCAAAGAGATGGTCGAAGCGATTCGGGCGACTGGCGGCTCGGGAATCACCGTTTCTGAAGAATCGTTGACCGAATGGCAGGTGCGATTGGCTTCATCTGAAGGCGTGTTCGCCGAGATGACGTCGGCTGGCGCGTTCGCTGGGTTGGCGCACTTGATCGATTCGGGTGTGATCGAACGAAACTCGAACGTTTGCGTTCCGATTACCGGAAGTGGTCTCAAAGAGCCGCTTAAGAAGTAATCACGAAACGCTAGCTGTTGATCTGAGCGAATACCTTTTCGAAGCCGTTGATTGCCCCTTCAATGACCCAATCGTCAACACAGTAGGACGCTCGGAAGTATCCGGGTGTGCCAAATCCAACCCCGGGAACTACTAGAACGAGTTCCTTTTGCAGTTGAGCAACAAACTCGGTGTCATTAGGAACAGGCGATTTTGGGAACACGTAGAAGGCGCCGTCAGGTTGCACGCACTCGTAGCCGATTTTGGTAAGTGCTCCGTAGAGCAAATCTCGCTTCTTGCGGTAAATGTCGATATCGACGGTTGCTCGCTGTAAACCGGCGACGACGCGCTGCATTAACGCAGGGGCGTTCACAAATCCTAGAGTGCGGAGCGAGAAGTTTAGGGCGTCGAGGAAATCCGTCTTGCCGGGGTCGTTTGGGTTCACGGCGATGTAACCGATGCGTTCACCGGCGAGTCCGAGGTCTTTGGAATGAGACGTTGCCACGATCGATCGTGGGTGGTGCTCGAAGATGAATGGGTAGGGCGCGTCGGTGTAGATAAGCTTGCGGTAGGGCTCATCAGAGATGAGGTAAATCTCGGTTCCGTACTTCTCTTCCGCCCGTTGTATTGTCGCTGCGACCGCGACTATCGCTTCCTTGGGGTAGATGACTCCGGTGGGATTATTGGGTGAATTGATGATTACGGCGCGGGTTCGAGGGCCAATTGTTGCTTCAAGGGATGCGATGTCGGGAAGCCAGTTTTCGTCACAGGTGGCGATTTTCGATATGCCGTTCTGGTGTTCAACGTAGAACACGTATTCAGCGAAGAACGGGGCTATCAGGACGACTTCATCGTCTTCGTCGAGGATCGATCGAAGGATGGTATTGATTCCGCCAGCTGCACCGACCGTCATAAGAACGTCTGGCCCAGTGAACGTAGTGCCGGACTCTTCGGCAAGAACTTCGGCGACTTTGGCACGCACTTCAGGAAATCCGCCGTTGGGCATGTAGCGGTGAGTACCTGGGGCTTCTTCGTCGATCAGGCGCTGTAGTTCGGTTTTGAACTCGGGTGGCGGCTCTAGGAGCGGGTTTCCTAGCGAAAGATCGAATACGTTCTGTTCTCCGTGAATTTTACGCAGTTCGATGCCTTCTTCGAACATTCTGCGAATCCATGAGCTGTTATTCATCTGTTCTCGAACTTTTCGAGAGATCGCCATTCGGGCTTCCTTAGATTTTTATGAACTTACTGAGCATTGGCTATCAACTTAGCTGGATTTCTCGTCGTTGGGTTCAGAAGAATCGTCATCGGAGTCATCCGTGTACCCGTCTGGGTCTGGGTCGGGCTTATCTTCTTCTTTTTTCCTATCGCCAATCTTGAAGAAATCTTTCATGAACTGCGGACCGCCAGAGTACGGATTGTCGACTACGTACGTATTAGCGATTTTATCGTGCCAACCTTGTCGTTTAGGATCAAATATCAGCCAGAAGATTCCGACACCCGCAGCGAGGAACGATACGAGTTTGCCGATCATCTCTCTGGGAATAGCGGCGGGGCCTGGCGTTCTACCGTCTTCGTCGACTACAACGATTCCAGCTACCCATTTGCCGGGAGTTCGGCCCCAGAGAATGGTTGGGATGATGAAGTAGCCGAAGAAGAAGATAAGGTCGGGTGCTACTGCTTCCTCGCTGAAAATGTTTCCATTTGCAACAGGTGCGACTGTGTAGATGATCATCATGATCAACCCAAAGTCGATAGTGAATGCGTAGAGCCGCCGCATCGGCCCGGCGAAGATCATTGGGTAGATCGTTGGTCCGTCGGGCTTCTCGGGCTTCTCTTTAGATTTAGACTTTTTGTCGGTCTTCGATTGCAGATCGGCTTTATAGCGAGAAGTGGTCGGGCGGTTGCGCGGATTACCGCGTTTCTTTGTTCCTGAAGGCATATATAGCCAATATTACGGCTCAGTTGCTTCCACGGCACTACAATCTGGAATTAGAATCGCCGCCAGAATCACTATTTTCGACTTTCGTTTGCCGTATGTGAGCGAACGACCCCTAGGAGATCCGATATGGCAGGCAGGCTCGAAGGCAAGATTGCGCACATCACTGGCGGAGGTTCCGGACTGGGTGATGCGATGGCACACCTGTTCGCACAAGAAGGCGCTCGAGTCGCTGTTTCCGATCTGAAACTAGAGGTTGCACAGAGCGTCGCAGACTCGGTAGTTGCGGCTGGTGGAGATGCGATTGCGTTGGCTGGCGACGTATCGAGCCGTGAAGATTGCGAACGATTGATCGCCGATACGATATCGAAATTAGGCGGTATCGATGTCTTGGTAAATAGCGCTGGAGTCACCCCACGCTACGCACCGAAAGAGTGGGATTTCGAAAAGACGTGGGACTGGGTGGTGAGCGTTAATCTTAAAGGCACAATGATGATGTCTCGATTCGCAGTCGATCACATGAAGACGCAGAACTCAGGCTCTATTGTGAATATGGCGTCGATTATTGGTCTTGTCGGCTATGCGCAGGGCATTAGCGACGGATTTAATCCGTACCCGCACACCAAAGGCGGGGTCGTGCAGATGACTCGTGACATGAGCATTGCGCTCGCAAAACAGGGCATACGGGTGAATTCTTTGTGTCCGGGCTTTACTTACACGCCGCTTGTTACCACCTTGGTTGAAGATGCCGATATGCATGAGCGTCTGAAGTCGCTTCACCCGATGGGGCGACTTGGCGAGCCAAAAGAAATCGCCAATGCCGCGTTGTTCCTTGCCTCAGACGAAGCATCGTTCATCACCGGTGTGAATTTGCCTGTTGATGGCGGTTACACCGCTCAGTAAGTGCCAGAGGCACGTCTTCTCCGGCAAGTTGAGAAATGGCTAATACTGTAGATAGAGCCGGGGCAAACTCAGAAAATCTAGAAGATTGATGCGGGGTCAACTACCGAGAGTAGCTTTCGGTCTTCGACCAAGCGTTCTAGATTGCTCAGCGCGAAAACAACCGCCCGTTCGTTGCCTTCACCGGTTCCGCCTGCCCAATGCGGCGTGACGATCGACGTTGGCATGTGGAGCAGCGGATTGTTCGGGTCGGTCGGCTCTTCTTCGAGTACATCGAGTCCGGTACCAGCGATTTCGCCATCTTGGAGAGCTTTAATCAGGTCGGCCTCGTTGTGGACCGGACCTCGGCAAGTATTGATGAAAATAGCTGTCTTCTTCATGAGTCCAAACTCGCGGGCTCCCATCATGCCTCGAGTTGAGCTGTTTAATGGAACGTGAACAGTAACGATGTCGCTCACTCGCAGCAGGTGATCCAATTCGACGGCCTGAGCACCTAGTTCTTGATCTCGCCCCGGCATTAGTTCGATTGCATCGTGATAGAGCACTTCGCAATCGAATCCGGAGAGTCGTCGAGCAACCTGTCGTCCGATGTTGCCAAAACCGATGATTCCAACGGTTTTCCCGTTGATTTCAGTACGGACTGGCAGTTGGTCAACTCCGTCGCGCCAATTGCCGTCTTTCGTGTTGGTCCATGATTCCATCATTCGCCTGTAAACGCTGAGCATGAGAGTCATGGCGTGCTCAGACACGGATATAGCGTTGGAGCCGCCGTTGTTTGCAGTGCTGATGCCGAGTTTGCTCAGTCCAGCAACGTCGACCGAGTCGTAACCAGCTGTCAGCAGTTGCACAAGCTTCAACTTTGGGAGTTGTTCTGCTATGTCGAGCGGAATTGATGCGAGCCATGGAACTGCAGCATCGGCATCCTTGAGCGCCTCGATAAGTTCCCCAGGTGATCCGGTTGGATCGGCGATCACGACATTTACGCCGTCGGGTGCGTGTTCGTTCAGTAAATCCCAACGTCGTTTGTGTTCGGCAGTGGCTAGATTGGCAAGAAAGGCGATAGTGGGCATTGAGAGATTGAATCCCGTGAGGTGTAGGTGCTGGAGTTGAAATCGTTCGGCAGTGTACCGGCGATCTTGGGCGGTTGGTTGAACGCGTCCTACTAAACTGGTCGGGCTACGCGTATTCCTGACTTGTAAACGTCTTCCACGTTCCAGAGTGCGTTGAGGTCGTTAGTGGGGTCGCCAGCTACTACTAGAACGTCGCCCGGCCGACCCGCCGCCAGCGTTCCTGCCTGATCGCCTACGGCAATCGATTCTGCGGCATGGCTGAGACCGGTTACTAATGCTTCGGTCGTGGTAAGACCGGCTTTGGTTAGCGCAATCATTTCCTTCACGAATTCACCGGGTGGGTATGCTCCCCACGGCGAGTCGCTGCCAGCGATCATTCGCACTCCCATGTTCACCAGCTTGTTCACCGAATCTACACGAGTTTCTAGCGACTGCTTTGAAGCGTCGATGCTGGCCTGTTCTTCTTTGGTCAGCCAACCACGGTCGTATCCGATTCGCTCGGTCAGATCGATTCCGGATTGGACAACGTGAAGCGTTGGGTTCACCCACGCCTTCGCCGCCGCCAACTGCTCGGCAAGCGGTTCATTGAACTCGTACATTCCGGTTTCATCTTCGAACACACAGTGAATGATCATGTCGACACCGGCGTCGAGTGCGTTCTTGATGCCCTGCATCGACGCACAGTGCGCTGCGGTTTGTTTTCCGAAGCGGTGAGCCTCTTCGACTATTACTGCCATCTCTTCGACTGTGTAGGAGGCTTGGAGTGGATTTGACGACCATGTCGACCCGCCGGTAGCCATGATCTTGATGAAATCGGCGCCTTCTTTAATTAGCTTACGAACTTCGGCTCGAACGCCCTCGACTCCGTCGGCTTCAGAGCCGCAATACCAGAAGTGACCGCCTGTGATCGTGATAGGTCGACCTGACACGACCATTTCAGGTCCTTCGGACAGACCGCGCTGGATTCCTTCTTTGAGCGAAAAACCAACTTTGTTCTTGGCTCCGTTTTCTCGCGCAGTTGTTACACCGGCGTGAAGAAACGTGCGGGCGTTTTGAAGTGCACGCATGAGTAGAACATCGTCTTGCTCATTTCCGGTGATATCGCCGTGCGTACCGTCGCCGGGAGCCATCATGTGGGTGTGCCCATCGACGAGTCCAGGAAGAATCGTTGCGTCGCCGTAGTCTTTGATGGTGAGGTTTGCGCCATCTGGTGCCGATAGCTCACCAACAGCACCGATTGCCGTGATTCGACCATCGTTGAGAAGGATTGACTTGCCTGAAGCGGTTGGGGATCCGGTGCCGTCGAATATTCGTGCGGCTTTGATCAGGGTGAAATCGTTAGATGGATTTGCTGCCAAGTGCTCTCTCCGTCGGGCAATGCGTGTGTATTACGCAAAGTTGTCTCACATCGACACGTTTAGCGCAATCGGAGAGGGCCGGTCGAATCGTTAGATAACGCCTAGTTCGGCGAGGGCTTTCTCTAGAGCGATCTGTGAAGTGAACTGGTGACCAATCATCCCGGAGTCCTGCGCCGCTTCAATGTTCACGGCGAGATCGTCGATGAAGAGTATTTCTTCTTTCGCGACGTATGATTGGGTTAGAAGCGAGTCGTAGAACACTGGCTCTGGCTTCATCGATCGGACTTCGTAGGAAACGATAACGGGATCAAGATCGGAACTGAAAGGTAGAAATCGTTCGGCAGATTTCCAATGTGGTTCGCTGGTGTTGGACACGAGAGCGATTCGATGTTTTTCGGCTATTCGCGCAACAAGTGGAAACATGCTTTCGCTTGGGATTAGAACGCTGTCGTAGATTTGAGTAAATTCGTCGAGAGGCATATCGATACCGAGAGCCGCTATGGCTCGTACGGCGTGTTCGTCGAATGTGTGAGCGCCTCGTTCAAATTTTTGTTTTTCAGCCTGGCTAAAAACAGTCTCGTGAACGTCTTCCCATCGCTTATCGCTTAGCTGAGCGAGTTGTTTCGATGCAGTTACTTCGTCGACATTGCATAAGACATTGCCGAGATCGAATGCGACTAGGGTTATCGTAGGTTTCATTGTTATTTTGACGTTGTGTTCAGTTGATATGAAGTGTTGGCAAGCATGTCTTGAAGCTGTTTGGTGGTTGCGTCGGCGGGCGGGTTTGCGCCCATTTTTATTAGCACAGCGCGTAAATATTCAGGGTCATCAGAAGTTTTACCCGTGTTTTTAATCTGGCTCGCAGAATCGGGATTCAGTATTGCTTCGGCCTTCTCTGGGAAAATTTCAGCGAGCTCTTCATCAGGAAGGGCTTTGAGTACTTCGATGGGCAGATCTCGTTTGGGATCCGATTGCTCGTTGCTGGAATTAGCAGTCGACTTTTCATCGGCCGAATCGTCTTGATTCGAAGTGACTATCGCAGAGCCGATCCCGACCGTTAGGCCGATCACGACTGCGAGTGCAATGACGATCTTCACAAGCTAATTTCCTCGGTCGGACTGCTGATTATTCGTGTCTGAGTGCTTCGATTGGATTGAGAGAGGCGGCTCGAACTGCCGGATAGATTCCAAAGAACAATCCAACTGCGACCGATACTGCAAGCGCAATAAATGCGATGTGGGTTTCGATCACTGTTTCTATGATGTCACCATCGACGGACGCCCCGTTGCCGAAGTAGGCGATTGTCCAGCCGACCAGTACGCCGAGTATTCCTCCTCCAAACGTCATCAGAACGGCTTCCGCTACAAACTGGAACAGGATGTCTCGACGTTTGGCTCCGACGGCTCGGCGGATGCCGATTTCACGGGTTCGTTCTGTCACAGACACCAGCATGATGTTCATGACTCCTATTCCGCCAACCAGAAGAGAAATTCCCGCGATCGATCCAAGAAGAATTACGAACGTCCCTTGTGTGCCTTCGAGAGTTTCTATCGTGTCTTGTTGGGTGGTGATAAGAAAATCGTCTTCATCATCAACGCCGAGTTCGTGTCGAAGTCGAAGCACGGTAGATATGTCGGTCCGGGCGTCATCGACAGTGCTTTCGGACGTTGCGAGGACGTTGATCGATGAAACAGAGATTGAATCGATCAGGCCTTTGCCATTGTTCATTCGATAGTGTGCCGTTGTGATTGGGATTAGAACCGAGCCATCAGGATTAAATATCGTGCCTTCCTGACTTTCCATCACGCCAACAACTGTGAACTCTCGTCCTGAGATTTTGATGGTGGCTCCAATGGGGTTTCTCTGGGCGAACAGCGATTCGCTGGTTTCGGAGCCAAGAACCACTACGTTCGAGGTGTTTTGAACGTCGGCATTCGAAATGTTTCGACCCATCGCAATTGTGAGATTGCGAGCTTCCAGATATTCGGCGGTCACGCCTACACCGCTAACAAAGGTATTTTCTGAACCAAATATCGCTGCTCCTGAGAACGAGTTTTCTGGTGCTACTAACCGAACATCGGGTGCGAAAACTTCGTCTTTCAGAGCTAGAGCATCGGCAAGACTGAGGACATCAGAGTTCCCGCCGCCGCCAAAGAAGGCGAATCGAAGCGCCTGCGTTCCTGGACGGACCGTGATTAGATCGGTGCCAAGATCGGAAATACGAGATGTGACCGAAACTTGAGCACCTCGGCCGACTGCCATCATGGCGATCACAGATGAAACGCCGATCACGATGCCGAGCAGGGTTAATCCAGCTCTGAGTTTGTTGGCTCCAATAGAAGATAGAGCAGTTGATAGAAGAAGAGCGGCGTTCATTCTGACGCCTCATCTGATGCGCTTGAATCAACATTGAGTTTGGTAATAGGAGATTCGCTATTTGTCATGAGCCGATCTTCGACAATTCTTCCGTCGCGGAAAGCTATTACGCGCTTCATGGCTTCGGCTACTTCGGGATCATGAGTGACGACGACGATTGTTTTGCCATCGACTTCGTTGAGTGATCGAAGCATCTGGATCACTTCACCGCTAGATTTCGTGTCGAGGTTTCCCGTTGGTTCATCGGCAAGAATCAGTTCAGGATTTTTAACCAGCGCACGAGCTATGCCTACGCGCTGTTGTTCTCCGCCCGACATCTGCATTGGTCGGTGATCGTATCGTTCGGACAGACCTACTCGATCGAGGGCTTTTCGCGCAGCTGCTCGTCGATCTTTTCCGCTGTATCCACCTGAATATTTCAGGGGCAGTTCAACGTTGCTCAGCGCAGTTTCGCGTGGGAGTAAGTTGTAGCTCTGGAATACGAATCCAAGCTGATGAGAACGGGTTTCGGCAAGTTGATTGTCGGAGAGTCTTGAAACATCTTGTCCATTGAGTACAAACGATCCTGAAGATGGTTGATCGAGACAGCCGAGGGTGTTCATCAACGTCGATTTTCCGGATCCGGATGGTCCGATGATCGCGACCATTTCTCCTTGCTCGATAGTCATATTGATGCCATCGAGGGCTCTTACTACATGAGTTCCAATTTGGAATTCACGCGTGACTTCGGTTAACTCGATGACTGGAACTGAATTGAGGGAGTTCGTGGTCATCGTCCGGCCCCACCTCGTTGTCCAGTGAATCCGCCACCAGCGGCCCCACCCGGAATACGAATAGCACCGCCGCCGCCGCCAAACAATTGCTGGAGTGGGTCGACAGATTCGGCGATTGTCATAAGGACTTCTTGGCCTTCAGTAAGACCCGACTCAATAACTACCCAGAAATCGTCACTTGCTCCGAGTGTGACCTCAGTTGTGATGAAACCGCTTTCGGTGGCAACATCTACGGTTGGTTGCGTGAAGCTGCCGCCGATCGCTTGGAGCGGCACGATTAGTGCGTTATCGATCTGATTGAGCACGATTGTTGCGGTCGCACTGAGCCCTTCAATGAGTTCGACACTTTCGGGTGGTGTCAGAGCGATCGTAAGTGGGAACTCAACGATGCCTTGCTGGTTTACTCCGTCACCAATCACATCGATCACCCCTGCTAGAACTTGATCGGGCAAAGCATCCAACGTCACGGCTACTTGATCGCCTAACCGAAGTGATAAGACGTCGATTTCATCGACCGTCCCGTCGACTGTTATGACGGAAGGATCGAGTATGTCGATGGTCGGAGTAGATCTGCTGACTTGGTCACCCGGATCCACAGATATCGAGGAGATGATTCCGGCAAATGGAGCCGTTAGATTCGCTGCCGCCAGTTCGCTACGGGTGTTGTCGAGATTGGCACTCGCTTGATTTACTGCTGCAGTAGCCAGTTTGATCTGGAGGACATTAAGAGCACCAAGCTCAGCCAAAGTTGTCTCAGCGTCTTTTTCTAGTTCAATCTTTTCAGCTAGTGTCGCTGCGAGAGCATTGATTTCGATGTCGTTCACCGTGTCGACTACTATTTCCGCTGCGGTTTCGACGGCCTCCTGCGCCGTATCGACGAGAATTTGCTGTGATTTCGCTGCGGCGAATGCATCGTCAACC
>Ga0233439_10004270_pt1 | contig 13982 bp, 13 predicted proteins | sample SI_123_September_6_FD_182713 | JGI IMG/M metagenome (GOLD analysis project Ga0233439, IMG submission 182713) | Seawater microbial communities from Saanich Inlet, British Columbia, Canada - SI_123_September2016_100_MG | ecosystem: Environmental > Aquatic > Marine > Inlet | place: Canada: British... | reverse complement strand
CAACGGTTTCAAGACCCTCGATATCGGCATGTGCCGCTATGGCGTGATGCTGCGGGATGACGGCATGATATTTGATGACGGCACCGTGGCCCGCATGGGAGATGGCCACTATATCATGACCACGACCACCGCCAATGCGGGGCCGGTCATGGCCCATCTGGAATATTATCTACAGGTGGTCTGGCCCGATCTGGATGTACATCTGACATCCATCACGGATCAATGGTCCGTGGTCGCCGTCGCGGGCCCGCAGTCCCGCGCCCTGTTGGAAAGCCTGGACAGCGATATGGAATTCGCCAACCAGGCATTGCCTTTCATGGCTTGGCGGGCCGGGCAAATTGGCGGCATCACGGCGCAGGTTTTCCGCATTAGTTTTTCGGGCGAGTTGGCCTACGAGATTGCCGTGCCCGCCGATCATGGTCATGCCCTATGGGAAATGTTGCTGGCTGCGGGCGAAGATCTCGGCATCATACCTTACGGCACGGAAGCCTTGACCACCCTGCGCACAGAGAAAGGCCATTTCGTCATGGGGCCGGAAGCCGATGGCCGCGCCAGCGCCGATGATATGGGCCTTGGCGGCATGCTCTCTGCCAAGAAAGATTTTATCGGAAAGCGCTCCCTGCGCCTGCCCGCCCTGGAGCCCGAGGGGCGGCCAAATCTGGTCGGCCTGATCCCCAAAGACGGCAAAACGGCCATCCCGCCCGGTGCCATCATGGTGGATCGGGAAACCCCGGGGCCGGGCATGGAAAAAGCCGGGCATGTAGCAACATCCGTGTTCTCGGCCAGCCTTGGCAAACCCATTGCAACAGCAATGGTGACCAATGGCCGCCAGCGTCACGGTGAAACCTTGTGGGCCCATTCACCCGTCGACGGCCGTGTCGTCCCGGTGGAGGTCACGGACCCGGTGTTCATTGATCCAAAGGGGGAGCGTCTGCGTGCCTGAAACCCCATCTCGCCGCTCCGCCCTAGATCAGTTCAGCCGGGGCATGGAACCCAACGACCTGATCCGGGAACGCACGGGCCTGTGGATCCAGCGCCTCTATGCCCCCAACGGTGTGCCGGGGCTGGCGCTGCCAGAACAACCGAATACCGCCAGCAGCAAAGACGGCCTGCATGCCTTCTGGGTCGCGCCGGGGGAATGGCTGCTTGTGGCGGATCAGGCCAAGGATATTGCCAGTGCGGCCCAGAACAAGCTGAGCGATCTCAGCCATGCCCGCACGGTGTTCCGGCTGGAGGCTGCAACAGCGCGCGACATCCTGGCGAAAAGCTGTCCCCTGGATTTGCGTTTGGAAAAATTCCCCCCCGGCCATTGCGCCCAAAGCGGCCTGGGCAGCCTCTCCCCCGTCTCCATCCTGGTGCATCATTTGGAAGACGGAAGCCACATGGACCTTTACGTCCCCCGCAGCTATGGCCAACACGTTTACGCCTGGTTGGTGGACGGCACGCATTGATAAAGGGCAATCAGGATGATCAATCCAATAGCGGACTTCATCGCCATGCGGCGGGAGATCGTGGCGCGGTCGCGCATACTGGATGCCTGGGGGTTTTTCTTGAACGTCCCTACGGTGATAGGCAGTTTCTTCTATTTGGACAGGCCGGTTGGTGCCGCCGTATGCGCTGCCATCCTTGTCTCTCTCCTCATCGCGACGCAAATGCACAAACGCATGCCGATGAGCCGCCTGATGGCCCTTTGCCACATCGTATTCCTGCCTGCAATTGCCCTTTTGGTGATGGAAGTCGGGCCGGGTAGCATCAACAATGCTTTCGGAATTTGGGCCACATACAGCCTGGTATTGATGACCATCTGCGTGTTGATCGACCTCTTTGACCTTTACCGCTATTTCATTCAGGGCAACCGCACCTACGTGCAGCCCAACCAATAGTCAATTAGGTATGTCGTTCGATAAACGCCTCGAACACCGCGACGATATCGGCGGCCATCATTTGTTCAGACGCCATACTGCGTTCGGTGATGGGCAGGCCAACCTGTTTACGCAGTTCCTGATTATTCATGGCACGGGCCCATTTCGGATCGTGGGCGATCAAACGTCCAAAAAACACCCCGCTATCGGCGGCATCTGCAGCATAGAAAAGTCGTGCAATGCCAGCCTGATACATGGTCGCCACGCACATGGCGCAGGGTTTGCCGGAGGTATAAAGATCGGCGCCTTTAAGGCTTGTAACCGATAGCTTGGCGCAGGCATCTCGGATTGCATCAACTTCTCCATGGGAGGTTGGATCGCATTTCGCCTCGGCCCGGTTCAAACCTTCCCCAACGATCTTGCCATCCATGACAACAACAGCGCCATAGGGTAGCGTACCCGGTTGATCAATGCTTTCCGCCGCGATCGCAATTGCGCGGGCCATGAATTTTTCATGCATGGGAGTATCCACCTAATCCTCCGGAATTGCGAAGTGGTGCATCTCCGGGAAAGAACCGTAGCGGGGAATGTCGTCACCCGATGTGTCGGCGGCGTAGTCCGCGGCCTCGTCCAAAAAGATGCGCATCATCAGATGCAGGCCGGTGGGTTGATCCAGGCTGCCGGCGGTAATGGTAATTGTGTCCCCACCATCGCGCCGAAAAAACATGGTAGAGCCACAATTGGAACAAAAACCGCGTTCAACTTTTTCCGAACTGCGATACCAGCTTAAACTATTCCGGTCGTCATCAATGCTGACATCAGCCAGACGGGCACCGATGGCGTGCCAGACACTGCCCGTCAGACGCCGACAGCTTTCGCAATGGCATTCCACCACTTGCCGCACGGGTCCGGTAATTTCATACCGGACCCGGCCGCAATGGCATTTACCGCTGCGTCGTGCAGACATATCTATACCTTAAGCTATTCTGCCGCGACGGTGCTTTCGCCCAACAAGGTGCCGACGTACCAGCCACGGGTGCGCAGGTTATTGAAGAACACTTCCTCAAAGCTATCGTGGACCGATCCGATCACCGCATCGTCCTGTATCAAAGCCTCCGCCCAGGCACGGACCAGGGGGAAATCTTTCAGGGCACCTGTTTGAACGAATTGCTCAATCAGCATAAACCGCTGCAAAAACGGCGCATATGAGGCATCCACCAGGCTGATTTCGGGGCCATTGAAATACGGCCCCTCGTTATCCCGATCATTGGCGATCGCATCTTCCAGCTTTTGGAAAAAGGTCGAGATACCTTCCAGTTTCTCGTCCATCGCTTCCCGGGACTTAGTGTAGTAGATGTTGATACCTTTGGAAAAGTCCGGCACGAAATCCGTCCAGGCCCGGTTGCGGGCCCGCTTGAACGGGTCGGCCGGATGGCATTTCGGGTCCACCACGTCTTCAAGATATTCCGCGATAGCATTGGATTCGAACAATGGCTCCCCATCCACGGACAACACGGGCACCTTGCCATGCGGTGAGATTTTCAGGAACCAATCGGGCTTGTCAGTCAGATCAATGTAGGTAACGTCAAAATCGACATTTTTCGCACGCAAAAGAATCACGGCGCGCTGTACCCACGGTCAAGTGATCGAGCTGATCAGATGATATTTCTTCGCCATATCAGGCATCTCCCCAAAGTCTGGATTTTTGAACGACAGGTAAGCATAAGCCCAGGATTTAGCGCCGTCAAAGCATTGCCAATCCCGGCGCGGGGCCAGGCAACTCGACAAGGCCCACGCCTCATACCAACGGCCCCGCTATGTCGCCGCTGCCGTTGGTGCTGATCATATCGTTCGGGATGCGGACGAGGCCCTGAACGGGCTGGCCGCGTAGACGCACTTCGCTATTGGATACATTGTTGATTTCGGGGATTGGCGGCGCGGCAGGTGTCCACGTAAGCAGGACCCAGGAATTCCTGTTCTTTGTACTGGCGGCGCATCCGGTTCTTGATGTCAACCGCCCTGGGAAGGCCCTCACCCTCTTGTTAGACGGGTAGTTTCCTATGATTTCCTTAAGAAATGGTGAAGAGCCGACTGCCGGCGCGCATTTATTCAATATGCGTCGAGGCACCTAAGAAACGAGCAATTGAACCAATCACTTAAGTCGCGACAGCCTCTAGTCGATCCCGCCCATGCACAGGTATTTCAGCTCGACATAGTCATCAATCCCGTACTTGGAACCTTCACGTCCCAGGCCAGACTCCTTCACGCCGCCAAAGGGGGCGACTTCGGTGGAGATGACGCCCGTATTAATGCCGACAATACCGTATTCGACGCCTTCAGAGACGCGCCAGATGCGGCCGATATCGCGGGCATAAAAATAGGCGGCCAAGCCAAATTCCGTGTCGTTGGCCATTTGAATGGCCTGCGCCTCGGACTCGAAGCGGAAGATCGGTGCCATGGGGCCAAAGGTTTCCTCCCGCGCCACCTTCATCTCCGGGGTGACGTCTGCGACAATAGTGGGTTGGAAAAAATTACCGCCCAATTCATGACGCCCACCACCGACCACCACGCGCGCACCCTTGGCCAGGGCATCGGCGATATGGTCTTCTATTTTGGCAACGGCAGCACCGTCGATCAACGGCCCAAGGACCACGCCGTCTTCGGTACCATCGCCAACTTTCATGGCTGAAACAGCTGCCGCCAATTTCTCAACAAAGGCGTCATAGACACCATTTTGCACCAGCAGGCGATTGGCACAAACGCAGGTCTGACCGGCATTACGATACTTTGACGCCATGGCACCTTCGACAGCAGCATCCAGATCGGCATCATCAAAGACGATAAAAGGCGCATTGCCGCCCAATTCCATAGAGGTCTTTTTGACCGTCTCGGCGCACTTCTTCATCAAAACCTTGCCAATTTCGGTAGAGCCGGTGAAGGTCAATTTACGCACGATGGGATTTGACGTCATCTCATCGCCGATCTCGCTCGATGCCCCGGCCAGTACGGACATGACACCCGGCGGCAGGCCTGCCCGCTCTCCCAATTCCGCCAAGGCCAAAGCCGAATACGGTGTCTGGCTGGCAGGTTTGACGACGATAGTGCAACCCGCCGCCAAGGCCGGGCCCACCTTGCGCGTGACCATTGCGGCGGGAAAGTTCCACGGCGTGACAGCGGTGCAAACCCCAATCGGCTCCTTGATCACGACGATCCGTTTGTCCGCGTGATGGGCGGGAATTGTGTCGCCATAAAGGCGCTTGCCTTCCTCTGCGAACCATTCGATGAACGAGGCCGCATAGGCGACTTCGCCCTTCGCCTCAAGCAAAGGCTTGCCCTGTTCCAGGGTCATGATCAAGGCCAGATCATCAACGTGTTGATGCATCAAATTGAACCAGTCACGCAGGATTTTCGCCCGTTCTCCAGCAGTTTTCGCACGCCACGTGACAAGGGCACGATCCGCCGCCTCAATCGCCCGGCGGGTTTCCGCAGCACCCATGCGCGGTACCGTTCCAATGATCTTCCCCGTCGCGGGATTATCAACCTCGATTACGCCGCCGCCATCGGCATCGCACCATTCACCATCAATATAGTTCTGTTGGCGGAAAAGCTTACTATCGTTGAGCTGCGCAAGATCCATGGTGCCCATAGCGGCGGTCTCCTATCTGGCATGATACCCCAAAGCTGCAGCCGTGATCCTGCACCCATTCCCTGCCCCAGGCAACCTGGGAATAGGCGCAGGTTCTTTACGCGTTTTAGGTCTTTACGCCTTGGCACTGGGGCGGGCAGATACGGCGGCATGCCAGCGCGCTAGATTGGGTCGGTCATCACCGACGCGCAGGCCGATGACCTTGCCGAAATCAACACCGCACAGGGCGGTAATATCGGCTATTGTATAATGATCACCGGCGACGAATTCCCGATCCGCCAGTACACCGTCTAACCAGTCAAAGCGCCCTGGCGCCTTTTGCTGATTAAGCTCACCCCAGGCCGGCACCTGATCTTCCAGTTCGGCAAAAAACTTACTGGTATGACGAAAGCCTGCCGCGATGCATCCCAACAATTGCTGCTCCACCCGCCGGTTCCACATTTCCACCACCGCCCTGTCCTTGGCGTCGTTGCCGAACAAGGCCGGCGCGGGCTGAACCTCCTCAAAATAGCGGCAGATGGCCACGCTTTCAGATAAATGGCTGCCGTCATCCAACTCCAGCGTTGGGATCTGGCCAAGTTGATTGATCGAGGCGATAAAGTCGTCGGTCTTATGTTCCTGTTTACCGATATCCATCGCTACCAAAGGCACATCGATACCCTTTTCGGCCAAAAAAATGCGCACCCGGCGTGGATTTGGTGCCATCTGGCTATCATATAATTTCATCGTTGCTTCCCTCAATATTTCTATGGCCAAGTGGTGCGAGCGAAACAGAAGAATCTTTCGGTTTCGTGTCTCGCGCACCACGATTCTTAAGAGTCTAGTGGTCTTTCGATCCTAGCGGATGGGAACCATCCGTTAGGACCGGACCACTAGGTGATCGGCAAGAACAGCGATCAGCCTGCTTCATTAACGGACGTCCTGAGGCATCATTAACAGACAGCCCCCCTATTGGTCGAGGGGTGGGCTCTTCAAATAGCACTGGGGAGAAACAGTTTTGCCACAGCGCCGCCCCGTCATCATGACGCAGCAGGAAGGCCTCGAACATTGTTCCCAGGCCAAGCCTTGTTTCAGCAGAGATGCCGAACAATAAATATGACAGAATCTATATTACGTCTTTTTCGACTTAACGACCGCCGCAGCGCCCTTGGCACGCGCAAATCGCGGGTCATTGGCACTGGGTAATTTTGCCAATCCGTTACAGCGCATAACCGGGCCGTCAGGTCCAATCATCAAACCGGATGCAAAGCCCAATCGCCGGGTCGTATGGCGAAAGTCAATCTCGCTGACCAGCCATTGATCCTTGAAAGCCGGTTTCAGGAAATCGTAACTCATTTGAATGGTGGGCGAAAATGCATCGGTTTCCGCTGCCAGTTGCACATTCATACCCACGGCCATGTCCATCAAGGTCATCATCATGCCGCCATGACAGATCCCTGCCGGGTTCATGTGGATGTCCTGAACCACAAAACCCATAATACCCCGGTTCTGCTCATCAATCCGCCAATACAAAGGCCCCACATGGTTTACAAATCCCTCATCATCGAGAAAGGGATCAAAGCCTTCTGGTACGCTTGGGTGCATGGTTGGAAATCTCGCTGTTTATTTCGGAAAGGTGGCGCACCGAACGGCACGCAAGTCTACATACGGCGAATTATAGGGTACGGGCAAGACGGGATACACCATTTCGCCGTAACCCGCTTATCGTGTTAATAAAGCAGGCATGATCGAAGAAATACTCTTGCTTGCCGAACCGGTCCTGAGCGAAGGACTTGAGACAGTTTTGCAAGCGGCTAATCCACACTTGAAAATCACGCCCATCCAGTCCCTGGCGCGACTTGAGGCAAAATGCCGTGGTCGGCAGGAGGGAACCCGGCTAATTTCATTCGGTTCAGAGATTATCGTTCCGACCGCTATCCTGGAAGTCTTGGGCGCGGGGGCTTATAATTTCCATCCCGGGCCGCCGACCCATCCGGGACGTTTTCCATCCTGTTTCTTTATTTACGGTGGCGGGGAGCGGTTCGGGTCAACCGTGCATGAGATGGCAGCCAAGGTTGACAGTGGGCCTATCAATGCCGTGGATTGGTTTGCAGTGCCGAACGACGTTGACCGTTTGACGTTGGATGCCATGAGTTTTCGCTCGCTTTTTGCACTCTTTCGCAAACTCGCGCCCCATCTGGCGGTTAGCGCTGAACCCTTGCCGTGCATCAACGAGGCTTGGAGCGGCCGTGCGACGACACAGCAAGACTTCGAGGCAATGTGCCGTTTGCCTCCCGACGTGAGCGAGCAAGAGTTCCGGCTCCGTTATCGCGCCGTTGGCGAAGGGCCAAATCACGCCCTCGAAATCAGCTTGTTCGGACATCGCTTCTGCCTGCGCAATCAACAGAGCAACCCGGAGGTATTAATCGGCGGGGAGAAACGTAGCTGAGTAAAGCAGAGCTGCATTGATATGGCACCGTCAGAGTAGGTGTTCTGGCGGTAACAACAACCTTTGCGAAGAACCGAATGAAATTTATTCCACTGTGACGGATTTTGCCAGATTGCGTGGCTGATCCACGTCCGTGCCTTTCAGAACCGCAATGTGGTAGGCCAGCAATTGCACGGGAATGGAATACAGAATGGGTGCGACAAAGGGATGCACGATGGGTAGGCGCACCGTGGCCCAGGCATCTTCGCCGACGTGGTCGATACCATCACTATCGGAAATCAGCACAACTTTGCCGCCGCGGGCCGCGACCTCCTGCATGTTGGAGGCGACTTTTTCAAACCAATGATCCTTGGGTGCAACGACAATCACGGGCACCTGTTCATCGATCAGGGCAATTGGTCCATGCTTCATCTCGCCTGCGGGATAGCCTTCGGCATGGATATAGGAAATCTCCTTCAACTTCAGGGCCCCCTCCATGGCGATGGGGTAGGAAGTACCCCGGCCAAGATACAGGGCATCCCGGGCCTTGAAGATTTCTTGCGCCAGGGATTGAATATGTTCGTCATGGTGCAGAACCTCGACCGCGCGCGAGGGCACCTCTGTAATGGCCTGGCCCAATACGGCTTCGGTCTGGGCATCAAGCTTACCGCATTGTTTGGCCGCCGTGATGGCCAGACAGGCCAGCACCACCAGCTGAGTGGTGAAGGCTTTGGTCGAGGCGACGCCGATTTCCGGGCCCGCCAGGGTTTGCAACACCACATCGCTTTCCCGCGCTATGGAGCTATCAGGCACATTGACGATAGATAGAATGTGCTGGCCCTGCTGCTTGCACAACCTTAATGCCTCCAAGGTATCCATGGTCTCGCCGGACTGGGAGAGAAAGATGGCGACGCCGCCTTCGGGTAGCGGCGCATCGCGATAGCGGAATTCAGAAGCCACATCGATCTCCACCGGAATGCGGGCCATGCTTTCAATCCAGTATTTGGATACCATGGCGGCATAGGAAGAGGTGCCGCAGGCGATAATGGACAGTTTGGGCACTTCGGCGAAATCAAACGGCAGGTCCGGCAGCCGGATGGAACGTTCTTCGGGGTTAAAGAACGAATGAATTGTATCGCCGATTACTGTCGGCTGTTCGTAGATTTCCTTCAACATGAAGTGGCGATAGTTGCCTTTAGAGATATCGCCCAATGAAGCAGCGGTCAGCTTAATTTCCCGCTGTACAACCGCGCCGCCCGCGTCGTGGATTTCCGCACTGTCCCGGCGCATCACGACCCAATCACCTTCATCCAGATAACAAATACGGTTGGTCCAGGGCGCAAGCGCGATGGCATCGGAGCCGAGGAACATCTCCTCCTCACCAAAACCCACCACCAACGGGCTGCCCCGTCGTGCACCGACCATCAGATTATGCTCGCCGGAAAAAATCATGGCCAAGGCAAAGGCACCTTCAAGGCGCTGTAACGTGGTATGGGCGGCGGTAACCGGATCCATGCCGTCGTTGAGGTATTGGCTAATCAGATGGACGAGAACTTCCGTATCCGTCTCGGAAGCGAAGTTCGCGCCGCGATCTAACAGCTCTGCCTTTAATTCTTTATAATTCTCGATGATGCCGTTATGCACCAGGGCCACGCTGGTCGTGGCATGGGGGTGGGCATTGACCTCGTTCGGGATGCCGTGGGTGGCCCATCTGGTATGTCCGATCCCCACATCACCGGCCAGGGGCTCCTCTTCCAACCGTTCGATCAGGTTCACCAGCTTACCTTCGGCCCGGCGGCGGTCGATATGACCATTGACCAGGGTGGCGATACCGGCGCTATCATAGCCTCTGTATTCCAGGCGTTTCAGCCCCTCCGCCACACGGGCGGCGACGTTGTTTTGCCCGCTGTTGCCAATAATGCCGATGATGCCGCACATATGCTGGCTCCTTAGCTCTTCTTCTTTTGGGCGGCTTTTTCCGCTGACTTGCGTTTGCGGAAGGACAACGCCCAATCTGACAGTTCTTTCTGCGCCGAACGCTCAACAGCCAGGGCATCCGCGGCAACGTCCCGCGTCACCGTGCTGCCCGCCCCGACAATGGCACCATCACCAATCTTGACCGGGGCCACCAGCGCGCTGTTGGAACCGATAAAGGCACCCTTGCCGATATCGGTGAATGACTTCAGAAAACCGTCGTAATTGCAGGTGATGGTGCCCGCACCGATGTTGGCCCCCTCACCCACGCGGGCATCGCCGATATAACTCAGATGATTGACCTTGGCACCGTCTTCGATACGGGCCTTCTTCACTTCAACGAAATTGCCGATACGGACATCCTTGCCGATTTCTGCTTCCGGCCGCAGCCGGGCGAACGGCCCGATATTGGCACCGTTAGAGATATGGCAACCCTCCAAATGACTAAAGGCTTGAATGGTCACGTCGTCATCAACGCGTACGCCGGGGCCGAAAAACACATTCGGGCCGATGCTGACATCCTGGCCCAAAATTGTATCGTGGCAAAAATGAACACTGTCGGGGTCCAACAAAGTAACGCCACCCGCCATGGCAGCGTGGCGTAGACGGTTTTGCACCACCGCCTCCGCCTGGGCCAATTGATCCCGTGAATTCACCCCCCAGGCTTCAATCTCGCCCGCCTCAACCACCGCACAGGTGCGGCCCAGACGATTGGCGATTTCCACGATTTCCGTCAGGTAATATTCGCCCTTGGCATTGTCGTTGCCCACACCGTCCAGCAATTCCGATAGAATGGCACCATCGATGGCCATAAAGCCGGAATTGCACAAATCAATGCCCCGCTCCGCCTCAGAGGCATCGCGATGTTCGACAATACGATCCAGATTACCTTTATCGTCCAGGATCAACCGGGCATATTCGGCAGCATCGGCGGGACGAAAACCCATGACGACGACCGCCGGATTGCCTGCCCCATGACGGGCGGCAAGCATGGCGTTGAGGGTTTCGGAGGCGACGAGGGGCGAATCAGCGAACAGCACCAACACATCGCCCTTGAAACCGGCGAGGTTTTCCCGCGCCGCCATCACCGCATGGCCGGTGCCAAGGGGGGGATCCTGCACCGCAACTTCAATGTCGGGCACCGCCGCCCTTATGGCGTCGCCATTGCCGGGCGATACCACAACGATGTGCCGCTCCGCACCCAAGGCATCAACCACTGCCAGCAACTGGGCCAGCATAGAACGGCCCGCCAAGGGATGGAGCACCTTCGGCAGTTTCGATTTCATCCGGGTACCTTGCCCGGCGGCCAAAATTACGGCTGCGATCGCGTCTTCACTCATATCTGCAAGTCTTTGTTTCGTTGGTATATTTTGCACTTAATACATTAGCTTGGCGAACTTGACACAAGGTAAACAGCAGGCCAATTCAATTTCCTTTACAGTATCTTTCAATGCAGTGTTGTAGCTAACGGTTTTAGCAAAAAAGGTCAGACTGAATGAACATCGCTCAGCTTTCCATTTCCGCCATTTTGGTCGGCGCGGTGATCCTGTTTATCTGGGGACGGCCGCGCTATGATTTGGTGGCGCTGTTGGCGCTGTTGGCCACGGCAATAGCCGGACTGGTACCGGCAAACCAGGTTTTTGCCGGATTTGGCCACCCTGCGGTCATCACCGTTGTGGCCGTGCTTATCGTCAGCCGCGGGCTCCGCAACGCCGGCGTCGTGGACGTCATTGCCGGTTGGCTGTCGCCCTTGATGGATCGCCCGCAACTGCATTTGGCCGCCCTGACCATGACCTGCGGCTTTTGCTCTGCCTTTATGAACAACGTCGGTGCGCTGGCAATTCTGATGCCCGTGGCCCTGGAAACAGCCGCCAAGCAAAACCGCTCCCCCGCCGCCATGCTCATGCCACTCAGCTTTGGTGCTATTTTGGGCGGGTTGAGCACCATGATCGGCACACCGCCCAATGTCATCATCGCGCAATATCGGGCCGATGCCTTGGGACAGTCTTTTAGTATGTTCGATTTCACGCCCGTGGGCGGCATCATCGCCTTGCTGGGCGTGGCATACCTGATCCTGTTCGGTTGGCGGTTGATCCCCCGACAACGTCGCGGCCAGCCCAGTGCCGGGGAAATCTTCCAGATCCGCGACTATATGACAGAGGCGCGATTGGCAGACGGCTCCCCTCTGCTGGGCCGCTCCATCGCCGCCATGGGAGAGCTTGAAGATCTCGACGTTCTGGTTACCGCCCTGATCCGGGGCGAAGAACGCCGCCCCGCGCCAAGCCGGCGAACCAAATTACAGCCCGACGATATCCTGGTCCTGCGCGCTGATCCCACGGATTTGAAAACATTCATGGAAGTTGCAGGGTTGGAGCTGGTCGGCGACGAGGAGCTTTCAAAGGAGCATCTTTCCTCAGACGATATTGCCTTGATTGAGGCGGTGATAACCTCAGGCTCGAACCTGGCCGGGCGCAGCGCCCGCACGGTCAATCTGCGTAATCGACACGGCCTGAACCTCCTCGCCATTGCCCGCCGCGGCGAGCGGGTCCGCACCCGCCTGGACCGGGCTTTGATGGAACCGGGCGATGTATTGTTGTTGCAGGGCGACAGCGGTGCCATGCCCTATGTTCTCTCTCGCCTGGGCTGCCTGCCTTTGATGCGCCGGGGATTGCGCCTGGGCCAGGAGCCAAGGGTCCTGGCGGGCCTGAGTATTTTTGCAATCGCCCTGGCGGCATCCGGCTTCGGCCTGCTACCGGCAGCCGTGGCCTTGACCGGCGCGGCGGTGGCCATGGTCTTGTTCAATTTTATGAATTTGCGGGAGATGTACGAGGCCATCGATTGGCCCGTCGTTGTCCTGCTTGGCGGGATGATCCCTGTCGGGGGTGCTTTGGAAAGCACCGGCACGGCGGCCCTGTTGGCCAATGGACTTGTCGGCTTGGCCGGCTCCCTGCCCGTTTGGGCGGTGTTGGCCTTTGTCCTGATTTTAACGATGACCCTCTCGGACGTCATGAACAATGCCGCGACAGCGGTGGTCATGGCACCCATATCGGTTGGCATTGCCCATGGTTTGGACAGCAGTCCCGATGGCTTTTTGATGGCGGTGGCGATCGGGGCATCGTGTGCTTTCCTCACCCCCATTGGCCATCAATGCAACACTCTGGTATTGGGACCGGGCGGCTATCGTTTCTCTGACTATTGGCGCGTCGGCCTGCCGCTGGAAGTGTTGATCGTTGCCGTTGCCGTGCCTTTGATCATGTTGATTTGGATGTAGAGATTTATGCCCTATGCGAAGCGATTTGACGCCGTTCTGTTCGATCTTGACGGCACCCTGATAGAAACCGCGCCGGACCTGTGTGGTGCCCTCAACCACACGCTGGCCCAGGCGGGCCGCGCGGGGGTGCAACTGGATCAGGTGCGCCACATGATTGGTGACGGTGCCAGGGTCATGCTGCGTCTGGGGCTTGAGGCCACGGGCGAAAATCCGACGGAGGCGGACATTGAACAATGGTTCGACGTCCTGTTGGATTACTACTGGCACCACGTCGCGGAACAAAGCTATGCCTTTCCAGGTGCCTTGCCCGCAGTCGAAAATCTGCGGTCCGCAGGCCTGAAAACAGCTGTCTGCACAAACAAGCCGGTGGCCATGTCAAACCGCCTGTTCGAACAACTGGACATCGCCCATTTGTTCGATGCGGTCCTGGGCGGCGACAGTCTGGCGGTACGCAAACCGGATGCCGGGCACATCCTGGGCACCCTGGAGGCCATCGATGTCGCGCCCGAGCGCGCAGTCATGATCGGTGACAGCGCCAATGACCTGAACGCCGCCCGCAACGCAGGCATACCGGTCGTTTTGGTGACATTCGGCTATACCACGGTGCCGGTTCAGGAGCTTGGCGCCGATGCTCTGATCGATCATTTCGACCAATTGCTACCCGCCCTTTCGGGGCTGTCTTGACACAGCCGCGCGGGGGGACTACATCGAAGCCCGCCTAGGCTGCAAGGTCGCTTACAAAGCATAGAAAATGGCTCGGGGGCGCATAGCTCAGTTGGTTAGAGCGCTGTGTTCACATCGCAGAGGTCCGTGGTTCGAATC
>Ga0233439_10004268_pt1 | contig 13982 bp, 12 predicted proteins | sample SI_123_September_6_FD_182713 | JGI IMG/M metagenome (GOLD analysis project Ga0233439, IMG submission 182713) | Seawater microbial communities from Saanich Inlet, British Columbia, Canada - SI_123_September2016_100_MG | ecosystem: Environmental > Aquatic > Marine > Inlet | place: Canada: British... | reverse complement strand
AAGTCTGAGTAGACGATTTCGGAGCTTTGCCAACCCGACTCAACTGGCCGCATAAATGACAATGAATCAAGGAAGCTTTCTTGGCTGAGGTTATTTTATATTTCATCTACTAAGCCAGTCTTTCAGAAATCATTTCAGGGTCCCAGGAATAGTCTGCCGCCGCCGTTATCAATATCAGACCGGCGAAAGAATAAAGCGCGATACCGGGAATGACCTCCGCCAGATCCGCCAGTTTGACGTAAGCGACAAAAACCCCCAGTAAATAAACTTCCATCATCGCCCAGGGAGTGAGAGTTTGAATTGCCCGATAGACGGTTTTTAATTTCCAGGGAGTTTTATTGAGTTTTAAAGGCACTAAAACGTACACCATGCCAAGTAGTTTGATTAAGGGTGCAAGAATGCTGGTTAAAAATACCAAGATAGAGAGTTCGAGCATTCCGTTATCGAAAAGCTCCAAAACACCCGATATTAACGTATTAATTTGCGCCCGCCCTTCAAACTGAAAGGTCATGAAAGGAAAAACATTGGCCAACGTGAAAAAAATAAGGCCGGAAAGAGAAAAGGCAAGGGTTCGATTTAAAGCATCCTGCTTATGCTGTGATAAAACAGCATCACAGCGTATGCATTTTGCAACCTGCTTCTTCCCAAGCAGTACTTTACTTTGAAGTAAATCGCAATCGTGGCAGGCTACTAATGACTTCATTTATTCCTTAGGGATCTTTTATTATTCCAATGCATTAAACGCAAACTTCCCAAAAATAAGTCGTTTTGAACGGTTAATCCATTACAAATATTTAATCTTTTGGGATAATTTATGGGTTACTGCGATGAGAAATGGATGAAACCATAATATTCCTTGAGTTTGGGAATGGCGGTGTGAAGAATATTCTCAGTGTAGATTGATGGGTATATCTTTTTTAGTTAAATGCGGGTAATTTATCTAAATGATTAAATGACTTCTCGTCAGGGAAATCCCTGTAAATATAAATTAATTAGACTTTTCAGTAGATCTCAAATGGTTTTAGGAACCCACCTGTAATAATGAAAAAATCATATCTCTTCACACTCCTCATTCTGGGAATCGCATTGATTTTTTTTAATGACCCTGCGCAGTACCTTACTTTGGAAAATTTAAAGCTCAATCAACATCGTTTGGAAGAATTTTATCAGGAAAATGGGTTGGTTTTGATCGTGTCTTTTATAACCCTTTACATACTAATTGGATTATTTTTACTTCCCGGCTCTACGTTTCTGAGTTTTGCAGCCGGGTTTATTTTCGGCCCCGGGGTAGGGCTTGTAGTAGTAAATATTGGTTCCACATTGGGAGCCACTTTGGCTTTTTTAGTTTCCCGTTACCTTTTGCGGGATTGGGTCGAAAGAAAATTTGCGAATAAGGTTCGCGGCGTGAATGAAAACTTATGTGAAAAACCTCTCAACTGTATTTTGTTTTTTAGACTGGTGCCTTTGTTCCCTTTTTTTGCAGTCAATATCGGTTTGTCACTATCCCAGGTCCCCTTAAAATACTTTTTTCTTGGAACCATGTTCGGAACTTTGCCTGCAACTTTTGTCTACACCAATGCAGGTAGTAACCTTGCTTCTATAAATTCGTTTTCTGAGATCATGTCACCCAAGATATTGGGATCTTTGGCACTTTTGGGATTGCTTGCCTTGATCCCCGTTTTTTATAAACGGATTAAAAAAACACCTTGAGAGCTTTTAAGAGTTTTATTACTTAAGCTCTCCGCCAATCTTGCCCAATAATGCTCCATAAATGGCATGCACCATGAAAGCCGCAACAATAGCTTTGGGGCCGCCGCCTGATTCAGAAAGAAAAAATCCTTCCCCCATCATTGGCATGGTCACCGTCATTGTCAGCAGCCACATCCCTATGCCTGTCAAAACACCTTTAATCACCGCCGGCCCAGGAAAAATTTTATATAGAATCATCGCGTAGATAATGGGTGCGATTACCGCGCCTATCATCAGGTGTACGGCCATTCCCAATGCCCAGTTATTCCCCATCATGGACCCAATTTTAGCGGCAATGTCCATGGGCTCCCCCACAATGATGGGGCGAACAAAATACATCATAAAAGTCATTACTGCTGTTCCGGCGACACCGCCCATAAATACTCTTTTCATCGTCCACTCCCGGTATATATGAATGTTGCTCTGACCAATTAGTCGATGGAACCTTCGAAGTCATTACAACTATTTTTGGTTTAGAAGTTAAAAATCGAGGCTTCTCTGATGCCTGAGGGGTTTCGTAGAAAACGGGTAGGTGCACCTTGATAAACTTGAAGCTTGCTTCCCTGGTGGGGTGTTATTAAGTACAACTTTTGGATGGTATGTATTCTAGTGGAAGAGGTCTGCTAACTGCTGGTTTGCAGGAATGTTTGAACGGTGTTTTGATATTGCTCCTGAACTTCTTCTCTTATTTTTAAAAAGGTTTCTCCTGGCTTGATGTCGAGGATTTCCAGAGATTCTTTTTTGATTTTTGAATCCAGAAGTTCTCCGCTGGACCCCAAAAGCAAATTCTGAGCAATACTATTAGCAATATTTATCGTAGCGGCTTCTTTTTTAAATGACGGGGATTTTGCTGGAGTATGGTGGTACCGAACTGACTCTTCATGAATTTTTGGTAGCTTCCATCTTTTCATGAGCTCACCTCCTACCTCATCGTGGCCAAATCCTAAAATACTTTTTTCTGCTTTCAGGAGACTGATCTTTTCATTTTGTCCTTTAAGAAAAATCTCACTAAATAATGAAGGCGTATTTGTACAAATTATTAAGCGACCAATGTCATGCAATAATCCCGCTACAAAAATACTGTCAGCATTAACATTGTTAAAATGCTGTGACATTATTTTGGCTGCCAAACCACATGCAATACTGTGTTCCCAGAAAAGTTGCATGTCTATTATTTCTGGAGATATGTTTTTAAACCGATCAAGGACACAGGCTGACAACACCAACTCATTTATTTGATTATTGCCAAGTATGCTGATTGCGTGAGGGACCGTTTCTACCTGATTTGAAAAACCAAAAAAAGGACTGTTTACAATTTTTAAAAGTTGTACGGTCAAGCCTGGATCACATTCCAGCACGCTGGCCAACTCTTCAAAGGTGGTATCAGGGTCTGCCACGGCGTCTTTAAATTTAAAATATACTTGCGGCAGTGAAGGAATACTGGACCCGCTTTTAAATAAGTCATCCAGTTTCATTTTGTTTGACCTTTCCTGATTTAAGAACAAGTTAATAAGACCCTCTTCACCTGTGAAATCTTAAGGTTCTAATGTAAATGTAGTCCCTTGATTTGAATTAGTCGAGTTTATTTTCAATGCCTTACAGCGGACTTTTCACTATATTGTGGAGCTGCTTTTCATACATATTTATTCTCTTTATTTGTTGTGGGAATAAACTTTAACGTAAGAATTCGATTGCCTGAGAATAAAAATTCCGTATTGCAAACACCATTAAAGCCAAAAGGAAAATTAATTCTATTCTCAATAGGTAAATTTGCTGGTATCTAAAAATATTTTGCAAATCCAACTTAATTTAAAATTGGATTGGGGAAAATATTTGACTGGCGGTAAAAAAGATATTCGGATTTTATTCTTATAAGGGCAGTGGGGCGGCAGAGTGTTTTGGGATAAAGAATACTTAGGATCTAAAAAATTTTCTTAAATATTTTTCTTATTTTAAAACAGATTCGATGGACTGGCTCAAACCTTCCAAATTGATAGGTTTGAAAATGTAAGCCGAGGCCCCATTTTGCAGGCACTCTTCAACCCTATCATTTTCAACGACAGCGGAAACACAGAGAAGATTTCTTTGATCTTTTTTAATGTTTCAATTCCTTTCCTACCAGGCATACGCATATCCAATAATATTATGGAGGGATCGAGGAGTTTTACCTTTCTCGTAGTCTGAGGTTGAAAAAAATTTGCGTTACATAGCTACGTGTGACAAAAGCTTTTCAACGACATCGGTGACTTTAATATTTTCGGCTTCTGCTTTGAAATTTAAAATTATTCGATGCTCTAGAACCTGACGCGAAACTGCTTTTACGTCTTCAATCGTTGTTGCCACCCGGTTATCCATAAGAGCTTTTGCCTTGGCTCCCAAAATAAGATATTGAGAGGCTCGTGGGCCGGCTCCCCAATCAATCCATTCTTTGACAAAATCGGGTGCGCTACCATTTTGATGAGGTCGGGTGCTCTGAACCAGTTCGACTGCATATCGTGCAACATGTTCAGATACGGGAACGCGTGGAACCAGATCTTGAAACTTTAAAACTTCCTCAGCATTCAGAATAGGTTTCAATTCTGGTAATGCACCGGAAGTTGTAGAAAGGGCAATCTTAATTTCCTGTTCTTTTGTGGGATAGGAAACATTGATAATAAACATGAAGCGGTCAAGCTGAGCTTCTGGCAGAGGATAGGTTCCCTCATGTTCAATTGGGTTTTGCGTTGCAAATACTAAAAAGGGGGGATTCAGGGGGTAGGTATTTCCTCCTACCGTGACTTGTTTTTCCTGCATTGCCTGAAGTAGGGCGGCTTGGGTTTTGGGAGGAGTTCGATTTATCTCATCCGCCAAAATAATATTTGAGAAGATTGGACCCTTGATGAATTGGAACGATCTTTTCCCGGAAGCAGAATCTTCGTGAAGGATGTCTGTTCCTGTAATATCTGAGGGCATTAGGTCGGGTGTGAATTGAATACGGCTGAACCCAAGGTTTAACACTTGCGCAAGTGTGCTGACCAATAGTGTTTTAGCTAGTCCCGGAACTCCTACAAAAAGACAATGACCCTTTGAAAAAAGGGCGACCAGCAGATCTTCGATGACTTCATCTTGTCCTACAATTACTTTTTGTATTTCATTGACTACATTTTTTTTCGCTTTTAACAACTCTTGCGCAAGTTCTAAATCTTCCATTCAAAAAACCTCAATCTATTAAGCTGAACAGCTGGGTTTGTAATTTCTTTTCTTTAGGCATTTTCATGCGGTCATACAACTCTATCAACCTTACATGTATGAAGGGATTGAAGGGGTTAATTTTTGCTGCCTTTTCAAAATAATTTCGGGCACCATCATATCTCTCACTTACAAAATAAAGTTCACCCAAATTGGCAAGGGTGGTATGGAAATTCGAATAATACTCCAGGCTTTCTTTTAGAAGCGATTCTGCTTCATCGTATTTCCGCGTTTGAATATAGGTGTTTGCAAGTTTATTGAATAATATGGGTGAATGCGTGGGAGACTCTTCTTTTGCTTTTCGATATTCAAGGATTGCCGCAGCGTAATGATCGCGGGATTTTAAAATATCACCTAGAAAGGTTAAATCCTGTGCCCGCCGAGTACCCATTCCCTTAAAATCTTTTTCGGGTTCCAGAGGGTTTTTACTTTTGAATTCTTTAGTCAAAGGGACGATGCCCGGAATAAACTTAAGATCTTTATTTTTGGCCCATATTTCCCAATTGCTTTGGAAAGCAGAAATGTCAGATCCACTCCTTACTTCAAAGCTTTCTTCAAAAACTTTTCCCTGAGCCAAGTCTTCCAGGAGTAGAGGGAAAATCTCTATACCCTTCGATTCTACAAGATACTCCATCATCGTGGAAACTTCTGCATATGCCAGTTGGACATCTTTTGCCGTTTTCAGCTTTGCCAGTGAAGGCATCATATCTTCTAATGGAACTCGATAGTCGTTTTTTAGAGCCCCGGAAAGAATGGTCTCCATAATAGGGGACATATAATTGGGTTCATCGCGCCATTTTGTTTCCAGAAGTTTTGCTATTCCTTCGTGCATCCAAAGAGGAAGTCTGTTGCGACTCTTCTTGGTGAGAAGGTAATGAACATATTCGTGGCTTAGGGTATCCATCCAGTTGTACCCTCGAACCAACGACCCTGGCGATATCATCATTATGCGATTGTATTTGCAAAGCGCGACCGTTCCCGAGGTAAGAATGTCTTGTAACGTCAGGGGAGAAATTTTAGAAAAGGGCTCTCGGTCGGGATAAATCTCGATGAGAACTTTTTCTTCGGGGAAATGCCCGAGAATTTTTCCCAGTACTTGATAGGATTTTTCCAGTGCCTCTTCTGCGTAATGCAGAAGAATTTCATCGGGGCCTTCCTCATAACGCAGAAGAAAATGCTCGGTTTCCCGGGTGATAAAATTCTTGGAGGCTTTGCGTGTGGCATTGACGCGTTTTTTGAAGTCGGCCACTTCTTTGAAATTGTCCCCCACCCTTTTAAGAATTTCCCAGGCGCGATCATAGTTTCCTTTTAAAAATTCAATCCGCGCGCTGAGAAAATGAGCGTCACCCGATTCAGGATATTTTTCTAGGAGAGCGTTTGCAACTTCTTCGGCCGCAACAATATCCCAGTCTTGAGCTAGTTCATAACCCGTGAATACTTTTTGGGTGAGGGAAGGCTCAGAAAATGACGTCCCCGGAAAATAAAGGAGCAATGATCCCCAAAGTATAAATAACAGGGTTTTGATTTCTTTCTTCATTGCACCAGATCTCGATAGTATTCGTTTACGAGTTGTTCGTAATTTTTAGGTGTATGTTTTTTCATCGCATCCAGAATTTCTTCGCGGAACTCACTAGGTACTTTGTATTGATCTTCGGAGGGTAAAAGAACTTTTTCTTTTTGCATTCTAACAGCTCCCCCGCGTCGTGAATCTCTTCGGCTACCTGTTCCCAGTTGAAGCTGGTTTTTTTGTTTGCCCTGTCTCGACATTCGAGAGCCAGAGCTTTGCATTTGCTTCAACATCTTTTGCGTTTCTTGAATGGCTTTCATGGCCTTATTTTCAGATTCAATACTCCTTTGTACTTGATTGCCACGAAGTCGAGACTCGGCCTGCTTAAGATTTTTTCCTGCCATTTGCATATTTTGTGCGAGTGATGGAGGGAGTAGGGGGTTTCTTTGGTTCATCTCCTCAAATTGTTTTCGCATCTTTTCCGTTTTCCCGCGGATACCTTTTTCCTGTTGGGCCATTTCTTTTAAACTGTTTTTTGCTTTCGGGGAGAGAAGGGCTTCACTGCTGGTTTCGATAGAACGCTTCATGGAACCAAGTTTTTTAGATATTTCGCCGTTCAATCGCGTAACCTGCTTCAAGTCATCGCTGATTTTACCTCCAATATCTTCTAATGAATTTCTAGATGTTCTTAGGTTACCCTGCCAACGAAATACTTCAGGATAAGTGTTTTTAAAGAGTAAATTAAACTCATTCAAATCGTTTAACTCGGCTAGCTCTTTTAATGAATCGTATTTCTTTTGTAGTCCAGGTAGACTTTCCTTGTACTCTTGAAAACCTTGAGTTCTCAGGCTACCTAGTTCGGAGAGGGTTTTAGATAGCTCTCGACGACGATCATTTAACTCTTTGAAATTGCTGGCGAGGCTTTCTTTGAGGCTGGAATCAATGGTTTTTTGACTTAGGGACTGTATCTCCTGATTTAAAGTAGATTCCTTTTCAAGTAGCTCACCTGTTTTTTTCATCGCTGAATGCTCATTTAGAAAAACTTTATCGTCCCCCAGGATGGTGCGAATAGACTCCACATCCTTTTGGAGTTCCTCGAAAAATTTATTAATTAAGGACTCAAATTGCATGGATTGTTTTTGTCTGAGCTCCTGATTTATTTCTGACGTCTTGTTAATGACTTTACGTTGTTTCTTTTCCAGATCTTGCAAATCGTTCATAGATTGATTGAGCTGATCCATCATTTGAGTGTCTACCATTTCTTCCATGGAAGAGTCGGCCTGGTTCAATTGCTCGGCAAAGTTTCTCAGCTCTTCTGCCATTTTTTTAAGTTGATCCATCGCCTCATCCATTTTGCCTTGTTTTGCGAGTTCCTGAATGTTTTTGATCGAACTCATCATTTCTTCGAGGTTCATACTTTTGTAGGATTTAGAATTCAGGAACTCATCAGGTAAAGATTGGTTTTGCTGGGACAATTTTTCCAGAAGCTTTTGCAAGGTTTGCTCTATTTGGTTGAGTTTCGATTTGAGTTGATTAGAGTTTAAGGGGGAATTTTTGTTTTTCAGGTTTTCAAATTCTTCCTGGAGTGCTTCCGTCAATTCTGAAAGCTGGTCTTCAAGATCCATTACCTGATCCATTTTCTGGCGATTGGTTATTTTTATTAGATAAAGGATGTCTTGTTCCAGGTGTGTGACCATTCTATCGTTCAAAATTTCTACGGAGAAGATGCTATAGGCCACCGGGGTCGGCTTCATAACGGTGCTCTGAATTTTGTCGATCGCCTCAATTTTTTCCTGACGAATTAATTTTAATCCCGAAATGATATTTTTTAAAAGCGTCAGATAAGGTTGTGGAAAGTTTCCGAATTCTTCCGCTTGGTTTTTTATATGTTGTGCGAGGCCGATAATGTCAATTAAGGCATCAGCATTGGAGGCTAGTAGCTTTTTTCCGTAGAGAATATCTTTTGTTGTGGTCTTGAGTATATTGTCTTCAACCAGTCCCGTTGCCAATAGGGCAATCATTTTTTCTGTCAGTTCATCCTGAAGTCGAACGAGATTTTCCTGCTCCTCTCGTGAATCAAAAAGGGTGAAGCTTATCATTTCTGATTGGCCTTTGTTGGGGCCAGAGATGTTATCGTTGTCCTTTATTTCCAGATAATATTGAACCTCTTGGCCCTGTTTTAAGGATTCGAGCGCTAGGTTCCAGGTATATCTCCCTTGGGTTTCTTTTTCATTTTCCTTGAGACTTTTGATTTTTTTTCTTATTAAATTGCCATCAACTTGTGCGACCAGTTCGATGGTTTCGATGCCGAAATCATCGCTGCCTTCATAAAATATCTGGATCTTGTCAGTGTTGTAATAAACCGGTTTTGGGTTTGCTGGAAACAGCATGACACGGGGGGCTTTGTCTTTTTCAATTTCAATCGAGAACTTTTGCGCCAGCAGTACTGGGGCGGGATCCTTGAACTTAAATTGGTAGAAGCCCTTTTCGCGCACTATAAACGAACCTGTCAATGAAGATCCCTTTTGGATTTCCATTAAAAATGAATCTTTGCCATTTACCACCAGACTTGCCTCTTTGATCCCCTTGTTGCTTTTTCCTTCTATGATTACTTCAGTTCCAGGTAAAGACTTAACAGAACCGTCAGAAGGTTTGACCACTTTTGAAGGCAGTCGGGTGTAAGCGGGATAGTTTAAGGTGACGCCAATATCGCTTATTGTATAAACATGTTTTGGCTCAGCCGCTTTGGATGTTTCAATATCTTTGTCTGCCTTTGCGACTTTGGGGGGATTCATTGCCTCGCGGCTATTAGTTAATGCTTGTTGCCAAAGGTTTGGGATTAAAAGTGTTGCAACCAAGCCGACTGCCATAGTGGCTAAAAACAAATTTCGCGCAGGAATAGTATTCTCATTATTGACGACCGAGTTTGCGTCCAGTTTTTTGAGTTGCTTTTGTGTTCGTTCCAGAAGCTCACGGATCATTGCCGAGGAAAATATATTTTCTCGAACAGGGTCCCCAATGAATTCACCCAGTTGGGCAGAGTTGATAAGTGAATTGTTTAACGAAGGATATTTTTTCTCTATGAGTAAAGCGGCTTCTTCCCTGTCGATTTTGTTTAATATCTTTGAATGCAGGTTGGTGTAGAGATATTTCCCCAAAATTAATATTAAAATAATGGGTATATAAGAACCTGCGCTTGAGGGTTGGAAATAATAAAAGAGTGCTACAGAAAGGATGAGCCCAGCCAAAAGGGAAGAAGCTAAAAAAGCTCCAATAATAAGCCTGATTTTGTTCCAGTGTTTTTGAACACGATTTAAGAACTGATTTATTTGGGAGAATTCATCCATAAAAATTCGAGAGAAAAGTTTTGGGCTGATATTTTATATGTTACCTGTTATCGGTCGGGAGATTTTTCTCCTCCTTTGTTTCTAAAAGAGTCGAATAATTCCAAGGGAATTGGGATATATGTATGTGCTCCGTCTCCACTGGAAAGATCTAGCAGTGTTTGGAAAAAACGTAATTGTAAGGCAGGTGGGTGGGCTCCAATCAGGTCTGCAGCGTCACATGTTTTTTGAGCCGCCTCAAATTCACCCTGGGCATTGATTACCTTTGCTCTCCGTTCTCGTTCGGCTTCGGCTTGTTTTGCCAGGGCTCTTTGCATCTCTTGCGGAAGATCTACGTTTTTCACTTCAACATTAGCGACCTTGACACCCCACGGCTCGGTTTGCTCATCGATAACTTTTTGAAGATGGGAATTTATTTCTTCGCGATTTGATAATAAATCGTCCAGAGTGCTTTGTCCCAGAATGCTTCGCAATGTGGTTTGCGATAGCTGAGATGTGGCGTAGAGGAAATCTTCGACTTCAATGATGGCTTTTTGTGAGTCGACAACTCGAAAATAGAGCACTGCGTTAACTTTTACGGTTACGTTATCTTTGGTGATGATGTCCTGGGGGGGGACATCCATGACAACCGTGCGCAGGCTGACCTTGACCATTTTTTGTATTCCCGGAATGACAATAATGATTCCCGGCCCTTTTACTTTCCAGAACCGTCCTAGTAAAAATATAACCCCACGCTCATACTCTCTCAATACCTTAAAAGTGCTGAATAACAGCAATCCTAATAAGATGAAAAAGGTCATCAGAGCATCCATAATGGTTCTCCTAATTGGTTTCGACTATTACTTCAATAATAACAACTTTTACAGGCCAAGTCCGATTAATAATAAGGGGCATTTCGTTGCTCTGGATGCGCTTTTGAATTAAAATAAGACATTCATTTAATCCATAAATAATTGGTTTTTTGATGCATCTCTTCATTATATTTACTTTGCTATTAGCTTTTACCAGTCCTGCACTGGGGCAACCCATTCAGCTCTCTATTGCTAGTGATGTGAGCGAAAGGGGAGATGTGGCTTTGGCCTTGACCTTGAAAAACACAGGTTCGCATTCTCTTTTTCATATTCATCCGATGTTTCATTTTCACCACTCGATGTCTATGATGACTGCAATTCGAGAGCTTAAACCGGGGCAGAGCATTACTCTTGAGAATGACAAGCATCCACCTGTATTCCGGGTTGGGAAGTACCCCATTACTGCGATGGTGAAATATAAAATGCAACTGGGAGGAGGGAAGAGTGAATCGATTTTGCATACGGACTCATTTTTCTTTAAAGAGTCTGTGCAATCGCAAGTTCAGGGTTCCATACAATCCTCAGGCGGACCAGAGTCATCTGTTTTGAAAATTATGTTGCAGAATCATTCTGATTCCTTAAAAAATATCAGAATGATGCTGTTGTTGCCGCCGGGAATGGCTACAGAAAAATTTAATGGAATGATGGGGTTTACTTTAAGAGGAAACGCAAAGAAAAGTTTTGAGGTGACGGTTCAACGAAAGATTGATTCGGGTGAAGATCGTTTTCCCGTTAGCCTAATGGTAGAATATGGTGAAATGTTAAAACATTATTCTGGAGAAGTAAAAGGGATCATTCAATTTTCTCCATCCTGGTATTCCGTAAAATATTTACTGCACTTTACAGCCTTGGTCGTAATGGGGTTGATATTGGCAGGATTCTATTTTAAATTTTATAGCTCACAATTAAACAAGAAAGGAAAAACAAATGGCTAAAGCAAGCGCTCGACATATCCTTGTCAAAACCGAAGAGGCCTGTGTGGATTTGAAAAGTAAAATTGAGGGAGGCGCAGACTTTGCAGAGATGGCAAAGGAACATTCCGAATGTCCCTCTGGAAGTGATGGAGGAAACCTGGGAGAGTTCAGTCCGGGGCAAATGGTTCCTGAATTTGATACGGTAGTTTTTAATGATGAAGTGGGAGCTGTGCATGGCCCCGTTAAAACTCAATTCGGATTTCATCTAATAGAAATTACTAGCCGAAGCTAAAAGGAGAAATTATGGCCACCGCGATTTTCGGGGCAGGGTGTTTCTGGGGAATAGAGGTTGCTTTTGGTAAGGTGAAGGGAGTGACTGCTACTTCTGTCGGCTATACAGGCGGAGCTACTGAAAACCCTACATACGAACAAGTGTGTACGGGGAACTCGGGTCATGCAGAGGTTGTGTGGGTTGAGTTTGATCCTTCTTCGGTTTCTTATGAAGAGCTTCTTGATGTGTTTTGGGGATGTCACGATCCCACAACATTGAATCGGCAAGGTCCAGACAGGGGCACTCAATACCGATCAGCCATTTTTTTTAATGAACCGGCTCAAGAATTAGATGCAAAACAGTCCAGGGAAAAATATGCAGGACGATTTCCAAGTCCAATAGTTACGGAAATCACTGCGGCATCAAAATATTATCCCGCTGAAGATTACCATCAGAAGTATCTGCAAAAAAGAGGATTGGAAAACTGCCATTAATTTAAAGAGGAAGTAATGCGACAACTTATTATTGCTATTGTTTTTGGAATTATTTCGAGCTCGGTTGTATGGGCTTCAGAAGATTCTGTTTATGAACCTGTTCCAGAAATGAAGCATCCGGCTGACAATAAATGGTCAGAAGAAAAAGAAGACCTGGGGAAGATGCTCTATTTTGATCCGCGTTTATCGGGGAGCAACTGGATCAGTTGCGCTACCTGCCATAATCCGGGCTTGGGGTGGGGAGATGGCCTTCCACGCACTATAGGAGATGGTCAGAAAGAGTTGGGTCGACATGCACCCACAATAATAAACAGTGGTTACTTCGAAGTTCAGATGTGGGATGGTAGAAAAAAAACATTGGAGGACCAGGCGAAAGGCCCCATCGAAGCTGCCGTTGAAATGAATCAGAATTATGACGAATTGATTCGGGAGTTAAAAGCTCTTCCTGGATACGTGAAACGATTTGCTGCGGTGTTTGGAAAAAACTCCGTAACGATCGACAACATTGCTAAGGCCATTGCGACTTTTGAAAGGTCTATCGTTTCAAAAAATTCCCCTTATGATTATTATTGGAAGGGCGACAAGTCAGCCATGTCTGCATCAGCAGTAAATGGTATGAATTTGTTTTTTGGAAAAGCCAAATGTGGCATTTGCCATAATGGTCCGGCTTTTACGGATAGTGGTTTCCATAATATCGGGGTCAAGGCAGCGGGTCCCTTGAAGGTTGACCTGGGTCGTTATAATATAAGTAAAGATGATTTTGACAAAGGCGGATTTAAAACCCCGGGTTTGCGGAGTATTCGCCAGTCTGCTCCCTATATGCATAATGGGACTGAAGCCACATTAGAAGATGTGATTGAGTTCTATGACAGGGGAGGGGATGTTAAAGAAAATTTAAGTCCCTTCATCACGCCCCTTGGGCTGACTGCCCAAGAGAAAAAAGATATGGTTGAATTTTTAAAAGCTCTTGATGGCGAACCCATCGAGGTCACTTTTCCAGATCTGCCATAAACAAAAACTGCACGAAAAAAAAAGGCCCTGGAAAACTCCAGGGCCTTTACGTTTTAATTCTTTTGAAGCAATTCTAAATTTTAAACTTGGTTACCATGCCTTGCAGGTCAACGGCTAGTTTTGAAAGCTCATTGGCTGCGTCTTTGGTCTGGCTGGAACCTTGAGTGGTTTCTTCCGCTGCCGTCGAAACACCCGTGATGTTCTGGGAAATTTCACTCACACCTTTTGCCGCTTCCTGAACATTTCGCGACATTTCATTGGTTGTTGCACTTTGTTCTTCTACAGCACTGGCAATGGTGCTGGAAATATCATTAATTTTATTAATAATATTTCCAATTTCCTCAATTGCCTGAACCGCATTTCCGGTATTAACCTGAATGGTCTGAACCTTATCCCCAATTTCCTCTGTGGCTTTCGCGGTTTGATTGGCCAGTTCCTTAACCTCATTGGCAACCACGGCAAAGCCTTTGCCCGCTTCTCCTGCGCGAGCGGCTTCTATAGTGGCATTCAAAGCTAATAAGTTGGTTTGTTCGGCAATGGAGGTAATCACTTTTACGACCTCACCAATTTCCTTTGAACTTTCACCGAGAGTGGTAATGGTTATATTGGTGAG
>Ga0233439_10004265_pt1 | contig 14000 bp, 13 predicted proteins | sample SI_123_September_6_FD_182713 | JGI IMG/M metagenome (GOLD analysis project Ga0233439, IMG submission 182713) | Seawater microbial communities from Saanich Inlet, British Columbia, Canada - SI_123_September2016_100_MG | ecosystem: Environmental > Aquatic > Marine > Inlet | place: Canada: British... | reverse complement strand
CCGCTTTTGTGGGGGGTTTGGGGGGGATTTATTGGATACGAAGCAGGTACATGGTTTGAATCTTTACCGGTCAGGGAATCCACTGACAACAATTTCCCCGACCTTTCATTCATGCAAATTGAACGGCTCTATTTTTATGATCATTTCACCCATGAATTGAAATATATTATTTCCCAAAAAACGAATGAACCAGATATGGGTTATGAAGATCTTTGCGAAGATATTAAAAGGACCTGGAAAGATCTATCTCGAATTTTAGAGGAAATCGGAGATGGGGCGGGCTTCGAAACCCCCTGTTCTCCTTTTAACACGTTAGGCTCGAATAGACTGAGGTCTAATCTAAATCAGACGGATTACACTGAGCGGGTGGAAAAAGCCAAAGATTATATTCGAGAAGGTGATATTTACCAGGCCAATCTAGCGCAAAAATTTGAAACCCGTTTTGAAGGAAATCCGTTTGATCTCTATGAAAGTCTTAAAAATGTCAATCCTTCTCCCTTTTCAGGGTATTTGAATTTTAAAAACTTTTCACTGGTGAGTTCCTCTCCTGAACGCTTGGTGAAAGTTCACGGGAATTCTATTGAGACACGGCCCATTGCTGGCACCCGACCCCGTGGCAAAGAACTTGAAGAGGATGAGGCACTTTTAACTGAATTATTAGAAAATCCAAAAGAGTGTGCCGAACATTTAATGCTGGTCGATTTGGAGCGTAATGATTTAGGACGCATTTGCCAGGCGGGGTCCGTTAACGTTACCGACTTCATGTTTTTGGAAAAATACTCGCATGTGAGTCATATTGTTTCAAATATAGCAGGAAGGCTAAAGCCTGGAGCGGGGGTTTATGATATTTTGAAATCAGTGTTTCCTGGTGGAACGATCACGGGTTGTCCCAAAATTCGTTGTATGGAAATTATTTCAGAACTGGAGCCGGATTTGAGAGGTCCCTATTCCGGCTCATTTGGATATATTGGTTTTGGACCCTATATGGATTTGAATATAATAATTCGATCTATAGTGATCTGCAATAAGGTAGCCTGCTTCCATGTGGGGGCAGGCATTGTGGCTGATTCTGATCCGCACAAAGAGTATCAGGAAACTTTGGACAAAGCCGCGGCAATGATTCAAGCTTTATCATCTTAGATTGAGGATGGCTATGCAGGATCCCATTGTATATTTAAATGGACTGTACACTACTCTTGGGAATGCAAAAGTTTCCATCCTGGATAGGGGGTTCTGCTATGGTGATGGACTGTTTGAAACCATGCGCGTCTGTAACGGAAAAGTCTTCAAGCTTGATCAACATATCGATCGGTTATTCCAGTCGTTACCCTTAATTTTTCTTGATTTACCCATGACTCGGGAAGAAGTTAAATTGGTTATTCAGGAAACACTTGTCCGCAATAAATCTAAAAATGCGATTCTTCGAGTAACCGTTACCCGGGGTAGTGCGTTAAATTTTCAGATTGATCCCGAGGCTCCACCCACTTTGGTGGTTCATACCAGGCCTCATAGTCCTTTGCCAAAACATATATATAATAAAGGAACTCAGATCACTTTACTCTCCATGAAGGCTTCTGCTTTACCCGGTGTAGATCGAGGTTTGAAAACATGTAATTTCCTATCAAATATTCTGATCCGTGAAATATCTATGCGCAAAGGTACTATGGAAGGAGTTATTATTGACCCTGTTCGGGGTGTGACAGAGGGGGCAACCAGCAATATCTTTATTGTAATAAACGGGGTTCTTATCACTCCTGCAATTAATGATTGTGTGTTAAAAGGAATCACTCGTGGGGCTGTCATTGAAATCGCAAGGGAGCATAAGGTTCCTGTAGAGGAAAGAGTTTTACTGCCAGAAGATGTTCTGACTGCCGATGAGGTGTTTATAACCAATTCTGGTATTGATATTGTTCCTGTGATCCGTGTGGAGGACACCTATATTGGAAACAAAAAGCCTGGAATTTTAACTCGATTTTTGCAGGAAGAATTTTTAAAAGGAATTGAAGAGTGCCGATAAACATGTTAGGTTTTCAAACTAAACTTTTTGGATATTTCTATGACTGAACATAACCGTTTTCATGATAACCCTTCCGGGGTCATTTCTGATACTAAATATAAAAAAGATTGGCTTCCCAAAGACTCCTGGGGAGATTTGGGCCAATGGAGAACTTTTGATGAATCTCAAGGGTATGTCCGGACGATGAATCAGGTCTACGCAGGTGGGTTTTGTGACTGGCGCCTTCCAACTCGGGAAGAAGCAGAAAGCATCTTTGAATCAGATTTAAATCAAAAGGACTGGGAAGAAGAACTTGTTCATATTGACACATTATTTGTTTCCAAATGTGCCCATTTCATGTGGACCAGTGAAACGAATGACAAGCAGGAAGTCAGCCGGATTAATCTGAGAAATGGTGAAGTGGAATGGGTTGACCGTAACACCCGTGAACATCAGTCAGCCAGGTTAGTGCGTGATGCCAAATCTATACGTTCTATAGGGAGTAACCCATAAAAATAATGGTTACCGGGATATGATGACGAACATCGCGCACCTAAATCTAGAGGTCCCAGACTTTATCCCAGAATTCTCCTGATTCCATACTGTCATATTGTCCCACCCTATAAGTCTCACCTGAAACTATTTTTTCTTCGACACCATTTTGGTTTGAACTGACGATAGAAACATCGGCGTGTTTAGTGTGGGTAAAGCCGTTAAATAAAGTTCCTGAAAGAGTGGGTTCAAGATCAAGAGGAAACTTTCTTGCAGTTCTGATTCCTGATTCATGCAGGTCAACGCATAGCACATCTCCATTCACCCAGCATTTTATAATTTGGTTTTCCTCTTTGCCGGTAGCAAAAATTTTAATATCTACACGCACCGCATGGATAGGCTGAGTAGAACCTTTGCACCAAATTTTACCTGAATCACAAACTTCTACCATAATAACTGAACATCTCCACAAGTATGACGAATCCATCTACAATCCGCATTTTTAAATGAGTGTTTTACTTGCTTAACAATTTATATCATAATTTTGCCAATAATCACTGTTCAGTAAGGTATATAACTCATTGAGTGAACAATTTTTTAAGCGTCTTGAAAATGAACTAAACATCATCCGTGAAAATAATCATTTTCGTGAGGTTCAAGGTTACCCTGAATGCAAAATCAATCTTTGCGCCAATGATTATTTTCAGTTGCGGCGCGATGCTCGAGTTATTGAGGGGGCTAAAATTGCTTGTGAGAAATATGGGACGGGAAGTGGTGCTTCTCCCCTACTTTCGGGATTTCTCCCTTGTCATCAAAGTTTGCTGGATCAACTTCTTAATTGGAAACATAAAACCCATGGGATGCTTTTCAATTCAGGATTTATGGCTAATCAGGCTGTTTTAAAGCATTTGCCTGGTAAAAATGACATCGTACTCGCTGATAAACTGATCCATCATTCAATTGCCCAGGCTCTTCTTCAAGGCACAGCCCGGTTCAAACGTTACCATCATTTAGACTTAGAGCATTTACGAGAATTGCTGGAAACTCACCATAAAGAATACGAAACAGTTTTTGTGGTTACAGAAAGTATTTTCAGTATGGATGGGGATTATCCAGATTTGAAAAAACTTGTCGCCCTGAAGCAAGACTACCCCTTCATACTGATTTTGGATGAGGCTCATGGAACAGGTGTGTTTGGTGAGACGGGGGGTGGCCTCGCAGAAGCCATGCAGGTCCAGAATCAGGTTGATATCCTTATCGGCACGTTGGGAAAATCATTAGCCAGTATGGGAGCCTATGTCCTTACTGACTCATCGACCATTATTGATTTTCTTGTCAACCGGGCAGGAGAGTTTATATATTCTACCTTTTTATCTCCGGCTCAAGTGGGTTCGGCTGAAACTGCGCTTAAAATTTTACAAGCCGCACAGGAAGAGCGCAGATATTTGCAGGAAATTTCCAGAAGTTTCAGAAAAATCCTTAAAATAAATGGATGGGAGGAAATTTTATACCCCTCCCCTATCATCCCGTTAATAATTGGAGATCCCGTAAAGACCATTGAGCTTAGAAATAATCTTTTACAGCATGGAATTATGGTGGGGGCCATTCGACCTCCTACAGTGCAACCTCAAACATCTCGACTGAGGATTTCTTTGCATACAGGAATAAAACTACAAACCCTTGAGATGCTGGGTGAACTATTGGCTCCATGGATAAAATCTTAACGATAACGGCAATTTCTGGGTGGGCGTTACCATGTAAGTGGTTTGCTGGAGAAGTGGCCGCCGCATTCCCTGGTTCCCTTATTAAAGTTGTTTATCCACAGACACCGGAAAATCCTGAGGAAGCAGAAATATTGCTAAGGCGAAATCCTGCAGATTTATATATAGGGTATTCACTGGGAAGCCTTTGGCTATTGAAGTACAGATATTTATTACCTGACACCGCTAGAAAAGCCTTATTAGCCCCTATTTTATCCTTTTTGAAGAAAGACGGATTGGGAGGCACAACTTCTGAAACACAATTAAAGTATCTTTCCAGAATTTTAAAGCAGAATAAAGATCGACAAGGCGCCTTAAGAGATTTTTTTTCTTACTCAAATCTCCCGTTTCCAGAAACATTAATAGAGCAGATGCCAGACAGGGAAACCTTGCTGAGGGGACTTGAATTTCTGAGATCATGCCGAGCTAAAGGAGAAGATACGAAAATATTTTTGTCCATCTTGGGAGAAAATGATATTTTCATTGATGGAGACTTGCTTAAGAGGCATATTCCCCACTTGGATATTGTTCAAGGAGTGGGACATGCACCCGGAAAACTATTAGAACACCTGGCAGGTCGGTTGAATTTGAGTGCAGATAACTTATGAAAATATTTGGTATAAATTTTAATCATTCCCCTAGTCCCAAAAAGCCAATCACTATTGCGATTTGTGACTTTAAAGTGAGTCAGGGATTGTCTGTAACAAAAGTGGTGCCCTTAAGTTCATTAAAGGAATTTAATGAATTTTTAAAACAAAAGGGTCCTTGGTTTGCCGGTGTGAACTTTCCGCTGGGTCAACCAAATCTTTTTGTAAAAAGGATGAACCTGCCTGACAAGTGGAGTAGTTATGCAAAAGATATTAATCGTTGGAAGTTGGAGGGGTTTGAAAACAAGGTAAAACAATTCAAATCTAAGTTACCTAAAGGAACGAAAGAACCTTTACGTCTGACTGATACAATGGCCGGTGCAGAGAGCCCATTAAAATCAAGTCAGCATCATTTGCCCCAGAAATTTTTTGAGGGAATTCATTGCCTTCTAAAGGCTGGCGTATCTATTTTACCCTGTAACCCTAAAAATGATAAGCGGGTGGTACTGGAAACCTTCCCTGACCTTGTGGCTCAACGCTTTGCTGTACATAATTTGGGAGCAAAGGTAAAGAATGTCGATTTCGAAAACCTTCATAAAGATGTTATTAAGGGATTAGAAACTCCTGAATTTGAGCAGGACTTTAAGTTTAAAATATTTTTAGATGATAACCTAAAGCTCAAATGCGTTGAGGAATCCAATGGTGCTATTTTAAATGCCATCCTTATTTCCACACAAGTGGCGTGGGGTTATAGTGAAGGAAAACCTAATTATGGAATGCCTGATATCCAGCATCCAAATATTCAAGCTGAAGGTTGGATCATCGATCCGAGTTTGGTAAATGGATTAACAAAACCTAAAAATCGCCTTGGAAGTGAGTTGGCAGAGTTCATTCAAAAGGGTGGAATGGATTCTAAAAGATCTTTCAACTTAATGGGTCACATCCAGAGGCTTTCTAATATTGGTCGTGCATTATCCGGGGAAAGGAATTTAAATGCCTTATTGGAAACAATAGTAAATGAATCCAGAAACCTAACCCTTGCGGACGGAGGAACCCTGTATATCCTTAAGGATAAATTATTGCATTTTAAAATTGTCCAAAATGAATCCTTAGGTATCAATATGGGTGGGGTTACAGGTGCTGACATCACATTTCCGCCAGTAGAAATCAAAGAATCTAATGTTTCTGCTTATGTGGCCATTAAAAATATTTCTGTAAATATCCCGGATGTTTATAACTATAAACCCTTTGATTTTACCGGCCCTAAAAAATTCGATGCCAAGACGGGTTATCGAACCAAATCCATGCTTGTGGTTCCATTAACAAACCATGAGGATAAAGTTATCGGTGTTCTGCAACTCTTGAATGCCAGAGATGTAAATGACCCGAAAAAAGTGATTCCGTTTTCTCCTGATTTTGAAAGCCTGGTGGAATCACTTGCATCCCAGGCGGCCGTTGCGGTGAGCAATAATGCATTAATCAATGAATTAAAAACAGCTCACCAGACCTTAATAGGGGCAAGAGATCGTGCCGAAGATGCCAACCGCGCCAAAAGTAATTTTCTCGCTAATATGAGTCATGAACTTCGTACTCCTATGAATGCTATTATAGGATATAGCGAAATGCTCCTTGAAGATGCTGAGGAGGAAGGGTTAGATGAATTCCAATCTGACCTCGATAAAATCCGCTCATCTGGAAAACACTTGCTTGGATTGATTAACGAAATCCTGGATCTTTCTAAAATTGAAGCCGGGAAAATGGAATTTTTTCTGGAAAGTTTCGAGGTAGCTGATTTAATTGAAGAAGTCAAAGCAACCATACACCCCTTGGCAGAAAAAAAATCCAATAAATTAATTATTGATTGTCCCGATAACCCGGGGACTATGGAGGCTGATGAAACACGAGTAAAACAGATGCTCCACAATCTGTTAAGTAATGCCTGCAAGTTTACAGAAAATGGGACTGTCACCTTAAAGATCTCGCGCGAAACCCGAGATGGAGTGAACTGGATCATATTTGCCATCATTGATACTGGCATGGGAATCCCGAAAGACTCTATTAAAAACTTGTTTCATGAGTTTTCCCAAGTCGATAATTCTTCGACCCGGAAATTTGGTGGAACGGGCTTGGGGCTGGCAATAAGCAGGAGGTTTTGCCTGTTAATGGGCGGTGATATAACTGTAGAGAGCGTTGAAGGTAAAGGATCAATATTCACTATTGAAATGCCCGTGAAGGTTGTTCTCGTATCCACTCGGCGCCGACGAGCCAGTGACCGGTAACACCTTAATCTCGATTCCTGCCTATCGTCTTATCAATTTAATTTGATATCCCGACTTGTTGGTTAAAAAAGGGGTAGTGCTTCTTGAATTCCTATAATAAAAACAAAATTTATGATGATAGCTTGATAGACAGTTTTTCCAAACATGCAAAAACATACGACCGTTATGCGCAGTTACAAAAATCGATGGCCGAAAGGCTGGCTTCCCTCCTCCCCGCCCCATTGCCCTCTAATGTTCTAGAGATAGGATGTGGAACAGGACTTTTTTCAAGACACCTGCTTACGCAACCTATAAACAAACTCTTTCTGAATGACATCGCCCCAGGGATGCTAGAAATATTAAATAATTCTCTTTCTTTACCTCCAAATACAAAAATATTTCCAGGTAATGCAGAACGTATTTGTTTTGAACAAATGGACCTGATTTGTGCCAATGCTGTATTTCAGTGGTTCAAGGAACCACAAGAGACACTCATAAAATTGAATCAGGCTTTAAGGAATAAAGGAAGATTGATATTTAGCACCTTTGGTCCAAAAACTCTTATTGAGTTTCGGGAGGCGGCAAATTTGATGAGTCCTATAGAACTTTATGATAATGAAACTTGGTTTGGAATGTTCCGAAATTCAGGTTTTATGATTAAGAGCTGTGATGTTGAAATCCGAAAGATTTTTTTTTCCAGCACGATGACACTCTTAAAAAACCTTCAACAAATTGGGGCCGCACCAATACGAATGGTAAAAACTGGGGGTCTTAGAAAATTAATGCGGGACTACGATTCCAGATTTTCCACACCACAAGGTGTATATGCCACCTGGGAATTATATTATTTTTCCCTGGTTCGTGAAAAATAATTCAAGGTAAACCTTTAAATATACTTCTCTTTTATCTAAGCCGGATTAAAACACCCCAAAAAGAGATACTTGAAAAATGAGCAATTCTTATTTAAGCAAGAATCTGGATTCTTTAAAGAAAGTGGAACCTGCTTTATTTGAGAAAATTGTATCTCTTAATGCTTCTTCCAATTATGAAGTAACCCGTTCCAAATCGGGGTCTCCCACCCTTTCCCGCATAGATAATCAAGGCAAAAAATCACAGATATATAGTAATTATGATCCAGCCTCAGAAGCTATCCGTTACCTGAAGTCTTTAAAGATTGATGAATCTCTAAACTTTATAGTTATTGGTTTGGGCTTGGGTTATCAAGTTTTTGAAATTGTCAGAAGTGCTACGAGTCAAACAAAAATTTATATCTTTGAAAAAGACCTCGAGTTATTCGCGCTTGCTCTTCGTGAAGTAGATTTTTCCATTATTTGGGAGCATCCCGGGGTTAGATTATTTGTTGATGCAAACCCTCTTACACTAGAAGCTCTACTGGAGCCGGAACAAACAAACTTTGCTCTCAATGATTATTGTGTCGTTAAGCAAAAATCCCTGGTAGATGTGGACTTGGAATATTATGGGATATTGCTGGGGGAAATAGAAAAATATTTTAACGAAACCAGAATCAATTTAAAAACACAGTCTATTCATTCCAAGCTTTATTTCAAAAATATATTTTCTAATTTGAATGACTTTCTTGGAAGTCCGGGTATAAAATCCTTGAGAAATTCATTGCCTGATATCCCAGCTATAGTTTGTTCTGCAGGCCCCTCATTGGATAAAAATATTCAACTTCTTAAAACAGCACGAAAAAGATTTTTTCTCATTTCGGTCGGCACAGCTCTAAAACCATTACTTTATAATGGGCTTAAACCCGATGTGGTTGTTTCAATTGACCCCGATGAACAAACAATCAACTCTTTCGAGTTTGCAACCGAAATCGATGAATTTTGGCTTTTATATAATTCTGCAGTACCCAATGCCATCCCTAAATTATTTCATAATCACAAACTGGTATTTGATTTGGAAGTATATCTTGCCGAATGGCTCAGCAAATATACCAATGAAAAAGGAAGTCTGGGCAAAATAAGTTCAGTCGCTCATTCTGCTGTTACATTTGCTCAATATATTGGAAACTCCCCAATTATTCTAGTGGGTCAAGACCTATCTTTTTTTAACCAACGCCAACATTGCCTTCATTCTTTTTATCATGAAGAACATATGGATCAGGTAAGCCGTTTGCACCCCCTTCCCTATTGGGACCATAAGAAATATTCAGGTTTTGGGCCAAATTTAACTACAAGTACAGATATGTTTGGGGAAACCATTTTCAGTACCCAGGCTATGGAAAGTTATAACCATATATTTACTAGAAATATTGAAGGCGATCACATACTTATAAATGCCACCGAAGGGGGGATGCCCATTACAGGAGCGCAAAATCTATCTTTAAGAGAAGCTATTTATATGCATTGCAAAAAATTGATACAAGTAGAATTGATCCCTGATGAAATTCATGAGGAAAATAAAGAGGAACACTATAACTCCCTGAGGGATCCAGTTTTAATGCAAAATCAAATTCTGCAAAATATCGCTGACCAACTCGATGCGATTAAAGCTAAATACTTAACCTCTAATACTTTGAACTCTGATGACAAAATTTTATTTGTTGCTGAGATGGAAAAAATCAATGCAAGTATTTTGAAAAATAAAGAGACGGTTTTTTTACTTCAAGGATATGATTTTGAAGGATTTTCCAATTGGTACAGATCAAATAATAAGATACTGAGAAAAAAAGAATTATCCAGAGGGATTGATTTGCTAGATGAAGAATTTGAGCGGGATCGGAATTATTTTGAGGTCCTGGTAGAGTCCGTAAAATATCTGATGACTAATTTTAAAAATTTCCTTTCCCTTTGATTGGATTTAGATTTTTACCGCTTCTATAACACTACTCCCCTTGCTCAATTTACTTCTTTTAAATTTTCCAAAACCAAGAATTTTTAGACTTTTCTCGGTTTCCTCAAAGGTATAAGTTCTTCCAGTAGTTGTGAACAATAACATTGTTAAAGAAAACATGGCCGCATCCGGTGGTTCTGTACGATTATTTTTTAAAAACAAATCGACAAGAATGAGTCTTCCGCCAGGTTTGAGAGATTTGTGAATTTTTTGAAATAATTTTGAATTTTGAGAGGGATTATAAATATGAAGAATATTGGAATATAAAACAGTATCTACCTCTTTGCCAAAATCAACTTTAAACAAATCTCCTGCAACAAAACTAAACCTGTCAAAAACTTTTGTGTTTTTTAGAATTGCTTTTGCAACCTTAAGACTTGCGGGACGATCTATTAGTATTGCCTGTGCAGATTTATCATATTTCAGGATCTCCGCTGAATAGGATCCTGGTCCTCCTCCTACGTCCACCAGTCTTCCAACAGGCTTGCGAGTAATAGCTTTGGCCAAGGCTTTAGAATAAAACCTGCTTCTCTCATGCATTGCATAGGTAAAAGGTTCGCGAAATTCAGGGGTGTCTGCTTCCTCAGATAACGTTCTTCCATTTTTCAAGACATCAATTAAATTGGACCATTCGTCACGATTTTCTTTACGCAAAAATACGGTACCCATTTTATATTCCGGGCTGTGTTCACAAAAATGCCTGAAGCTTTCTGTGGAATTTTTGTAGACCATCCCAGTACTCTTTAAAGCTCCAAGGGAAACCAAAGCATTGAGCAATATTTCTGCCCCTTCGGGATGAAGACCAGCTTTATTGGCCAAAGTCCGACTCGTCATTCCTTTTTTCCTTAAATGAGTGAATACTTTAAAATTTAAAGCGGCAATAAGGGTGTTGGCTTCTTCCAGCTGATCAATTTTATTTAGGAACTGCTCATAACTTAAAAGGGCCATATTGGTCCAATACCTCCACGAGTTCAGTTTAGGATTTATTTAAAAAATGCCAAATTTTTCTTAAATTAAAATAACTACTTAAAAAACAATACTTTACTCTTGACAGATTAAAAGTTTTATAATATTACTGTAACATCTAAATATTTAAATAGTTAATACCTCTGGAGGCGGAAATGGGACCTGAAACTGAAAACAAGCATGATAAGCATCAAGATTTAGCCCCTGTTGAAAAACTAGCTGAGGAGTTTGAAGATAAATTGCGCGAAGCTAATATGTCTTTATTCAGACAATTTCGCTTAAAAGATTTTATGGTACGAGCGCCAGATGCAGATATTCATGGATAGGATTTAGACAATCCAATATTTTTCTAACGCTATAAAAGTTTTTCTACTTCTTTCTCCAAGCCATAACCGGAGCCGAACCATTTCCCTCGCAGAATCCCGTTCTTATCAACCAGCAAAACCGATGGAGTTCCTTTTAGCTGGTAGGACTCAAACGTTTTCGCCTCAAATTTTTTCTGCTTCAAATAAGCCAACACTTGATCGGTAATGAGTTTCTGATTTTTTACTGGAAACGAATCATACTGTGGAAAATCTTTTTCAATAAACTGTTTTACCGCCGTTAAATAATCAGGCGGTTGGTACGAAACTACTCTGTCCCAAGCCACAGGAAAAGGTATTGAGTAATCCAGACAGTTATTATTAAGCATTCCTCTGGCACTTAAAACTTCCAGTGTTTCTCCGACCACTTCCCCTGCATCAATAAGCAACTTCAAATTTTCTAAATTATTTAGATGAAAATCCTCAAATGCAGTAGCCAGCCCCCAAGTTAATAAGGGAGAACCTGAGAACTTGGACCTGATATCGAGAACCTCAGGAATCCCATGAGTAAAACAACCGGGACAATTAACTTGGAATATTTTAATAAGGATTGGTTTACCAAGTTCATGACTAATATTAGTGGAGGGTCCGCTCACCCATTCTTCAATATCCAAGTCAATGGCAGGAGAATCAACCTGTGGCATGGTTGGGCTCATCATTAATAACTTCAATCAAGTGATGGATCATGCCCTGCATCTTTTTAGGGGGATTTTTCTCAAGGGCCTCCTCAAGTAAAAAGATAGCGCGACTTTTTTCTCCCTGGAGGTTATGAATGACTCCCATCATGAAATAAGAAATAAATCTTTTATCACCCTGGGCATAATTGTCCAATATGGTCTGAAAATGTTGTTTGGCCTTGGGATAGTTTTTCAACCTGAAATAAGCAGAGCCCATACCAAACTGAATATTATCCTGTAAAAACATTGGAGGTTTTTGTTTGGTCAATTTGGAAAACAATTCCAGACTTTTATTAAATTGGCCGTTACGAAATTTTTTCATGGCTAAATTATAGTCAGAGACCGAAAAAAACACCGGCGGTTTCACGGCCATCAATTTGTTTAACCTTGCCTCTTCACTCAAGAATCCTGCTTTGGCCCTTTCGAGGTCCTTTTCCATTCTATTCTTTCGAGTATTCTCCAATTCGATTTTCCGACTATAATTAGAATCCATATTTTGAATCGCCCGATCACTTTGACGCATAGATTCAAACATAGCGACTTCCTGATTGGTCAGAGTTGCATGGTTTACAAAAAGGACCTCAATCTCTGCCGTAAGATCATCAAGCCGTAATTGATTCGACCTTCTAACAGACAATGCCGTTTCATCCGGAGGATTCCAGGAATGCATTTCTGCTGGATTTACAGACCAATGCGACCTGTCATCGGGCAGATACCCACCACAAGCCCCAAAAACGGAAACTATAAAAAAAATGAAAATAATTTTATCTGCACGTTTCATCGCATGGCGTTATATAATGTTTAATAATTTTTCCGTCTACAGTTTATCTAATTACTCCTTATTTTTCAACTTATTACAGAAATGAAAAACTATTATTCCGTTCTAGGCCTCGACAAAAGTGCATCTGATGATGAGATTAAAAAGGCATATCGCAAATTGGCGATGCAGTACCATCCCGACCGAAATGAAGGAAATTCAAAAGCTGAAGACAGATTCAAAGAAATTAGCGAGGCTTATGCTGTTTTAAGCGACAAAAAGAAGCGCGGCCAATATGACCAATTTGGCTCTGAAGGATTCCACCAAAAGTTTTCCCGAGAAGATATTTTTCGTGATTTTGACATAAATGAAATTCTTCGAGGATTTGGAGGTGGCGGAAGCAACCCGTTTCGTGGCCAAGAGGATTCTTTTGCTGGTTTTGGCAATCCATTCTCGCAAGGGAGACCCTCTCATCGTGAACCCAAGATTCCTCCACTAAAAAAAGAGCTTTCAATTTCTTTTGAAGAGGCCGCATTGGGTTGTCAACGAACCTTATCGATTTCCAGAAATGATGTGCTTGAGGAAATAAATATAAAAATACCACCCGGGATTACCCACGGGAAGGTTCTCCGGTTAAAGGAAAAAGGGCAAATGTCGCTTAATCTGAACCGGCGTGGTGATCTGCATCTTCTTGTCAATGTTTTTCCACATCCCCTATTTCGACGTGAGGGCCGTGATGTTGTTGTGGAAGCAAAAATTCTAACGACTCAGGCAATTTTGGGAGCAACAATAGAAGTCGAGACTTTAGATGGCATAAAATCTGTCAAGATTCCTGCCGGAACTCAAAGTAATAGCAAGCTGAAATTGAAAGGGGTCGGAATAAAATTTTCATCGGGTGCACGAGGTGACCAATTGGTACGAATAACCATCACCATTCCAAAAGATTTAACCGAAGAGCAAATTCAGCACATTCAGTTTTTGGCAGATACTGGTATTTGATAAATTGATAAGTCAGATTTCATAAAAAAACTGAAACCTTTCCAGGCTTTTTAGCATCTTTTCACAATATCAATATTTTATGGAGCCGCTTGTGGCACGTGTTTATTTTAAAACAGATGATGTAACGCATGAAGTTGAAGATGGGACTCCTCTTATAGATTTTTGTGATGAAGTTGATGTTTCCCTATCCTTTGGTTGCACAGAAGGAACTTGTGGAGTTTGCGAGGTTACTGTTTTGGAGGGACGGGACAATGTATCCCGAATTACAGAAGAGGAAAAGGATTACT
>Ga0233439_10004261_pt1 | contig 14017 bp, 9 predicted proteins | sample SI_123_September_6_FD_182713 | JGI IMG/M metagenome (GOLD analysis project Ga0233439, IMG submission 182713) | Seawater microbial communities from Saanich Inlet, British Columbia, Canada - SI_123_September2016_100_MG | ecosystem: Environmental > Aquatic > Marine > Inlet | place: Canada: British... | reverse complement strand
TGGGCACGATTATCCACCAACAGTGAATGATGAAGGTTGTTGGGAAATGGCTCAGCGAGCCGTTGTGGAGATCTTAGGTGACGGAAAAATAATGGAGATGGAACCAGTCATGGGTGGTGAAGATTTTGCTTATTACACCGAGCAAGTCCCCGGTTGTTTTTCTTTTTTGGGAGTGGGCAACGAAGAAATTGGTGCGACTTATGGCGTACACCACCCGCAATTTAAAGTAGATGAAGCGGCATTGCCCTTTGGTTCAGCGATTCATGTGAATTGCGCGCTGATGGCATTGGATGAGTTATCATCCTAGTATTTCAGGAATTAGATTGGCCCAGTTTGAGATAGTTGTGGTTAAGCTAAAAACGCTTGCAGTGATTGGCGGATGCCGTCTTGGAGTGATGTTAGTGGCATGTTGGGAAATACTTCTAGTGTTAATTCGTCATCTAGATCACAGACGAATGGCATGACCGGTGCGTCAGCAGCATAGTGGATGTCGATGTCCGACGTGATACCGACTTGGGGCGCCACCGCGCTAATTAAACGGATGAATTCACCTTCATCCACAGAAATCCCGCGGAGGTTAATCACAGCGTAACCATCCAACGGTTCGAGAGCGGCTTGAGCAAAGCCGGCGCCGACGTCCGCTACGAAATGATAATGTTCCCGCCCGCGGTAGGGAATTTCAAACGGTAGACCAGCCGCGGCTTTCTTCAACGCGGTGGTGGGAGCAGACGTGAGCCCTTGATCGCGGCCAGGACCATAGGTCGTTGATAAGCGGACACTAACCGTGGGGATGCTTGTTTCCTTGTGAAAAGCGATGGCCATTCCCTCACCAGCAACTTTCCAAAAGCCATAGATGTTAGCAGGTTGATATGGCATCGGGGTTTTGACAACTGGCCCGGCGTACATATCCCGTGGTCCGTAGACTGCCGAGGAGCTAGCAAAGACAAATCGTTGGAGTGTTGAGCCTAATTGCCGAGCGGCGTAGAACATGTTGGCTGTACCGCCGACGTTGACGTCCATTCCGAGCAGCGGAGTGGCTTCGCAGGCCGGCGTTTGGAAGGCGGCGAGATGAATGATGACGTTGGGTTGAGCTTGGGTCACGGCAGCCACGACTGCTTGGCGGTCAGTGATATCACCGGTGATTATTTTCAGTCGTTCGTGGTACTTGGCATCAATCCGTGACAGGTCGCCACTGCGGCAAAACCCAACGACTTTATCTGCGCCGTTGTCGAGCAAGTAAGCTACCGTTGCTGCTCCAATACATCCCGTTGGGCCACTTACAAAAGCGATTGTCATATTTAGAATCCTACAGGGTGTGCTACGAAGACTGTGTTGTACAATGATGGGGGTGAATATCCTTTTATTATGGCACATTTTAAGTGCCATCTTCAAGCAGCCCAACAGTCGAAAGTGATCTGGTTTTGTTTAAGTATTTTGAACGCGATTCAGATAGCGACGTTAGCTGGTTCGCTTTGCAGAAGTTTTGGAGCTTGTTTGCCATCGCTCTCTTTGTTGTGACCAGCGGATTATGGGTGCCCCAGACGCTGTTTCCGCAGGTTGCGTTGATTGAGCTGTTTAATGGCTTCCCAAGTGAAATTGCCTATGGTGCGATGGCAGTGGTTTTTATCGCCTTGTTATCGATTCTAGTGGGTAAGTTCGCCTGCGATTCGACGCCTAGATCGATGAAAATCCGTTTTTTGTCGTGGGGTATATTAGTCGACGCCATCGTACTGTTGTGGCTTACCGATCAACATCGTATTCAGCCTTGGGCAGTGCATTTAGTGGTGGGAGCCTTAGTCTTTATAACCTGTCAACCACAGCGAGGCGTGGCGCTGCTACGGATGCTTGCTATTAGCATATATATTTATTCAGCGCTGGGAAAATTCGACTACCAGTTTATGCACAGTGTGGGACCACAATTATTGACAGGACTGGCTGGGCTGATAGGTGTGGATATGAAGACGTGGGACTCGACGTTGGTGTCGAAATTATCGCTGCTGTTACCATTGGGAGAATTACTGATCGGCATAATGTTGTGTCATCGCCGCACACGAAAGCTAGCTGTCCTTAGTGCGACAATTATGCATATTTGTTTGGCAGTGTTATTCAGTCCATTGGGATTAAATCATGAATGGGGAGTGGTGGTGTGGAACGTGTTTTTCATTTTCCAAAACGACATGCTCTTTGGCACGACGTTGTTGGCTGGTGTTTCCAAGTGTAGGTTGAAATTCAAACCAGCTACCGCAGTTGCAATAGCTACTGAAGTTGAATTATCTGGCCACACAGTTGATAGCTCCGCTAAACCTCGGGCCCAGTGGATCGGCCAGGTGATTATTACAACTGTCTTGGTTATGCCCGTGTTGGAGCCGTTTGGAGTGGTGGATCATTGGCCGAGTTGGGGATTGTATTCGCCGCACAATAGCCGTGTTATAGTGCGGGTAAATTTATCGGCGGGTACAAAAACGGATGAGATAGAGGAGTTCTTTCAGTCTCAATCAGGCGATGCACCGTTTCGTGTGTTGGACCTAAGTCGTTGGTCCCTCGAGACATTAGGGGTTCCGATTTACCCTCAACAACGATACCAGTTAGGTGTGGCGTTAGCTGTGGCTCAGAAATATAATCTTGGCCGTGCGATTGAGGTTGACCTACTGAGCATGTCCGCTCGCCTGAACGGTAGTCGCCAGCGAGAAACATTACGGGGAGTTGAGGCAATCAAAATGGCGTGCCAGCGTTATCGTCTCAATGCAGTTCCTGCGCCGTTTCTGCATTCCCAAGGGCGCGAATAAACAAACACATCAATCTTTCGGAATGAGACTATTCCACCAAGTAGCGTTCGGCTTAAACTCGGGCTTTAGGTAGTTAGCGTGTCGACTCTCTAAGCCTTTTAACTGGCCGGTACTGCTGCTTTTGAGTTGAGATTCTTTGGCAGTCGCATTAAAGCGACTGTCAGCAACGGGGATTTTCGCATTGGTCTGGGCAAGCCATTGGTCGAGTTTCTTGCGTAAGCTCTCAGTAATTTTCACTTGCGAGGCAGCCAGATCTGTTTGCTCACCCACGTCATCAACCAAGTTGTATAGCTCGTCACGACCGTCTTCGTAATAGTGAATAAGCTTCATGTTTCCCGAGCGAATAATGGACGACGGTTCTCCGCCTTGATTGCCATAATGCGGATAATGCCAAAATAAGTCACGGTCGGCAATGTCGCCACCATTTAACAGAGACAGCAAACTGACCCCATCGATATGTTGTTTAGGTTTCAGCGGTAGGCCGGCAAGCTCTAAAATTGTTGGATAGAAATCGGTACCCGTGACAGGTGTTGGGTTGGTCGAACCGGCTTTGGTTACGTGGGGCACATGGATGTAATAAGGTTGTAAAATGCCGCCTTCCCATTGGCGACCCTTGCCACCACGCAATGGTAAACAGGAAGTTGCAAAGGCATCACCAGAGGATACTCCACCATTATCCGAGGTGAAAATAACGACTGTGTTTTCCTCTAGCCCAAGGTCGGTCAATTGTTGTATCACGATTCCTACGGCGGTATCCAGAGATTCCATCATGCCGGCATAAATTGGATTATCTTGTACTTGGCGAACTGCCTTGGTGCGATCAAATTTGAACCGATCTGTAACTAAACCGTGATCGATTGCTTTCTGTTGGTATTTTTTCCACAGCTCTTGGCGTGTTTGTATGGGCGCGTGTACTGAGTAAAATGAAAGATAGGCGAAGAACTTTTCATCTTTATTCGCTTCGATAAAGGCAGCCGTTTCATGGGCAAGTCTAATCGGCAATGATTCTCCTGGTGGCCCGTTGTCCATCTTGGGGTTGTTGTAGGGAGCAAAAAATCCACCCGGTGGGCTACCGCGATGGTGCCCGCCAATATTAATGTCGAACCCGTGATCCTCTGGGAAAGATCCTTTATCGCCAAGGTGCCATTTGCCAGCAAAGAAAGTTTTGTAGCCTCCCTCACGCATTGCTTCGGCTAGCGTAGTGTCCGCTAGTGGCAGCGAATGATTGTACGCTGACGGCAATACGCGGTCATTACGCTTCCAAGCAGTGCCGCTCGCCGCGCCGATATAGTCAGTGATGCCGTTACGTGCTGGGTAAGTGCCGAGCAGAATACTTGCGCGCGAAGGACTGCAAACTTGGCACGTCGAATAGCCATTGGAAAACTGCATTCCGCTATTGGCAATCGCATCAATGTTGGGCGTCTCATGAAACTTACTGCCTTCGCCGCTCATATCCATTTTGCCAAGATCGTCAACAAGAATGAATACGAAATTTCGCTGTTCTGCTGCGACAGCGATAGCACAGGTTGGTAAAGCAAGAAGTAGCAACGAGAAGATGAATTTCATGGATAGACCGTATAATTTTTTGTTAGTGAATATTGGAGTGTTTGAAGTTGTTAGTGTCATTTTGAAAAATATATTTCCAGTATAGTTAAATATGTTCTTCAATGAATGCTGGAAGTGGTTCTATTTGCGAAGCACGTCAGCGATGGCTTGTCGAATTGCTTTCTCGGAACCGGGGCCAACCCACAGCCAAGAATCTTTGAAGTTCTCGGCAAAGATGGCTGCGGTTGGAATGTACCCGGGCCATGATTCTCCATAAGCAAGGCACATCACGAACTTATTTTTTGCGGCGGCTTGGGCCATTAACTGATAGCCGATAAATGACTCGCCGGGAAACAACAGAATTTGGGCCGCGCCCAAATCGACACAGGGAAAGTCAATCGCTTGCCCGCTGGCGACTCGTCTGCGACTCGCCAGTCCCATAGCAGCCAAAATTCTCTTCTCGACAGAAAGTTTCTCGTTCGCGATATCTGCTTCCAAGCGTTTTACGGTGAGATGGTCGCCGGGGTGAAAAGGTAATTGCAGTTTTGTGTTGCGGATGTTTAACTGTTGGAGCTGGTAGCGTTTCGTGTTGTCGGCTGCTTTAGCCATCGCTTGGTACAACCGATCAATCAATTCTTGACGGTGACCTTCTGACCCATTGTTAAATTTTCCGGCAGTAATATCCCCAGCACATCCGGGCACAAATATTTGGCGTATTGATTGGTCCTGTCGTTGTAAACGGGCGCGGGCCAGGCCCACAAAATCCGCGGAGACGACTCCTTGGCCATAATAGCTCATCGGGTGGGTCGCATAGTGATGCATTTGTAGCAGCGGTTTGTCATTATTAAAGAACGTGATAGTTTTTAGCATCGAATCAATGTCACCTTCTGGAGCGGCGGCGAAATATTTGTTGCCACCGCTGCGGCTGCCTCGGCCGTAGGAAACAGTTCCATTTTCCAATACAACACGGCGGTTGGACGCAATTTGCAAGACTGGTGTTTCGCTGATTCCAAAATGGGTGACCGGTGTGGCAAGTTCCAGGCTATCGCGTACCGCTTGAGATACTCGGGCCAATGTTTTGTCATGCCAAGCGACATGGTAAAGCTCATCTGTTAGCCCAGCGGCGGCTAGAATTGTCGCGGCATCGCGGTCAATCACCGGCGCATCATGTTGGTGCAGTGCCGTAACGAGCACGTTTTCCCTTACGGTACCGGCGGCTTTGGCAAGTGCTTCACGCCATTGGTCAAAGGCGCCATTGCGAACTTCGCACCAATCGAGTGCACAAAGAACGACGGTTTGTTTGCCATCAGAGAGTACAAATCCATGGGCCAATAATGGGTCGGCAACACGTTTACTTTTGGTTGGAATAACTCCCATACATCGGTGGTTTAAAGGAATTGTGACATCGGCTGAGAATGTGGCCAAACGGAACTCGGTGGCATCGAGCACGCAAGAGATTGTAACAATTAATAATGTGCATAGATATTTCATAACGATTTAACTTATACTGATAGCGTGGTCTTTTCGATGGAACGGACCGGATTTGGTACACAGGTTGACATGGGCTATATTCATTTTATCATGAAGTAAAGTGGATTGCTTGATTGCAGCTGGCGTAATGAATATTACTGCTTTACAACCATTGGCGTGAATGGATTGGATTAAAACGAGTTATGGAACAAATCGAAGTAAATAAGAACGGGGAAATTACTGTCGTTCAATTCAAACGCAATAAATACCTAGCGAGTGAAGATATTCAACAGATGGGTGACGAGTTGTTCCAAATTGTCGCGGCTGGTGCGACACAAGTTGTGCTGGATATGTCGACCGTTGAATTTCTATCGAGTGCAGCGCTGAACCGTTTGATCATGTTGAACAAGAAGTTCAAGGATGTTGGTGGTGCATTACGATTGGCCGGTTTAACATCGGAGATTGACAAGATTTTCACGATCACTAGACTCAATACCCTGTTTAAAATCCACCCAGATGTCCCTTCTGCTTTAACCTCGTTTTAGGGGGATGGGTGTGACGTTAGTGGAAAACGTGTTTTTTGAAATTTGCCCGCGTGGACGGCGTTCTGTTGCCATCGCAGGTTTCGCATTGTTTGTGTTAGGGATCTTGGGTGTCGCGTTTTTGCAGGCGGACACGTATGAAGATTGGCAACGGATGCGAGATATTCCTCGCAGCGAATATGTTGCCAATCGAGCGGAATCTCGAATTGAAATTGATGGCCGGTTAGATGACACTGCTTGGCGAGGGGCCTTGTGGTCCGATCGCTTTCAAGATATCGAAGGCAAAGTAAAACCGCGACCTCGATTTGACACCCATGTAAAGATGTTGTGGGATCGTAAGTATCTCTATATTGGAGCTTTTCTTCCGGATCCGCATATTTGGGGAACGCTAACCGAGCACGACAGTGTGATTTTCCATGATAATGATTTTGAAGTCTTCATCGACCCGGATGCGGATAATCATGAGTACTACGAATTTGAAATCAATGCACTCAATACGGGGTGGGACCTTTTTCTTGACAAACCATATAAAGATGGAGGCCAGGCTGATAACGGCTGGGAAATCCCAGGACTCAAAACGGCGATTCACATTGAAGGAACACTTAACGACCCGTCCGATATTGATCAATATTGGTCAGTGGAAATTGCTATTCCTTGGAAAGCGTTGAGTCGGCATTCCCATCGTCGCTACCCACCGTCTGTTGGCGACCAATGGCGAATCAACTTCTCGCGGGTGCAGTGGCAGACGATCGTGGCGGATGGAAAATATAAAAAGGTACCTGATGTGCGTGAAGATAATTGGGTTTGGTCTCCGCAGGGTATTATCGATATGCATCGTCCCGAGAAATGGGGTATTGTGCAATTCTCAAAACAACACGAGAGTATTGTGGGATTGAATCCTGATGTGACGGAGAACGCGCGGAAGATGCTGATGGAGATTTACCACAAACAAAAATCAAATCATCGCAAAACGGGTGAGTGGTGGACGACGCTAGAGCAACTCGGAATTGGTTCTGCTAAAGCTGCCGGTGTGGTTATTGAGCAAACAGATGCTGGTTATCTCGCAAAGATTGCTCTGCCAACTGGACGGACCGCCTGTGTCACACAGGATTCACGACTGTGGATCAAGTAGCGGTGAAGATTTGATGGCTCCGATCTAAAAAACAGTGTCCACGGCTGAGTTTGAAAACATTTGTATTTCGCTGTAAAACGTGGGACACTAGATGTGAATTGAATGCGATGCGTTCAATAATTGAAAACTGTTTTGGGGTGATAAAATGAAATATCTGTTATTGGGTTTGATGGCATTCTCGTTTGTAGGTGCAGCGGACGCTCGGCAACCTTCTGAAACAGTTTTGCCCGCTGGTTGGACAACCAAAACACCTCGAGCAGAGATTGCTCCCGAGTTTGCTTATATTGCAAAAGGCGGACTAAGCGGCCAAGGCAGTTTGACGATTTCTGCTGATAACCAAGAGGGGCTATTTGGTTGGTTTGAAAAAACATTTGAAATCAAAGGTGGGCAGTATTATCGATTTTCGGTATTACAGCGTACGCGAGGAGTGAAATTGCCTCGTCGCACGGCTGTTGTGAGAATCCTATGGCGTGACGCTAACGGAAATAAGGTGCAGCACAACGAGCCCACGCCGGCTTCGTATGCCACCGGAACTCTGCCACCAGCCGAACCAGAATACCCTGCCATTGTGCGGGATTTGCCAAATGGCTGGAGGGAAGTTGCCGGAATCTATCGAGTGCCTGATAAGGCGACCCATGGGATTGTCGAGTTGTATTATCGATGGGAAGCACGAGGCAAAGTCGAGTGGTGCGATGTGCTGCTTGAACCAAGCACTGCACCAGACCCACGGACGGTAAAATTGGCGACGGTGCATTTCAAACCAATTGAGGGTAAGACGAATCTTGAGAAGTGTCAATTGTTTGAACCGTTGATTGCCTCGGCGGCGAAGCAAGGTGCAGACATCATCGTGTTACCCGAGACGTTGACGTACTATCACAGAGGTTTGAAATATGCTGATTGTGCTGAATCCATTCCTGGTGAGTCGACGGACTATTTTGGTGCACTCGCCAAAAAATATGATCTCTATATTGTGGCTGGGCTGCTTGAGCGAGATGGTCGACTGATTTACAACGTGGCAACATTGATCAGTCCTGAAGGTAAAATGACGGGTAAATATCGGAAAGTAACATTGCCTCGAGGTGAAATTGAAGGCGGGATTACTCCCGGAGATGAATACCCTGTGTTTGAAACTAGGTTTGGCAAAGTTGGCATGATGATTTGCTATGACGGGTTTTTTCCTGAGGTTGCCCGTGAGTTAAGCAATAATGGTGCCGAGGTTATTTGTTGGCCAGTTTGGGGTTGTAATCCAATGCTGGGCGCTGCGCGCGCTTGCGAAAATCACGTATTTGTTATTAGTAGTACCTACACCGATGTGGAGCGTAATTGGATGATCACCGCAGTTTATGGTCGAGATGGTCAAGTATTAACAAGCGCTAAAAAATTCGGTGAGGTTGTCATCACGGAAGTAGATTTAAATCGACCGTTGCATTGGACAAGCTTGGGTGACTTTAAGGCTCAGCTAAATAGCCATCGCCCAGTCGTTAATGGAAGATAACGCTAGGATCGAAAATGTCTGAACAAACACTGATACCTAACGATTGGGACGTACCTGCTAGCTTTAGACAGCGATTAGGTACGGAAATTGGTCGACAACGATTAATGGTTGCGGACGAACAATTGTTGCTGGTTCTGCATGCACCACCTGAGGCGAATGACAAAACGCGAAAAGGGCGCCTGTTTTGGCGCGATGTGCTAGGCGAGTGGAGTTCGAGTGAATCTAGCGAGGGCATCCAAACAATACAATTACATCTTGAGAGTTTTGAAGCTGTTATTGATGAATTAGATCAACTCGAAGATACAGCGACTACGGCGGATCGATATTTTCAAATACTTGAGCGGTTGATGCCTTTGGAGCGTTCTACGATACATCTGTATGAGGTGCTACAAGAAGCACGTAAAGAATGTCCGGAGTGCCGCGAAATCATCGATTTTCGCGATCGAGCGTATGTGATTAAGAGAACGGCAGAGTTGCTACTGACAGCCACTAGAGATTGGATGAAGTTGATAGTCGTTCGCCGCTCTGAAGAGCATGCTAAGGCGAGTCACAAAATGACAGTGGCCGCCCATCGCTTGAATATTTTAGCCGCATTTTTCTTTCCCATTATCACGGTTACGGCTATTTTGGGGCTCGACATGCCGCGTGTGTTGCAGATTTTTGGAATCCAGTTTGCACCGGACACGACGGCAAAAGTGGTACCGTTCATGTTTATCGTTTTGGTGTTGTGCTGCATGGGAATCGGCTGGCAATTGATGCGTATTATCAATCGGTCACCCCGTAAACGGTAAGTGAAATATCAAAAAAGAAGCCTGTTGAGTTGCTCAAAGGCTATTTTGACATGCTTTCATCAAGGTTCAAGATTAAGCTACTGACCGCGGCATAGGCTGCCAGTTCGCTAGGTTTGAGGTCAGCGGGTGCGGGGCGTTGGCCGCCACCGGCAAGATATTGTTTCGCTAACTCTGGAGCAGCAACAAATTCACGTAATCGATCTTGGAATTCAGCGAGTAGAATTTTACTTTCCACATTCGTCGCTCGTCTCGAAGTCGCCAGACGAAAAGCGTATTTGATGCGGTCGGTAGCCACGTCGCCGCCTTCACGGATGATACGTTCTCCGAGTACTCGAGCTGCTTCGACAAATTGTGGATCGTTGAGTGTCACGAGTGCTTGCAGCGGAGTGTTTGTCATTGCACGTCTCGTGCGACAAGCAGTTCTACCGTCGGCCCCCAGAATACGAATATTGGCTGCTGGGATTTGTCGTTTCCAATAGGTATAGAGGCTGCGTCGATATAATTCATCACCAGTGCTGACGGTGAATTTAGCGGTCGAAGAGCCGATCGCGTTGACGCCGAACATTTCCGCCGGTTGATATGGATGTACGCCTGGACCACCCTGCTTATTGACTAGTAATCCGCTGGTGCTGAGTACATGATCGCGGAGAAATTCTGCGGGTAACCGTCGACGGGGACCGTGAGCGAGCAGTCTATTGCTAGGATCGATCTGAGTCAGGTCCGAGGAACGTCTGCTAGTTTGGCGATAGGTTGCTGAGAGAACGATGTTACGCAGTAGAGCTTTAACGTCCCAGCCCGAGGCAATAAAATTGGCGGTCAGATGATCAAGTAACGCTTGATGACTGGGTTGATCGCCTTGGGTTCCGAAGTCCTCTGATGTCTTAACAATCCCAGTGCCAAAGAGCATTTGCCAATAACGATTTACTGCGACTCGGCCGGTCAGTGGATTGCTGGGATTGATTAGCCACGCTGCTAAGCCGAGGCGGTTTTTGGGTAGATCATCTTCGTAGGGCAAAATGGAGTCAAGAGCTGCGGTGCTTAGTTCCTCGCCTCGTTGATCGTATTCACCTCGCAACAACATATAATTTATCCGTTGCTGTGCCATGTCTCCGGCAACCATCGTAACGTTGACCGCTTTTTCGATCATTCCCTTTTCGGCGGTTCGCTCGGTTTGTTGTTTTCGCGCGTTGGCGAATCCGGGCCATGTTGCTTTGAATTGTTTTAGTTGTTCCGCTGGTGTTTTGGGTAGCGTTGCTTTTATTGCCGCGAAGGGATTGCCCGAGAGAGAAACTCTAAGTTCTAGAGGGTTGCCGCTTGCAGGTGTTTTGTTATAGCGAACTTTTAGGGCCAGTTGCTGTTTTTCCGCGATTGTATGTGGTGTTTGCAAAGCGAGGGTGACAGGTGGTGTGTCCGGTGAGTTTCTCAATGTAAGCTTCGTGTTGCCCGCGAGTTTTAGCGGGGTTGGTTTCTCGGGGTTACCTGCAGCGTGTACATTGATGGACAAAATTTCGATTTGCGTTGTTTGATTGCTGTTGAATTGTAGAGCGGTCAATTCCCCAGCATTCAGATTGAATGTCAGAGTTGTTTCCAATGGTTCTGGGCTAGGTTGCACTGCTCCGGCAGGTAGTGTGTTACGAGCGGCAGATTTTTTTAGAGTGCGTGTGGCAACGACTTTGCGTTGTTCATCGAGGATTTCGATAGAGGTGTTGTCGAGGCGTTCCGGGCAACAGTCGGTACGATTCCAAACGACAATACTGTCAATGTCGGTGGATTTCCCTAGATCAAGTTCCCACCAAGCGCCGGATTGTTCCGTCGTGCATGAGCAGGTTGTAAAGCTGCCGTTGTGGTTGCCATCGATAGCTTTAGAAGCCGGCGAGTTTGGATAATTACTTGACTGAGTCGCTTTTCCACTTGGAGCGATATTGATATCGTTTGAAAAGACTTCGACTTCCGCCATCGTCAAAAACTGAGTTTGGGTAGCAGAATGACTGATACGGACATAGCGTCCCTGGTATTTGGGCTGTGGTGGTTGTTTTGTTTGAGGGTCAACGGCGTTAGTAGCCTGGTTGATAGCAACGATCCATTGATTTTGCATAGTCCAATGTTCGTTTTCGATAATTGTGGGCACGATCCAATTGATTGGTTTGGCAACGTTGTCGAGCCATTTTTGAAAATCGGCAAGTAGTGCGGGGGGTGTTGTTTGCAGTGTGGTTTTGAGTGTTTCGAGTTCCGTATTGATGGCGGCAATGCGTTCGGTTTGTTTAGGTGTGAGGTTACGTAGTATGGGCGCAGTGGCACCTTTAGTATTGCCATTACCGACGAGGCTGTTGAAGAATCCGGAAAATTGATAGTACTCGCGTTGAGTCATCGGATCGTATTTGTGGTCGTGGCATTGCGCACATTTAAGTGTAAGTCCCAGCATTGCTGTAGCCGTTGTATTGACTCGATCAATAAGGTACTTCACGCGGTAGTCTTCTTGGATGATACCGCCTTCGTTGGAGGTAGGGTTGTTACGCAGAAAGCCAGTGGCTGTTTGTTGAGCGACTGTGGCAGCGGGCAATAGATCGCCGGCGATTTGCCACGTGATAAAATCGTTATAGGGTAAGTTGGAATTGAAAGCGTCGACAACCCAGTCGCGCCAAGGGTAGATAGATCTTGCATGATCTTCGAAGAGACCATCGGTGTCGCCATAGCGTGCGACGTCGAGCCATTCGGTTGCCAGGCGTTCTCCGTAGGCTGGCGAGTTCAAAAGTCGATCAACAACGCGCTCGAAGGCATTTTCAGATCGGTCATTCTCAAACCTATCGATTTCACTGAGAGTGGGAGGTAGGCCGGTAAGGTCGAATGTGACACGCCGTAGCCAACGTTGGCGACTTGCGGCAGGGGCGGGTGGGAGGTTGTTTGCTTCGAGTTCTTGTAGTACGAAGGTGTCGATTTCATTGATGGGCCAGTGTTGTTGATTGACTTGAGGTTTGGGTTGATTCGTGGGTGCGATGAATGCCCAATGTCGTTCCCATTTAGCACCTTCACGAATCCAACGCTTGAGCAGATCAATTTCTGAAGTGGTGAGTTTTAAGTTGGCTTCGGGGGGAGGCATTCGTTGGTCAGGATCTGTAATACGAGCGATGAGTTCACTAGCGGTTAAGTTGCCCGGTACGATTGCTATGTTGCCGGTGTCTGGCAATTCCGAGGTCGCGTGTTGTTCGAGGTCCAATCGCAGATCTGCTTCGCGAGTAGCGGCGTCGGGACCATGGCAAGTGAAACAACGGTCGGTGAGAATCGGCCGGATGTGTTTGTTAAACGAAATGGGTTCTGTTGCGTTTGCCACGGAAATCAGAACCATGATCAGTAGCATTGAGATAATTCGCATGTTGTTTTCTGTATCTAGGTTACGCGAGAATTGGTTTAACAACTTTGCCATGGACATCGGTCAGTCGGAACTGGCGGCCTTGGTGTTTAAAGGTTAGTTGTTCGTGGTTGACTCCCAGGCAATGTAACATGGTGGCGTTCAGGTCATGAATATGGACGGGGTTTTCCTGCACGTTGTAGCTGAAATCATCCGTTTCCCCGTAAACAACCCCTCCCTGAATACCTCCTCCGGCCATCCATTTTGTATAGCACCGAGGGTGATGGTCACGACCGTAATTTGTTTTGGTTAGTCCTCCCTGACAGTAAATCGTACGGCCGAATTCGCCACCCCAAATGACGAGCGTGTCTTCCAGCATTCCCCGTTGTTTCAGGTCGTTAATCAGTGCGGCACAAGGTTGGTCAATGATTCCACATTGACGGCGGATGTCTTTCGGAAGATTCCCATGTTGATCCCATTGGCGAATGAACACCTGCGTGAATCGCACATCTCGTTCTGCGAGCCGACGGGCTAACAGACAGTTTGCAGCAAATGTGCCAGGTTTCATGACATCAGGCCCGTACATGTCCAGTGTGGACTGTGTCTCACCGGAGATGTCGGTCAGTTCCGGTACAGATGTCTGCATTCGGTAGGCCATTTCATACTGGGCGATACGCGATTGGATTTCCGGGTCACCCACATCGTCGAAACGATCTTGATTCAGTAGCGCCAGTCTGTCTAGCATTTTCCGTCGCATCTTACTAGAAATTCCGTTGGGATTTGAGAGGTATAATACAGGATCGCCGGTTGACCTTAATGAGACTCCTTGATGTCGGGTGGAGAGCCAGCCGGACCCCCACAGACGGGCATACAGTGCCTGACCGCCAAACCCACCATTCACGGTTGAGTG
>Ga0233439_10004259_pt1 | contig 14020 bp, 14 predicted proteins | sample SI_123_September_6_FD_182713 | JGI IMG/M metagenome (GOLD analysis project Ga0233439, IMG submission 182713) | Seawater microbial communities from Saanich Inlet, British Columbia, Canada - SI_123_September2016_100_MG | ecosystem: Environmental > Aquatic > Marine > Inlet | place: Canada: British... | reverse complement strand
GAGATACGAGCTTTTTGGATATTTGTTGAAAATACCCCAAAACCTCTTAGTTCAACTCTATCTCCTCTTTTAAGGGCTCTTTTAATTTCACTTAGAATTATATTAGTGAGCTTTTCCAGATCTTTTTTAAGAAAATTTGGATAGTTATCTGAAAGTTGTTTTAAAAGCTTTGATTTTACAATAGCCAATTTAAATCTTCTGTTTACTCTTTATCTTCTTCTTTTTTCTTTAAATCTTCAGAAAGTGATGAGAATGGTAAGTTTTTACCCGAACCTTCAGACCCGTATTTGTCTAAAGCTTCTTTTTTCTCAATTTCTTCTAATAGTTTAATACTTAAAGTTACTTTTCTCTTACTCAAATCAATATCAGCTATAGCACAGTCAAGTTTTTCTCCACCAGTCCATCTGCTTGGTCTAGCATCAGCAGCATTAATTGCAATCGCCGATTTTTTAATTTGAAAATCCATTTCACAACCTTCAGGCCTTACAGTTAAACCTTTGTTGTCAGTAGATATAACTTTAACAGTAATCGTTTTATTTTTAGATTTATCATTAAACCAATCGAAAGGATCAGCTTGAGTTTGTCTTAAACCAACTCTAATTTTTTGTTCAGAAGCTTTTACTTCAAGCACTTTAACTTTAATTTTATCACCTTTTTTATACTTCTCTAACTCTTCTTCACCATTGTTAAGATATGTTAAATCATTGCAGTGTAAAAACGCATCTACATCTAAATCATCAACTTTTACAAATAATGAATATTCGTTTTTATTAACAACTTCACCTTCAACAATTGTTCCAACAGGGTATTTTTTATCAAATGTTTCAAATGGATTGTCTTGTGTTAATCTATGTGAGATTGCAACACGTCTTTTTTCTTTATCGATTTCAGTAATTATACAATCTATCTCATCTCCAATTTTAAACATTTTTTTAGCTGAAATATTTTTCTTAGTCCAACTTAGTTCACTTGAGTGAAGTAAAGTCGTAAGTCCTGGCTCTAATTCACAGAATGCACCAAAGTCCATTAATTTAACAACTTTAACTTTATAAATTTTATTTAATTCATAGTTTTCAATATGCTCAAAAGGATCAGGAGATAGTTGTTTTATAGAACAGCCAACCTGTAACTTTTCTTTATCTACAGTGATTACTTTTAAATCATGTTTTTCACCAATGTTAAAAATTTCATCAGGATGATTGACTCTAGAATAAGAAATTTCTTGCAAGTGAACTAAAACATCCAATTCACCATTAACGTTAAAGAAACATCCAAAAGAGCTATAACCTTTAACTTCAGCACCTTTGATGATATCTCCAACTTTATATTTTTCTATAATCTTAGCTTTATCCTCTTTTTTAAATGATGAAATTATTTCTCTTCTTGAAACACAAGCATTACCTCTTATTTTGTCTAATTTTATAAGAGCAAATTTCTGAGGCTCATTCATTAAATGGCTAATATCTTTTAATGGTTTATCACTAATTTGTGATCCAGGTAAAAACATAAGGGAACCAGTATCTATGTGTTCAACAATACATCCACCTTTACATTTTGATGTAATTTTACCCATGATTGGCTCATTTTTTTCATAAGCTTCAACAAGTTTGTCCCAACCTTTAATTTTTTGAGCTTTGCTAGCAGAAACTAGTACTTCACCATGTTTATCTTCAATTTTTTCTAATAATACTGGAATAGTTTCGCCAACTTTTATTTTTTCTTCAAGGCCCATGCTTTTCAGTTCATTAACATCAAGCACTGGTTCACTTTTTAAACCTTCAACAAATAAGAAAACAAATTTTTCAGTAATTTTGTTAATTTTACCTTCTATGATTTTACCCTCTTCAATTTGGATTTTAGAGAGTTGGCTATTAAGTAGTTTTTCGAATTCTTGTGACGCTGGATTTGATAGATCTTTGTAAATTTCCATTAAGTATTAATATTCCTGTCTATAATTTTTTTTATTTTTAAAAAACACGCTCTTTTAGTAAGTTTCGATGTATTTAGCAACACTGAATCTTTAGTTTTCTTTAAAGGTGAAACTTTTCTATTATAGTCACTTTTGTCACGTTTTTTGATACTTTTAAGCACTTCTTGGTAGGAAATTTTTTTATTTAGACTTTTAAGCTCTTTATATCTTCTAAGAGCTCTTGTTTTTACATTTGCTGTTATAAAAAATTTAAAATCTGCATCTGGTACAATATTATAGGTAATATCTCTTCCATCAAGACATGATCCTTTATACTTCTTTGGAGGATTATAGGCAAAATTTAATTGAAAAGAATGGACAAGTTTTCTTGTGCTTTTTACTTTTGATATAATTGATGCTTCTGTTCCAACTTTGTCTGATAAAAGAGCTTTATCTGCAAGATCTTTTACTTTGAGAGTTTCAATCTTTGACTTGATAAAATTTTGACTGAATTTTTTTGGAAATTTAATTTTTTGATAAGCAATCATTCTATAAATTTTTCCAGTATCTAAATAAAAAAGATTATAATGTTTAGAAATTGCTTTTGCTAATGTTCCAGCTCCTGCAGCAGCAGGGGAGTCGATTGCAACTTTAATAATATCTTTTCTTTTAATCATTATTTTTTTAAATCATGTATTATATCTAAAAATGTAGGAAAGGAAGTTTTAATAGAATCTTTATCATGTATATTCCATGTCCCACCAAAAATTAAGCCTGCGATTACACTTGTCATAAAAACTCGATGATCTTTTAAATAATCTTTAATAATAATCTTTTTATTAATTTCTAAATTAGGGTTACCAAATATCTTTATGGAGTTATCAGTTGTAATTGTTTTAATTCCCATTTTATTTAAAATCTTTGCGCCCCATTTCAGTCTAGGACTTTCTTTTTGATTTAGTTCACCAATATCTTTGAAATAAGATATGCCACGTGCTTTAGCAGCAACTAAAAAGATAATTAAAAATTCATCAATAGCCCCACTATTTAATTTTGGTGGACAATTAATTGCTTTTAGCTTTTTTGTACTAACAATTGAAATATCAGCTATGAGTTCTCCTTTATAATTTTTTTTATTTTTAAATTGAATATTTACACCCATTTTTTTTAAAATAGTTATTATGCCAATTCTTGACGGATTAATGTTTACGTTTTTAATTATTAATTTTGAGTTATTTGATAATGCTGTTAAAACTATAAAAAAAGCACTTGAACTTATATCTGAAGGTATCTTATAATTTAGTGGCTTTATTTTTTTTGCTTTTTCTACCTCAATTAAATCATAGTTTTTTTTCTTTTTTACTTTTAAAGGTAATTTTAAGTATTTACACAATAGTTCAGTATGATCTCTTGATCTCTTTGCTTTAATAAAAGTTTTCCCCTGTGTTTTTAAGCCTGCAAAAATAACACTACTTTTACATTGCGCAGAACCTTTACTCTCTAAGTAATTTATTGGTTTTAGACTCTCTTTTCCTTGTATCGTTAAAGGTAATCCTTTGTTTTTAAGTTTGATGTTTGCTCCAAATTTTTTTAATGGCTCTGCAATTCTATTAAAATCTCTTTTAGATAAACTTTTGTCCCCAATAATTTTTATTTTATGAGGTGTATCAATCAAAAGGCCCATAATTAATCTGCCCAAAGTTCCTGAATTTTCTGAATTAATTGTTATATTTTTTTTATATTTGTAGCCACTTGGTCCACTACCAATGATTGTACAATAATTTTTATTTAATTTTACTTTTGCCCCTAATTTTTTGACTGCATTGATTGCAGCCAGAACATCTTCAGATAAAAGTAAATTATAAGCTTTTGACTTACCCTTTGCTATTGAGGAAAACAAAACCCATCTAATACTTAGGCTTTTATCTCCTGAAACAGTTATGCTTTTATTAAAATTTTTAATCTTATTTTCTACGGTGATTTTATTTTTCATTAAATTAAATTAAAAATTAAAGGAGTCACCAAAATACGCACTTTTAGCATCAATATTATTTACTAATTCTCTAGGTGAACCTTCTGCTACAATTCTTCCATTGCTTAATATCATGGCAGAGTCTGTAATCTGTAGTAATGAAGAGGCAATATGATCACATATACAAATTGTGATATTAGTTTCTTGTTGTAAGTTTATAATTATTTCTTGTAACATTGAAATTGTAAGTACATCTAAGGCTGAAAAAGGTTCATCGAGAAGCAGTACGTTGGGATCACTTAATAGCGATAAAGAAATAACAAGTTTTTTGTATTCTCCTCCAGAAAGGTTTTTAGCTTTTACATCTTTTAAATGATCAAGTTCAAATTTTGAAAGTAAATAATTAATTTTTTCAGTTCTGTAATTTTTGTTATTTATTACAATCTCACTAATTGCTTTTAAGTTATCGTGGAGTGTAAGATCTAAAAATGCTCCTCCTGTCTGGGGAACGAAACCAACACCAAACTTTTTTGTTCTTAAATATATCGGATATTCATTTGCAGTAACTCCAGCAATTTTAACTTGGCCACTTTTTGGAATTAGCAATCCTGTAACCAAATGAAACAGAGTTGATTTCCCAGCACCGTTAGGGCCGAGCAGGCCATGAATAGTATTTTTGTTAATACTAAAGTTTATATTATTCAAAATTAATCTGTTACCAAATCCAAGAGAAACATTTTTAAACTCAATACTAGGATTTTTTTTTTTAAAGCTTTTTATCTTAAATGGTTTTATGATTGCCATCACTTTATATTTGTAACATTAACTTGTTCATTTGAATTATACATAAAAATTTTTGTATCTTTAGTTGTTGTATCAAGTTCGATTACATCTGCTTTCATAGTATTCTCAAGATTTTTATAAACAACATTTCTTGAAATTATCAGTAAATTATTCATCATTGAGAAATCTAAATAATCACCTGTTATTACATTGTCAACATAATCTATATTTACATTTTTTGAAAAAATAGTGTCATAATTTATGGTATTATATTTCCCATAATTTGAGGTAATAACAATTAATTCAGAATTTTTAACTAGTTTGATGTAGGCCGTAACATCGGTGAGAAAAATTATATCACTATTGTTTAAGTCAATTTCACCCTCTTTTGCCACTAGAATATATTCATTACCCTTTAAGTCTCTTGAGGTATAATTTATATCTTTTATTATATTAGAGTTGTAGATAGACTCTTCTTCAATTGATGTTGTTATATTTACAGGTTTAGATGACAAGATCTCACTTTTTTTAAAATATTTTGAGTAAACAAACCAAGTTAATATTATTAAAAATAAAAATAACAGGACCTTTAGAAATTTTTTTGTTTTCATCAACCAATATTTGATTGTAGGATATTATGTATATGTAGAACACCTATTGTTTTATGCTTATTCTTTTTATCATACACACAAAGAGAGGTAATTTTTTTTTCATTCATTAAAGCTAAAGCTTTTACTGCGAGAGATTCCTTATCGATACTTATTGGGTTTTTTGTCATTATTTTTCCAACATTCATCTCACTTAAATTTTGTTTCTTTTCGTTGTATCGTCTGATTTGGCCATCGGTAATTATTCCAGTAGTTTTTTTTTGTTGTTTTTGAACAATCAAAATCCCTAATTTTTTGTTACTCAATATTTTGAAAGCATTTTTCATATTTAAGTTTTCTTTTGCAAATGGAATTTTATTTCCTGTTAACATTATATCTTCAACAGTTTTCAATTGAGCCCCAAGACTGCCAGCAGGATGTATTTTTTTAAAATCAAATTTGCCAAATTTTTTATATTGCATTGCTGATATTGCCAATGCGTCTCCTAAAGCAAGTTGAGCTGTGGTACTTGATGTTGGCACAATGCCACCTGACTCTTTAACTTCAGGAATTACAAGTTGAATATCTGATGCTTTGTATAAAATAGAATCTTTTTTTGACATAATTCCTATCAACAAAATTTTGTTTCTATTTGCATATTGAATTATATTCTTAAGTTCACTAGTTTTTCCTGAATAACTAATTAAAATTAAAATATCTTTTCTTGAGATGCTTCCTAGATCTCCATGAGATGAGTCGCTTGCAGATAAATTAAAAGATGGAGTACCAACTGAAGAGAGAGTTGCTGATATTTTGGCAGCTATTAGTCCACTTTTACCTACTCCACATAAAATTACTTTGGATTTACATTTGGCAATTTCGAATACAGCCTTATTAAAAGAGTTATCAATATTTTTTTTTAATTTCTGTAATGCTTTAATTTCAAGATCAATTACCTTTTTTGCTATGGGTATAAATTTTTTACTCATTAATGTGACCAGATATCATCTTTAAATAATGCTAAGTCTAAATTTACTCGAGTTTTTAAAAATTTTAAGCAATCTTTATATAGTTCAATTCTATTTTCTCTCTCTAATATTTTATTTAACTCTTCGTGAATTTTATGCAAGTATAACACATCATTAGCACAATATTTTAATTGAGCTGGAGAAAGCTCACCACCAAAATCTGAACTTTGAAATTGTTTACTAACATCAATATTAGCAAATTCTTTTATTAAAGTTTTTAATGAATGACTATCAGAGTAAGATCTTGCTAATTTTGAGGCAATTTTTGTATCTAAAATATTATTAGTGTCTGTTTTTAGATAGTATTTAATATGAGCCATATCTGCTCTTCCATAATGAAATATCTTTGTAACATTGTCATCAGCAAGTAATTTTATTAAATTTGGCGCAATATAATTTTTTCTGTCAAATTGGATAATGTGTGCATCAGAATTTCCTGAAGATATCTGAATTAAGCAAAGAGGATCACGTCTGACGTTAAGACCCATAAATTCTCCATCAATAGCTATTAGATTGCCTAAATCTAAATCATCTGGTAAATCATTTTTGTGAAGTTGAATATTATTACTCATCTCTAAACATATATAATGGAATTCAAATGAAAGCAAAAAATTGTCTAATTTTTGGTGGCAGCGGTCAAATTGGTCGAAACTTAATTAGAAAGCTAACAAAAAATAACTACAGAGTAACAGTTGTTACAAGAAATATTCATCAAAAAAGCTACATAATTAAAACTCAAGCTAATGCAGGATATATTGATGTGGTAGAGGCTAATATTTTTGATGAAAATCAAATTAGAAATGTTTTTAAAAAAGCAGATATTTGTATTAATTTAATTGGAATTTTGTTTGAAAAAAAAAGAGGTAATACATTTAAAAATATTCACTCAGTTTTACCATCACTATTAGCTAAACTTTGCAAAGAATACAATCTTAAGCATTTTATTCATTTATCTGCTCTAGGAATAAATGATGCGACAGATTCTGATTACGCAAAAAGTAAATTAGAGGGTGAAAATAATGTTCTTAAAAATTTTCCATTAACAACAATTTTAAGACCATCAGTTGTATATTCTGTGGATGACAACTTTACCACTAACTTTATGACGCTATTGAATAGATTGCCTATTTTTCCAATTTATTACGAAGGTAAAACAAAATTTGCACCAATTCATTGTTCAGATTTAACAGATACTATTTATCATGTGATCTCTAAAAATATTTATTCTAAAATAATTGAATGTGTTGGTCCAGAAATTATAACTTTCAAAGAACTTTTAGAAAAATTACAGATATTAATTGGTAAAAAAAGAATTTTGTTACCTTTCCCTTTACCAATTGCTGAGTTGACAGCGAGATTTTTTGAAATTTTACCAAACCCTTTGCTTACAAGAGATCAATTGAGATTATTAAAATATCATAATGTTTCATCTGGAAAATATAAAACTAATTCAGATATTGGAATTCCTAGCGTTAAGTTGTTTGATCAGGAAGTTAAAAAATACTGTTATATGTGGAGAGAAGGCGGACAATTTTCTACAGAAAAATATCTATTAAATAAAGACTTAGAGAATGAGCCTAAAAATTAATTTTTAGGCTGACTGTATTTTTTTTCCAATAAATTCTGGCACTTCTTCTTTTTCTGTGACTTCATCTTTTTTACCCGATTTTGGTTGGTACGCGTAGAGCAAATGGAGCTTGCAATAAGAAAAGTCTTTTAATGATGATCTGCCACAAAAATAAAAAGATTTTTCATCTGGATGTCCAATTGGCCATTTACATGAACTTTCATCCAATTCCTCTAATTGTTTAGGATTTTCTGGTTCAAAATCTTTTTCAATAATTAAAGATTTAAATTTATTTTTTCTCCCTCTTTGAATTTTATTGTTTTTCTCTTCTAGAGAGTTTTCAAAATTTTGATTTGAAGTTGCGGCTCTTGTTTTAATTTTTGCAGACAGATTTAATCTATGGGCTTTACCAATAACAGCATTTCTGCTGATACCACCAATAATCTCAGCTATTTGGCTAGCAGTGTTTCCTTTTCCCCAAAGTTCCTTCAGTTTATTAACTTTTTCTTCGTTCCAGCTCATAATCTACATGTTGTATAAGTTATTATAAAAACAACAATATACTGATACAATACAAAATTAAACAAGCAAAAACTACAAGTTATCAACAAAAATAATCTGATATTGGTTTATATGTATTTTCAATCATAACTTGTATCTAATAATTAAAATTTATAAAAACTGATTAAAATTATGAGTTACTTAACAAAAAACTATAATAGAACAAAAATTTCATTTAATTATGGAAAAGGAAGTTTTTTATATTCAACTAATAAAAAAAAATATTTAGATTTTGTTCAAGGTATAGCTGTAAATTCTTTAGGTCATGCACATCCTAAATTAATTAATGCGGTAAGCAAACAATCAAAAAAACTTTGGCATATCTCAAATGCATTTCAAATCCCTGAGGGAGAAATGTTGGCAAAAAAATTAGTTAAAAAAACTTTTACTGATTATGTTATGTTTCAAAACAGTGGTGCTGAGGCAACAGAGGCAGCAATTAAAGTTGCTAGAAGATATTTTTATTCACTTGGAAAACCAAAAAAAAATAGAATTTTATGTGTAAAAAATTCTTTTCATGGAAGAACGATAGCTGCAATTTATGCAAGTGGTTCAAAAAAGATGACGGAGGGATTTTTACCAAGGGTAGGAGGATTTGATCATTTTAAATTTGGAGATCATAAGTCTTTAAAGAAAAAAATTACTAAAAATACAGCAGCTATTATGGTTGAAACTATAATGGGAGAGGGTGGTATTAAAGTAATACCTGATTGGTGCTTAAGAGAATTAAGAAAAATTTGTAATAAAAAAAATATTTTATTAATCTTGGATGAGGTACAATGTGGAATTTCAAGAACAGGAGATTTCTTTGCTTTTGAAAAATCTAAGATAAAACCAGATATTGTTCCAATTGCAAAAGGTATTGGAGGTGGATTTCCTATAGGTGCAGTTTTAATGAATAAAAAAGTAGCTTCAGGAATGACACCGGGTACTCACGGTTCCACTTTTGGTGGCAATCCTCTTGCGATGGCTGTTGGAAATACAGTGATGGATATAGTTTCTAGTAAGAAATTTTTGAAAAATGTTAAAAGTATTTCAAAGTACTTTTTATCAAACCTTAATAAAATTAAAAATGAGCATCCTAATATTATCAAAGAAATAAGAGGTAGAGGTTTGTTGATTGGAATTCAACTTAAAACAGATCAAAAAAAATTTATAAAGAAACTTATGGATAATAATCTATTAACAATAAAAGCTGCAGAAAATGTAGTTAGAGTTTTACCGCCCTTAAATGTAAAAAAAAATGAAGTTGATCAAGCTTTAAAGATAATTAAAAAGGTTTGTTCAGAAATTAATTAAAATGAAACATTTTATAAATTTAAAAGACATCCCTGCTAAAGATCTCAGAAAAATAATTGTTGATGCAAAAAAAAGAAAAAATCTAAGAAAAAAGTTAAGCACACTAGAAGTTGATAAAGGAGCGCCTTTAAAAGGAAAAATGCTTATCCAAATGTTTGAAAAAGCTAGCTCCAGAACGAGAATAAGTTTTTATTTAGCTATCAAACAACTTGGAGGGGGCACCTTAACACTTAGATCTAATGAGTTACATCTTGGACAAGGAGGTGAGAGCATATCAGATACAGCCAAGATCCTTTCAACTTATGGGGATGGCTTTATGTTAAGAACAGATAGTGATTTAAAAATTGAAAATTTTAGAGATCATTTAACAATACCAGTGATTAATGGCTTAAGTCCGTCTTCACATCCAACTCAAGTTTTATCTGATATATTTACAGCTGAAGAAATAAAGAAAAAACCAATTTCAAAATTAAATATTTGCTGGATTGGAGATTCTAATAATGTTTTAGATAGCTTAATAGCAGCGTCTGTAAAATTTTCATTTAAACTAAGCATAGGTTGTCCAAGAAAATTTGAACCAGGTAAAGAAGTTAGAGTATGGGTAAAGAAAAATAATAAAAAAATATTTATTTACAATGACCCAAAAAAAGCAGTTGTAGGAGCTGATGTTATATTTTCAGATAAAGTTATATCTCTTAACGATAAAGTAAATAAAAAGAAAAAAATTGAAGAATTTAAAAAATTTAAAATAGATAAAAAATTAATGAGCTTTGCAAAAAGAAATTGTATTTTTCTTCATTGCTTGCCTCGTGGATCTGAAGTGAGTGACGAAGTTTTTTTAGGAAATAAATCTCATGTTTGGCAACAAGCTCTTAATAGAGTACATGTTCAAAAAAGTATCTTATTGTATTGTTTTGGAAAATTAAGGTAGGGGTACAGGATTATCTGAATTTTGATTTAGGTATTTTATAACTGAGGCTCTATCTTTTTCTTTTCTAAGTCCAGCATAAGCCATCTTTGTACCTTTGATATATTTAGCTGGTTTTTTAAGAAACCCATTTAGTTCTTCAAATGTCCAATTTTTATCGTAAGCAACTAAAGCTTTAGAGTATTTGTAATCAGCAACTTTTCCAACTTTTCTTTTAACTACATTATATAATGCGGGGCCAATTTTGTTTTTACCACCTTTAACAATTGAGTGACAAGCTGCACATTTTTTGAAAATTTTTTTACCTGCAGTTACATCTCCTATTGCCATCAATGCTGCTATATCAATTTTTTCTTCCACGGCTGTTTCTGTAGACGATGACACAGTTTTAGCTTGCTCTACTTCAACCGCATAGCCAGGAGTTTTAGGTTTTTCTACATGAAATATGACATTTGATAGTTTTCCAATACCAATAACTAAAAGCGCTACCATTAATACAGCGGCGACTATTTTATTAATTTCAAAAGAATCCATTTTTCTAAATATTATGTAGAAATATATATCACGATAAATTTAAAAATTAATAAATTTAATGTATAAATTTGCCTCTATTGGTATTTAATAAGTATAATTATAATTCAATTAATAATGAAAACATTAACCATTATACCCTCGAGGTTGTCAGCAACTAGGCTGCCTGGCAAGCCTTTGTTAAAAATAAACGATTTATCGATTATATCCCATGTATTTAAAAGAGCTCAGGAAGCAAATATTGGTGAGGTAATCGTTGCAACAGAAGATCAAGAAATCGTAGATGATGTTATTAAAAACGGAGGCAGAGCTATTTTAACAGGCAGAAATCACAAAACTGGAACTGATAGAATTTATGAAGCATTCCAAAAGTTAGAAGTTGAAGATGTAGATTTGATAATGAATTTACAAGGTGATGAACCGGCAATTAATATTGAAGATATTATAAGTTTAAATAAAAAAATGGTTAGCAATCAATCTAAAATGGGTACTCTTGCTGCAAAAATGAAAGATCTCAAAGATTTAGAAAATGAAAATATTGTAAAAGTTATAACTAAAAAAAATTTAAATGAAGATGAGTTTTCTAAAGCAGACACTTTCCTAAGAAGATCATCAAAAATAGCAAATATTTATCATCACATAGGAATTTATTGCTATTCAACTGAAACATTGAAAAAATTTATTGAACTAAATCAATCAAAAAATGAAATTGAAAATAGATTAGAACAGTTAAGGGCACTGGATAATAATATTGCTATAAACGTTGCTCTTGCCAATTCTTCTCCAATAGGAGTAGACACTGAAGAAGATTATCTGGCCTTAAAAAAAATTATGGAATATAAAGTTTTATGAGTAAAATTTATTTTCAAGGCACTTTCGGCGCATATTCTCATTTAGCAGCTTTGTCAGTTGATGCAGATGCAGAAATATTACCTTGTAAAACTTTTGATGAATGTTTTAATAGAGCAAGTTCAGAGCCAGAATGTAGAATAATTATTCCCGAGTCAAATAGAATTACAGGAAATATTGGTATTGAATATTTAATCTTCAAACACAGAATTAATATTTACAAAGAATATTTTCAAAAAATAGAACATAATTTATTAGGTCAACCTGGTGCAAAACTTGGCGATATTAAAGAGGTATATTCTCATGCTCAAGGTTTGTCTCAATGTTCAAAATTTATAAAAGAAAATAATATTGAAGAACATATTAGAGCGGACACAGCTGGTTCTGCAGAAATGATATCAAAAACAAAAGATGTTAAGCAGGCTGCAATAGCATCTTCTTTAAGTGCTAAAATTTATGGATTAGATATTGTTAAAAAAAATATTGAAAATGAGAGTGGCAACTTAACAAGGTTTTTAGTCATGGGAAAAAATATTTCTCAACCTGAATTTGGAGGCAAAAAATATATTACTTCTTTTTTATTTAAGCTTAAAAGCAAGCCAGCAGCTCTCTACCAATCTCTTGGTGGATTTGCAATTAATGGAGTGAATTTAACAAAATTACAAAGTTATCCTGAAAAAAATACATTCGATTCATTCTTTTTTTTGTGTGATCTAGATGGACATATAGAAGATCCAAAAGTCCAAAAATCTTTAGAGGAGCTAGGACTTCATTGTGAAGATTTTCACGTCTTAGGTGTTTTTGAGGCCGACAATTTAAGAGATAAAAAAAAATAATCTTTTCTTGTAGATTAGAAAATATAACTGCTATAATAGTTTTGGAGGCTAGAGGTGGATGCTGCTTGAACCCGACCAGATCTTAACGGAAGCAGTCGTAGAGACAGTTATTCAGGTTCTAGTCTCCTTAAAATAAATAAAATGAACAACAACTCTAAAGTATTAGCTTTAAAATATAGACCACAAACCTTTGATGATCTTATTGGTCAAGAAGTAGTGGCTGAAACTATAACAAATTCAATTAAAGCAGATAAAATTCCTAATGCCTATCTATTCACTGGAATAAGAGGAATAGGTAAAACTACAACCGCTAGAATAGTTGCTAAAGGACTTAATTGTTTAAATGGCATTGAAAATTTATGTAAAGAGGATTTGTGCGATAATTGTAAATCTATAGCTGACTCAAGCCACATCGATGTACTTGAAATGGATGCAGCTAGCAAAACAGGAGTTGATGATGTGAGAGATCTAATTGAATTTTCTAGATATGGTCCTACGTCAGCAAAATATAAGATTTTTATAATTGATGAAGTTCATATGCTAAGCAAACAAGCATTCAATGCTTTGTTAAAAACACTAGAAGAGCCACCAGAATATCTAAAATTTATTTTTGCAACCACAGAAATTAAAAAAATACCAATTACAGTAGTTTCAAGATGTCAAAGATTTGATTTGTCTAGAATTAAATCATCAGAATTATTTGATTTTATAAAAGATATAAAAGAAAAAGAAAAAGGTAAAGCTTCAGATGATGCTTTGAAGTTGATCGTAAAAATATCAGAAGGATCTGTAAGAGATGCCCTTTCTTTATTGGACAGAGCTTTATTGAGCTTAGATGAAAAAACAGAATTAGATCTAAATACTGCTCAATTTATTTTTGGATACTTTGATAAATCCCAATTAATTAATCTATTTGAATTAATATTAAAAGGAGAAGAAGAAAAAGTTATTAACATTTACAGAAAAATTTACGATCAAGGAGTTGAGGCAAAAGTCTTTATCAATGATTTTTTAGAAATACTTTATTATTTTAAAAATATTAATTCACTATCTTTGGAAAGCACAAATTTTTTACTTAATGATGAAGAATTTTCAAAGATTAAAGATATTTCTAATCAAGTAGACTCTGAAGTTTTAATTTTATTTTGGCAGTTTGCGATATCTTCACTT
>Ga0233439_10004258_pt1 | contig 14025 bp, 9 predicted proteins | sample SI_123_September_6_FD_182713 | JGI IMG/M metagenome (GOLD analysis project Ga0233439, IMG submission 182713) | Seawater microbial communities from Saanich Inlet, British Columbia, Canada - SI_123_September2016_100_MG | ecosystem: Environmental > Aquatic > Marine > Inlet | place: Canada: British... | reverse complement strand
GGCAGTATACGCAGGACGCGCTGATCACGACTTATAGCGAGCCGGTGCTGTGCCGCTCGACGGATCACGGCCGAACTTGGTTGGAACCCGAGATAATCCCGTTTCAGATCGAGGGCCCGTACGAAATATCCAACCCGATTGTCGTTGCGAATGATGGACGTTGGCTGGCACCGACGGCGACGCTACACGACGGTCGCTACGGCGAGATCGTCGTTGTCCATGAGTCATGCGATGAGGGCGCGACCTGGCCTGAGATGTATACTGTATTCCAGGATCCTGGCACCGGGGTTGGTTATCTGGAGCAGAAGCTAGTCGAGTGCGGGTCTGGGCACTTGCTCGCCTGCGCTTGGGTGCAAGATTTCGCCAACGATACCGACCTGAAAAATGCCTATAGTTTCTCAATAGACGGCGGTCGTAATTGGAACGGACCCCACCCCACTAACATCCAGGGCCAGACGATGACGCCCATTTGGCTGGGAGACGATCGCTTTATGGTACTCTACAATAAGCGCTTTGGGGATCAGAGCATACAGATGTGTTTGGTCCGCGCTGCAGAAAACCGTTGGGCGTTAACTTTTGAAGACATGTTATACGATAGCCGAGCCAAACTCGAACTGACCGACGAGATCAGCAGCCAAGAGCAGATTCGCCTGATTGAGTTTGGCTATCCGATGGGGGTGCGGATGGACGACAATACCGTGTTGACGGTACACTGGTGTGTCGAAGAGGGCGTGAGTTGTATTCGCTGGACGCGGTTGAAGATCGTCTGGTAAACCAGCGTTGGTCGATCGCGGGAACGGGTTGGAGTGCGCATAGTCAAAGAGCACATCGACGCGGAGGCGACCTGCTCTACCGACTGTTCATACCCCCCGCATAAAAACCGCTATAAAAACCGCTGATTCTATAACTTGTGGTGGCTTTGTTGCATGAATCGTTTGCGCCGGATCTGGTGATGGGTGTATCGACCTGGCCAAGTAGTCCCTTAAGCTGCCGGGCATCATCCGCATAAGCCGGTGTCAATTGATCGGCGACGATTTCTTGAGTATCCGCATCTGTTATCTATTCGCTCCGAAAAGCCATTACAATGGCTTCCGATGATCTCTATCTAACCGATATTATCGTAGAATTAATGCATTTTATACGTTTTATAAAAAATATATAAATAATTATTTTATAAAAGCTTACATCGCTATAGATAGTAGGCTATATCCTTATTTTCGATTATATTTATTTCATGCAACATATCCACTTGTCGTTTCAAGTCTACTGAGTATAATCCCTTATAAACTTCCTCTTCGTGGGGCAGATGGATTGAAAAACATACCGGTTGACCCTTGTTTGTTCCCCACCGCGAAAAGTGCACTTGGTAGTTGGATTCACCACGTGCTGGTCGTGCCCAATTATTCGATCTTGTCGCGCCGTCAAGAAAGTTTGGCCGTAGCGGTGCCGGTCCAATCGACTAAAGAGCCGATGCATTTAGTGGTCGATTCGACGGGGCTGAAAGTCTATGGCGAAGGCGGGTGGAAGGTACGTAAACGCGGCTGGATGACTCGACGGATCTGGCGTGAATTGCACCTGGGCGTCCATGCGGATACCCAAGAAATCGTCGCCGATCAATTGACACCGGCGTATCTGAATGATGCCCACCAACTCAATGAAGAAAATCGGGCGAAAAAAGTTAGGATAAACATTTTTAAGCTATGCAAATAGAGAAAATAGGCAATTCTAAGTGACCGACCCGACTAGCGCGATTCAAAATATCCGTAGCGATATGGCTGACAAAGCACTCGTTTTTTCTAGTATAACGGTTTTGCCGGCTCTAGCCCTGAGTCTAAATAGAATCTCAGACGGCGGCTGGGTACCCGTTATGGCTCTTCACATCCTTGTAGCACTAATTATAATTGGAAGCGCTATATTTAGAGGAAAAATAAGTTTGACTACTCGTGGGGTTATACTCATTGGGGTATTCCTATTGGTCAGTGCGGGTGGGTATCTAAACTATGGCCTCATGGGGGCCGGGCGCACATTTTCCTTCTTCGGTGTGATCATTGCGCTATCATTATTCGGTCTCCGCGCTAGCCTCATCACACTGGCCCTATCTTTACTCATATTACTGGTCAGCTCATTCAACTTTCTAAGTGGAAATATCATACTCCGTGAGTCACTTTCTTCATATCACTCCTATCAATCTACATGGACCTTAGCCGTAGTAACAATGGTATTTGTATCCGGCACCTCGATTGCCTTAGTAAGTGGTCTGCTACAAGGTCTAACCAATGTATTGAAGGAACTAGAGCTGAGTAATAATGAGTTGAAAATTGCCTACTCTGGTGAAAGTAAAAAAAATGAAGAAAAAACGAATTTTCTTTCCATAATGAGTCACGAAATAAGAACTCCGTTAAATGGAATCTTAGGAATAGCCAGATTATTGCAAGACACAAGATTAGATGAGGAACAGAAGCCAAGAGTCGATACGATTATTAGTTCAGGAAAAGATCTTTTAGGCATTCTGAATAATGTTCTTGATGTGAATAAAATAGAATCTGGTGTAGTCAAGCTAGAATGTGTGCCAACTAATCTGTCAAAGTTAGTCTATCAAACAATAAACAATTTTGAATACCCAGTACGCGATAAAGGCTTGGATCTCATATCAAATATTGAAATTGATCCAGAGCTCACGGTTCTGGCGGACCCGACTCGAATTCAGCAGATCATAGCTAACCTTATCAGTAATTCAATTAAATTCACAGAACAAGGTCATATTAAGGTTATTTGTTCGCAAATTTATCATGCTGAAGATAAGGTTATCGAAGAAAAAGATACTGTGATATGTTTATCTGTACGCGATACAGGAAAAGGTATAAAGTCGACTAATATAGGCTCTATTTTTGATCTCTTTGAGCAGGAAGATAATACGATCACTCGACAATACGGCGGTACTGGTTTAGGCCTTACTATAACCAAACAATTTGCTGAATTAATGGGAGGATCTATTGAGGTTCTTAGTGAGATCAACAAGGGTACGACATTTAACGTCTATATCCCTTTCAACAGAGCAACAGAGACTTTACCTGATTTAGCCCATACAGATGCAAATAGAGAGAAATTTCAACTTAAACTGAGCATTCTTTTAGTTGAAGATACTAGGTTGAATGCATATATCGCAAAAGCTTTTTTGGAAAAGATGGGGCATACCGTTGAACTAGCTGAAAATGGTAAAATAGCTGTGGATTTTGTCATGGAAAAAACATTTGACTTGATCTTCATGGATATTCATATGCCTGTAATGGATGGGGTTGAGGCGACCACGATAATACGCGAAAAATACAGCAGTGAGACCCTGCCAATTATTGGCCTTACAGCCGACGCATTTTCTGATAATCACATTAAATTTAAAAATGTGGGTATGAACGAGATTCTTACTAAACCATTTGATAAAGATGATTTAGAAAATGTTTTGATGAACCTCTTCTCCCATTAACCGAACGGTTGGTAATAAACGGTTCGTCGAGTCATTTTATTCATATCACTCTAAATTTTGCACTCATATCTTAGGGAAACGATTGTGTTACGTATTCTTATATACCCTGTTTTTTGCCTTGTCTTTTTCCCCCTTAATATTTGGGCAAATGTCAATCAAGTCAGCGGTAGCGTCGTCGATGTAGATGGGAATTATTTACCAGGAGTTAATGTTGTTATCAAAAGCTCAGACGCTATAGTTACTGGGGGTTTTACGGATGAGAATGGGTTTTACTCTATTGCGAATGTCTCCACAGGCACCTATACAATACAACTATCTCATATTGGATATAGAACACTGAATGAACAGATACATGTGACAAAAAAAGTGGTCCTAATGCAGGATTTCATGTTGCGTCCTACTGTTTTTATGTTAACACAAAACGTAGTATCGGCTTCGAAACGTCCAGAAAAAATACTCTATACACCCGCATCCATTTTTTTACTTGTCACTGATGAGGTGAAGAAAAAAGCCGTATTGAATTTAACAGACCATGTACAAGATATTCCAGGAGTAGATTTCGCCCAAACAGGTCTGGTCCAGAGCAGTGTGGTAACACGAGGGTTTAATAATACCTTTCCTTCGGCTCTGCTTACTCTGACCGATAATCGCATCGCCAGCCTGCCCTCTTTGCGGGTCAATTGGGGCAGTTTTATTCCCATTACAAACGAAGATGTTGAACGGATCGAAGTGGTCTTAGGCCCTGGGTCTGCACTGTATGGACCGAATAGTGCCAACGGAGTCATACATATCATTACTAAATCGCCCTTCGAGTCAGCAGGTACTAACGTTAAAATTGGTATCGGAGAACGGTCTTTGCGTAGGGCTGGTCTGCGCCATGCCGGCGTATTCAACGAGCGGTTGGGATACAAGATATCTACTCAGTATTACACCGCAACAGACTGGAAATATCAAGATCCTCAAGAACCGAATAAAAGGAATTATGATATTGAAAAGCAAAGTCTTGAGCTACGCCTTGATTATCGTCCCACCACAGATATTCAAGCAATCCTTTCTGTTGGCCATAGTCAGTCAGACCAAATTCAAATGTCGGGCCTAGGAGCTATTCAACTGGAAAACTGGAAGTACAATTTTATCCAAGGGCGTTTCATATACCATGACTGGTTCGCTCAGTTATATCAGAATCGCACGCACTCGGGAGACTCCTGGCTTTTACGAAGCGGTAATCCCACCATTGACAAATCTAGTCAAACGGTTTTCCAACTTCAGCATTCTTCAAATTGGAGAGAAAAGCAGGAATTTGTATACGGACTCGATTTGTTATTTACGCGACCTGAGACAGAAGGTACCATTAATGGCGCCAACGAGACATACGACGGGGTCGATGAATTTGGTTTGTATCTTCAGACAGAGCGCCAGGTAACCCGTTTTATCAATTTGGTAGGCGCGTTGCGCCTTGACACCCATAGTGGGTTAAACAAACCCGTTACATCATTGCGCAGCGCAGCGGTCTTGAAACCGAATCCGACCAACACCATTCGTCTGACCTATAATAACGCTTTCAGAACACCAACTACAAACAACTTGTATCTCGACCTTGTTGCAAGCCCTGATCCTTTTAGGGTGGGGGCCAATTTTGCTCCGGCGCTAGGCTATTCTCCTGCCATTCCTCTACGCGCTCAAGGAACGTATATTCCAAATGCAGAACAAGGTTTTACTTTTCGAAGAGGTGAAGATGGTAGACCTTTGTTTCGTTCGCCCTTTGCTCGATTGGCCAATTTTGAAAACGACCCCTATTTAGCATTAGACGACCATGCCTTTAATAATGAGATATGGGGACTCGTTCGTGGCTCTGTGTTGGCCAATTTCATACCTCAGGCAGAGGCTCTCTTCGCCAAAGAGCTTGTTGAGTCCGGGCACTCAGATGAAACAGCTCAAGAACAAGCAAAAATATTAGCAGAATCACTTCGTGCAATTATACCGACTGAATTAACAGGCTTGACCAACGCTCTGAAGAAATTTGATCCACAGACTGGCCGTTTTAAATCGTTTAGTGATGTCCGTGATATTCCTCGAACTAAATCAACCCTAACTCGAACCCTTGAGCTTGGTTATAAGGGAGTAGTCGGAAATAAATTCGTATTGACCGCCGATTTGTATCGAACGCAAACGAAGAATTTTGTCGGCCCCTTGGTTATTGAAACTCCAAATGTATTTCTTGACAAAAATTCTTTAGAGAATGTTTTGGCGCAGGGTATTGAACAAGCATCAAACAGTATAGACCCAACGATAGCAGCGAGTCTGCTGACACTTGATCAAGCGCAAGCACCTGACTTTATTGAAGGAAATGGCGACGGTAGTATTGCCGATGAGTTGGCCGCACTTTTTTCATCAACAGCGGCACAGATACCTTTTGGCACAGTTACTCCGGAGCAAGCATATGATCCCAATGCGGTTTTGCTTACTTTTCGAAATTTTGGCGATGTCACGCATAATGGCCTGGACTTCAGTCTAACCTACTATCCGACGGATCACTTGACTCTAAATGGCAACTACTCTTATGTCAGCAAAAATATCTATAAGAATGTTGAAAGTGTATCAGACATTGGGTTAAATGCGCCAAAAAATAAACTCAAACTTGCAATTAATCATCGCATACCAGATTGGGGCCTTGGACTCGGTTTTTCTATGCGGTACACCGATTCTTTTCCAATGGTTTCTGGGATCTACGTTGGCACAGTAGACTCCTACACAACGGTCAATACAAATCTAAGCTATGACCTACCGCTGAAATATGATGTGTCTTTGCGTATAAATGCTACAAATATACTGAACAGAAAATATCGATCTTTCGTGGGAGCTCCCCTCATTGGACGGATGGCCTTTGGTGAATTGGGGTTTGCTTTTTAATATTCTTGGCGTCTTGGGACACGACGTATCATCCGTGGTGATTCGTTGAGACGGCGATGGCGCGGTTTAAACGAATCACCGGTCCATAATTACAAGCGCGTGAATGGAATCGGCAGCAAGTCGAAGTCAACATCGGGTGTGCCCGACTCAATCGCTTGACGCACCTGAGCATGCCCCAATCCTATAAAATAGAACCTTGAAACCGAAGACCTGATATGCATCAGACGCTGCTTAAGCGATTCATGCATTCAAAGCCTGAGTGTGACCGGAGCGCCTGTTTTGGTCCATTTAGGTTGAGGCTTGGGGGTTGTTTATAAAGGCATCTGAACTTAAATAGCCCCGTCGGCTATGCGGCCTTTCTGTGTCGTAATACTGTCTTCAATCTTCAATAACCATTCTCGATTCACACATCCATCGCGAAAACGGCTATCGAAACGTTCGCTATAGCCATTTTGCCACGGACTGCCCGGATCGATATAGCGCATCTTAATCTAATTTCCTCGAAGCCAATGTTGCACCATTGTCGCTGCGGATGTGCCATATATAATGCAAATAGCAATTGTGCCGATGGGATATTATGAAGGGTACGATCGACCTTTGTCTAATCTGGGATATGTTTTAGTGAATGGGACTCGAGCACCCGTACGAGGTCGGGGCGGTATGAATATGTGAATGGTCGATGTACGTTATATTCCTTCAGCCCAAGCAGGCACCCTGGTAACATTACTGGGCAAGGATGGAGAAGATGAGGTCAGTGCCGATATCTGGGCTGCTTGGATCGGAGCTACCCATTATGAAGTCATCTTGGGTAGCCATCCAGACGTACCGCGAATTCCTATTGGGATCTAAGTTCGGGATGTTGCCAATAGCGCTAAACCCATATTAATATTTTTATAAAAGGAGCCGACATGACAGCACCATGGCGTGGTATCTGGCCTATTGTTATTACCCCTTTTAAAGCCGATGGAATGCTGGATGAAGATGGGCTGGCCCGAGTTGTACGGTTTTGTATAGACGCTGGTGCTCAGGGGTTGGTTGGACCGGCTAATGCAAGCGAATTTACGACGTTGTCAGATGATGAACGACGGCGTTGGTTAGAGGTCGTGGTTGAAACGGCGCAGGGGGAAGTACCGGTAATGGCTTCAATTACTTCGGGACATGAATTGCCGGCTGTAGCCCTCGGACGCTTTGCCCAAGGTTTGGGGGTTGAAGCGGTAATGTCCATGCCGCCGCATATTTTACACCCTGAGGCTAGCGGCTGTTACCGTTATTACGAAACATTATCTGGGGCACTCGACATATCTATTTGCATACAGAATTTCAATGGACCGATTGGCACCCCCATGAGTGCCGAGTTAATCAGTCGCATGTGTGAAGAATTGCCGCGCATTGATTATATAAAAGAAGAAACATCACCTGAACCGCAGCAGATCAGTGCTACTATTAAGGCGGCTGGACAGACTTGCAAAGGGGTTTGGGGAGGACAGGGGGCTATTTATATAATTGATGAATTTAGGCGGGGTGCCATTGGTAATATGCCTGGTTGCCATACTACCGATATTTTGGTAGCTCTGTGGGAACAACTGGAAGTAAAGGATTGGGATGGAGCGCGTCAGATCTTCAATCAATTGATGCCTTTGATGAACTACGAACGGCTTTATGGTGTTGCTATATATAAAGAAATTCTATACCGACGGGGTATTCTTTCCTCGTCAATGCAGCGAGCGCCTAGTAAAGGTCTGGATGAACTAACATTGGTAGAGTTGGAAGCCATTATGAAAACCGTAGAAGCTTTGTACCGAATATAAGCTAGTGAATATCCTCTGAAAAGTGGGCACTCCAAAGAGTCTATATATTTACTCAAGGAGGTGTATCCATGGCAGGGAAATAAATAAAAAGTAGCGAGCGAGCCGTATAGACGCGCCCCTAGCCCTTTGGCAATGTATAGGAATTATAAAGGGCCTTTTAGGGGCTTAGGTCAGGCCGTATGGGTGTCTTATCACCCTCTTTCCTGCGGGGGTGCCGGCCTTTAGGTAGCCGCTCTGTTAGGGTTGGCCGGCCCGATGGACGAACGGGCTCGTTTTAGACGCAAAGGGGCCGGGGGTAGGTGGGCTTTGAGGGGCAACGATCCGACTGAAAACCAATAAAGACATACCGGATGTTTCCAACCCGACCAAGTACCTGTACTGCGTCATGTGTGCTCTGGTATTTAAGTGAGTTCAAGCCGCAATGCCATGAATATTGCGGCCGCTGAGACCGCCGGAGACGACACCTGATCGCCGTACGGATCTACCCTGTCCACCCACGTAGATTAGGAGCATGATCGCTTGGTTCAGATGGAGATGAAGACATCGCGTGCTCTGTGGTTGGTAAATGGTCCGTTTGAATTCGCTTACTGTGCCGTAAATAGACAACGAGCGATGGGGATAGCGATATCGCGCAGCACATACAGATAGTATTGACTGCCCGACCGCAAGACCTCTGGAGTTCCCTGTGCTGGCGCGCGCTGAAGGGCGCCCTCGGGCAAGGTCCCGTAGGCAACGCCCGGTTCAAAGGCGGGCACATCAAAGAGAACATCGGCGCGCCAAAGCGTGCCATCCGGGAGATCCAGGTTCGGAGGCATTCCAGGATTCATTGCCCCGACCTCCAAGACATACAGATATCGTGCACTCCCCCCGTTCCAGATCAGGAGCCCGTTGGCGTCAATCCCTTCTCCGCCACCGCAAGCCTCGGGTTCGTAGGCCTGGTGGAGAAGTAGAGGGCCGCCAACATCCGGGAGCCCGGAAATGTAGGCGTCGGTGACCCCACGCCTGCCTAGCTCACCCTGGAAGAAGGCCCACATTCGATCCACATTGGTTGTAGGGAGGGCGCTATTCACGCGGTCGAAGCCATTGTTGTCTGCGGGGTCAAAGGCTCCGAGTACGCTGGAGTTTGTGTGGCCCGCGAATAAGACTAGCGCCTCATCGCTCATGGTATCTACCCAAAGCGGGCCGGCATCGACCGACCAGCGAGAGGGCCCGTTGGGGGTTGCGTCTTCGCTGTGGCAACACACACAGGCGCTGGAACGAACCTGAGATTGAACCCAATCTGATTCCGCCAACCACTCGGCGTCGTCCAGTCGGGCGTCGTCCGTTGGAGGGACCTGCCACGGATCGAGCGGATAATAGGGGCGGTTCGTGTGGACGATGCCGCAATCGCCATAATCGACATAATTGCGCCCCTCTTCCGTAGACGCTGAGATCAAATTCCACGTGCAGACCTGGCCGTCGGTTTGCCCTTCCGGCTCTCCGTCCAGCGCGGTCCGACAGGTTAAGGTGGGCCACTGGAACACCGTCTTCTCCGCCGCCTCACCCGACATGGGCGCTCTGTCATAACCTACGCAATTGGTGGAGGCCTCAAAGGTTCCCCCAGCGAACGCGGTACACGCCATCGCGCCTGCCGCGCATCCTCCAGGATCGTCTCCACCCACGACGAGCGTGTAATCCATCCCATCGTCTGGCGTCACGATACAAGAGCCGAGCGTTGGATCGACTTCACAGTCGGCGTCTTCCACCCACGTCCCGGGGGCCCCAAAAGGTCCATCTAGGCAGTCCGCAGACGCCGATTCAACGGTCCACGCTGTGCCCGAATACCATTTACACTCAGGAGTCGAGGAGAAGAGGTTCTCGTAGTTGCAAGAGCCGACGGCGGTGATGTCTTCGGAATCCGAGGTGTCGGGAGACACAGGATCTGTGCTACATGCGGTCAGCGCCAAAGCGGCACCAAGACAAATGAGTCTGGTTTTGAACATTACGTAGCTTCTCTCCTGTGTAATAACTGCCACATAGCAACTGAGTCGCATTTATATCGTGAAATAAAAATATAGGCAATTCAAAGCCTGTCCTCCAGGTTATTCTGGCGGTTAGGCATCGGCTGTAGAGCGCGTGCGGGTTGGGGTTTGGGCCTGGTGTGTCTGAAGGCCCGGATCTTGGACGGGTGAACGAGTTATGCCCTATGGGGAGCTATACGGTATAAATCTATAGGAATTACAAAGGGCCTTTTAGGGGCTTAGGTCAGGCCATATGGGCTTCTTATCGCCCTCTTTGCTGCGGGGGTGCTGGCCTTTAGATCGCCCTCTTTTAGGGCTGCTCACAATAGATGTTGATACTGATAACCGCGCTGCTGGTGAGCTGAATGATCTTTGCACCACTTAGCGGGTCGAACCGTCGATCACACGCCTCGGAAATCCAATGTCTGATGGCCTTCCTAACTCAGATCCGGCATATCGAGGATCGAATTCTCCGGTGGCTCATCGTACCAGACGGGATCAGGCTCCGCGGGGTTGTTACGTTTAACCCACTCGCCGATGAATCGCTGCTCCAGATGCCTTGTTCTGCAGGCTTGCAACATGCGGTCACGATCCCAGCCCTCGAGAAGGCGCGACGTCAGATCGTTGACTACGTCCGAGCAGGCTGGGTCATCCCAGCGGTCGTTATGTTCGAGCGGATCTTCTTCGATGTTGAAGAGTTGCACTCGCATCTGATCGTAATAGCACAGCTTCCAGGGGCCGCGCCGAATCATCCTCTGTAGGGCACCCGCTTCATCCTTCGCCCGACCTGTTCCCTCGGAGATGGTCTCGTCTGGCCAGTCACCTGAGTCGCCGTCAATGAGTGAACGAAAACTACGTCCATCGATATTCGGCAACTGCGCCACACCGGCGAAGTCCAACAGAGTCTGGCCGAGATCGAGCAGCCCCACGTTTTCGTTAACGATTCGGCCGCGACCCTCAATACCCGGACCAGCCATCAGCAGCGGAACACCGAGGGAGCCGTCGTAGAATGTGCTCTTCCACCAGAGACCATGCTCGCCGAGTTGTTCGCCGTGATCTGAGGTATAGACAACGATGGTGTTATCCGCGAGCCCGCTGTCCTCAAGCGCGGTGATGATTTGACCAAGTTGCCGATCGACAAAGGTGCAGAGGCCGTGGTACGCGACGGCGGTTCGGCGTTGCCATTCGACCGGGATCGGCTCCTCCAGCTTCCACTGAGCACGTATGGCTCGATGCACGTCATGAAGGCCATCGAGTTGCGGGTCCGGTAGATCGTCTACAGAGATTTTATCGTCGTAGAGAGCGTAGTCTTCGGGCGGCGCTACAAACGGACAATGAGGCGAGACGAACCCAACCGTCATCATGAAAGGGCTTTCACACTCGTCCTCTGCGATGCGGCGTCCTCGCTCGTGTAACCAATTGACGGTCGTTTCTGTGACGGCCCGGTCGTAGGCGTGATATCCGGTGTGGCCCGGTCCGCTCTTTCGCAACGGCGTTCGTCCCATTCCGGGCGTATCGATGAGTTGCCCCAAAACTTTCTCAAGTTTCCAGCCGGTGACCGGATTGATGTACGCCGTGCCGCCGCAATCCGCGATAATGCGCTGATCGAATCCATGTCGCTGATCGTGACCGACGAAGTGCATTCGCCCCGAAAGAATCGTTTCGTAACCACCGGAACCGAACCCATGCGCATAAGTCGGCACGTCGCTGTTCAAATGGCACTGATTGGTCAGGCACCCTGTCGTGCTGGGATAGCGTCCGGTCATAAAGGCCATTCGCGATGGACCGCAAAGCGGGAACGGGCAGTAGGTATTGGAGAAGCGGAGCCCGCGTTCGGCGAGGCCGTCCATCGTTGGCGTTTGGACATCATGTCCAGCGCAGCCCATGAATCGGTGATGGTGCTGGTCACTCATCACGATCAGCACGTTCGGTTTTTTTGTCGACATGAATCCTCTCGTCTGGTGATGACAAATGCGGTTACGGCAACACGAAGGCGATGTAGGTATCGCTCTGTGGTCCGCCGGGTTTTCCTCCGCCAGTGGCGGGAATAACTCTGTATTGTTTGCCGCCGACTGTGTATGTAGCCGGCGGTGCGCAGCCTCCGAAAGGACGCTTGTATTTCCACAGCTTTGTTCCGTCGTCTTTGTCAAAGGCTCGAATCATGTTGTCCCGCGTGCCGCCCGCTGTAACAACCGCGCCGCCGAAATTCTCGGTCCCGGTAATCGGGATGCCTCTCTTCGTCAGCTCTGGGTATTCGCCGAGCGGGAGGGGGGACGCCGTCCGACGAGGCTTGAACAAAAGTGACTTTTCGAATCTACTTGTGCACAAGGATCCAAAGTTCCACCTCTTCTGAAGAACGCCAAGCCTGATCACGCTTAGTTTTACCGGAAGAAGCTTTCATCGGTTTTTTCAAATGTTTTTCTAATTGAAACCTTCCACCATCTTCCAACTCCCTTTCAATCGGATGGTCTTTGGTCACATTGGTAATTTGAGCCAAATTTGAGAATATGAGTAGCATCTTTCCTTCGGGCAAGAGTCTTTGTTTTGCGCCTGTAAAAAAATCAGAAAACAAGTTTTCATCATAATATATTGCCTCGTCAATCTTATCTAAGTCATGAGATTTAGGCAGCCAAGGAGGATTAAAGACAATTAATTCGGCAGGCTTGTCCCACTTGCCAAAAAGATTCCCAAAGTCTAATTCTATTTTGCGAGACAACTCTGTATCTCCCATGGATTCTGCCAACCCAACAATTGCATTAGGATTTATATCGGTTCCAAAAACCTTATGAAAACCATTTTGCACCATTTGCAAAGAAAGAACCCCACAGCCAATCCCAACCTCTATTGCTGATTTTCTCGGCCCCTCGTAACCTGTAAGCCAATCATCAAAAAGTTGCAAATGTTCGAAACGTGTTGGAAAATAAGTGCCGTAATAAGGGTGCACCTTATTACGCAACACTGGAATGGAAAGTCCATTCTGATACCACTGCCACGAACTATTTAGCCCTTGAACCTGAGGAAAAGACAATAGGAATTCATTGATTTCAGGATAGAACTTTTCCAGCCATCCGATTGAAGGAGCCTTCTTGACGGCCAATTTTTGATCAACAATTCTGATCAATATTAGATTTGACAGCTTATGATATTCTGACCGATACTCGCGTTGTTCCTGAAAAGACTTTTTGGGTAATTTTCTACTCAGATGACTATGTAACTCCCGAAGAAGCGACAATCCATTACTATAGAACTCTGTTACCAAAATCGGATTGCCCGCTTCTAATGCTTCAATCGTAAGTGAAACATCGGTCCCTCTTTTAAAAGTCTCTATTTTTTCCCCGGGAGCAACTGGTTCTGGCTTAGTTATCTCTATATCTGTAATCATCAATTTACTTTCGCACAGCGGTTCTTATCGATGGTGACAACATACCTTCTGCTCATCTAAAGGAGGTGATGGAGGAAACTGCGAAGTATGGAAATTCAACCATCAAAATAATTTATGGAGATTGGACCAAACCTCATTTGTCAAAATGAAAAACCTATTGCTGCAAAATGCAATCACGCCCATTCTGCAATACGCATACACAATTGGGGGAAATGCCACTGATTCAGCAATGATTATTGATGCGATGGAAATGTATACGAATTATAAAGGGGGTTTTAGGGAGATAGGTCAAGCCGTATGGGTGTCTTATTGCCCTCTTTCCTGCAGGGGTGCCGGCCTTTAGGTAGCCCTCTTTTAGGGTTGGCCGACCCCGATGGATGAACGGGCTCGTTTTAGATGCAAAGGGCCCGGGGGTAGGCGGACTTCGAGGCGGGGACTGCGGGC
>Ga0233439_10004244_pt1 | contig 14055 bp, 20 predicted proteins | sample SI_123_September_6_FD_182713 | JGI IMG/M metagenome (GOLD analysis project Ga0233439, IMG submission 182713) | Seawater microbial communities from Saanich Inlet, British Columbia, Canada - SI_123_September2016_100_MG | ecosystem: Environmental > Aquatic > Marine > Inlet | place: Canada: British... | reverse complement strand
TTGAAATAAAGCGCCTCCCACCAGACTTGAACTGGTGACCAACCGGTTAACAGCCGGTTGCTCTACCACGCTGAGCTAGGGAGGCACTAGATTTTACCTTGGCAAAAGTGATTTAATCTTTCCGACTAGGCTAATTAGAGTAAAATGATTAACTAATTATTGAATTTTGAAAAGAATTCTTTGATTTCTTTAGAACGACTTTCAACTAAACCTACAATTTCTAAATGTTCATCTGCAGTAGGATCTCTTTTTTGTGAATACTGAAATGCACTAAGTATTGATCCTACTAATTCTCCAACAAAAAATCCACAAAGAAAATCTCCTACATTTTCACAATCCCATATATCTCCAACTGTTGGTGATACTCCTGCAGCTTTGTAAGCTTCTAAAGTTTGATCAATAAATTCTGTTGTAGTTTTTACAAATTCAGGATCGATGTTCATTAGTTATTTGAAAATTTTATTTTTCAATACCTTTTTTCTTTTCAAATGCATAGATACCATCTAAAAATACTCTATGATCTTTGTTTTTTACTTTGGTTTTTAATTCAATGTTTGCTGCAGTTTGTGTAATATCTGTCCATACTTCCCCTGTGAGAATTACATCTTCTCCTTTTGGAACTACTTTTGTATTTCCTACAATTACTGTTTTTCTAGGTGCTCTTTCTCCTTGGAAGTTTTCAATAATGATATTTTTTCCGTCTACTTTAACTGTAATTGGGAAGTGTGCAAAAACAACTTTCATTTTAATTGTATAACCATTAATCAAACCTTCACAAATATTTCTAATAATTGATCTTGCTGTATGTAAAATTGCATAATCTCTTTTTTTGAAATCAATTGTTTTCAACAGAATTTTTTTATCTGTAATTTCAATTTTTACTGGAATCAAACGGAAACTTTTGTGTGTTTTACCTAGGGGTCCTACAAATGTTAACATGTGTTTTTGTTGTGTAACTGTAACTCCTTCTGGAATGACTACTTCGTCTTGGAATTTTTCGAGTTGACTAGTAGACATATCCCACCAAAAATCCTCCAATTCCTTTTTCTACTGCTTCGTGATGGGACATTACCCCTTGATTTGTTGTGACTAGAAGCATTCCTCTATCATATGCTGGTAAATATTGTTGTTCCCAGCTATTGTATTCGTCATTTTTTACTTTAAATCTTGGTGAAATTGCACCACATTTTGTAATTTTTGCTAATAATTTTATTTTAAATTTACCTCCACGTTTATCATCAATATGTTCGAATTCTCCAATGTATCCATCTTTTTGAAGTGTTTTTAGAACTTCAACACCTAACTTAGATGTAGGAAGTATGACACAATCTGATTTCCTTCTTGTTTCATTATTGTAAAGTGTAACGAACAAATTTGCTAAAATATTGGTTGCTGGCATCCTATATCACCGATTTTTCCTGAACCCTAAAGATGTTGCTACTTCTCTAAAGCATCGTCTACATAACATTAAATCATATTTTTGAATAACTGCTGTATAATCTCCGCATCTCTTACACCATCTTGATCCTCTTCCAAAATCATGTTTTTTTCTTCCAGTGGCTTCGTAGGATCTATCTTTAGGCATTATGCTATTGTGACTCCATATTCTTTTGCTAGATAATCCTTTGCTTCTTGATTATTGATAATGTGAGTTTTTCCGACACTTGCTTTATGTTTACTTCTTTTACGTATAGAATATCCTGGTCTTGTTAGTGTAACAGATATTCCGAGACCTAAAATTCCTATTTGAGGATCATATTTTACACCTGGAATGTCTATGTGTTCATTAATTCCAAATGAATAGTTACCAAAGTTATCAAATGCTCTGCCGTTCACAGTGTTTCCTTTAGCTTCCAATAATCTTTTTAATAATACAACTGCATCATCCCCTCTAATTGTTACTGCAACACCAATTGGTTCTCCTTTTCTAACACCCCATTCTCTTTGAGTTTCTTTTGCATTACGTGTTGATGGTTTTTTTCCAGAAATTTGTTCTAGTGCTTTTTTTGCAATGTCTATAACATCTCCTGATTTACCAATACCCATGTTTAGTACAACTTTCTCTAAAGATATTTTTTTCATTGGGGATTCTGTTGTTTGAGACATATTATCACTTTAATTGAATTACAGGCTCCTCTTTACCTATTGGCATGATGATATCTGCCGGAATTTCGATTTTTTTATCACCTAAAATTAGAATAACTCTTTTTGGAAGAATGAATGTGCCTTCTTCTACGCTTTCAATTTTACCTATTTGTCCTGCATTAATTCCTCTTGTTACTAGTCCTTGACATCCTGCTTCTAATTTTATAATTTCTAAAATTTTCTGGTCAGGAATTTGCATTACACATGTATCCCCAATTTTTGCTTTAACTTCTGCAAGTGTTGAACGTCCGTCGTGAAATCCTGTTTGCATTGTTTCTTTGTTAATTGATGTTTTAGTTACGACTCTTACAAGTTTTTTAGATTTTTCTGATTCGTTAATTTTAATTGGTTTGAGAAGTTTTCCTTCAGTTGGAACTAGACGATAAATATCTGAAACATTTTCTAATTCTACTACATCCATTAATCCAATTGCATGATGAAGTGATTTTCTAACAACTCCATCAATTTTGACTTTACCTGAATATATTGATGCTTTAGCTTCTCTTAGACTCGTAACTATTTTTAATGTATCTCTAAGAAAAACTGCTGTAGGTATTGCAAAACTCTTTTTGTGTGGACCTGGTTTTGCTGTGATTACAAATCGTTTATCTTTTCTAGCAATTCCCCAAAATTGCGGTGCCATTTGTCGTTTGAGTTTTTTACTTCCTGCTATACTTACCATTAATTCTCATCTTCCTTCTCTTTGACTTCTTTTTCTACTTTTGTTTCTTTACTATTTTCTTTAGTGGTTGTTTCTTTTGGTTGTTTTCTTGGATCTTTTCCTTGCAATTTTGCCATTCTCCATTTGTCATCGCCATTTAATGAAGTAATTACAAGGTTTGATGTATGAATGTAAACGTCAAATTTATCGCCTTTTGTTTTTTCTTTCTTTACTCCATCAATTGCAACACTGGATTTTTGTGTGGATATTTTTGCAACTTTGCCGTCAACTCCTTTGAATTCACCTCTTAGTATTGTGACACTGTCACCTTCAATTACTCTGGCACTTTTTTTGCCATATTTTTTTTGTAAATCCTTTGATAGGCTACTGCCCATTTGTTTACTTCGAGTTTGTAAAGTTGCTTGGTAAATCATTCGATTGCGCATTTTAGTTGGTTTTACCATTTTATCATACCACCGTGGATGCCAAGTTAGCTACTCTTGGCCATTTCTCTGAAGCTTCGGCTGCAACTGGACCTTTGATGTCTGTTCCTTTAGTTTCACCTTCTGGTGTAATTAACACTGCTGCATTATCTTCAAAACAAACTCTAACTCCGTTTAATCTACGTACTGCATATTTTTGTCTAACAATTACTGCACCATACACTTGTTTTCTTAATTCTGCTGGTCCTTTCTTTACTACAACATTACAAAAATCACCTACTGCTGCTGCAGGAAGTCTTGATGCTCTTGTTTTGTGTCGAGGAACATTGATTACTTCTAAAATTTTAGCACCTGAATTATCTGCACATACTATGTTGGCTCCTACAGGAATTGATCTTGTTACATATGGACGGAACTCTTCAACGCCTTTTCCTGCTTGTTTTGCCATTATGCTTTTACCTCAATTACTACATATGAAACTGATTTTGAAATTGGTCTACATTCTGCAGTTAAAACATGATCACCTGATACAACATCAATACAACCTGGTACATGAGCATGGATTGTACTTTTGCCTCTTGCATATCTTTTAAATTTACTAAAGTAAATTGGTTCATCTTTTGTTAATGTGATTGTTTGTTTTGCTTTATCTCCAGTTACTTTTCCATCAAATAATTTACCTCTGATTGATAGGCTTCCGTGGAATGGACAGTTACTATCTTCACATTCTCTTTTAGGATCATTTACTTTAATTCCTATATTTTTAGTCATGCTTTTGCTCCTATTCTTTCAAATGGTCTTTTAGTAATTGTTGAACCTTTTACTATCATATTTTTACCTTTAATGGTAAATCCCCAATCATTTGTTGATTTTGGAATGATTTTCATACCTTTTTCTGTATTTATTGTAAACATCGATTTTGTTTCATTAATGATTGTTCCATTTAATCCTATTACTTGAGAATTATTTGAATCAATTACTTTGGTATCTAAACCTATGAATTCATGTCTTGAAATTGTATCTGCAGTTATCATTTCTTCTTCTCCATATCATTTAATCTTGTTAGCATTCTTGCAATGTTTTTACGAATAGGTTTGAGTTTTCCACTTTCTTTTCTTAATGTGCCTTTTGAAGAATCTACTCTGAGTTTTGCTAAATCTGTTCTATTGTCTAACATTTTACTTCTAAGATCTTTTTCATTTAAATTCCTAATTGTTTTCATACTGATTTTGGTCATTTCATACTTGCCTCATCTTCTTCTAATGTTTCAATTGTTTTCATTTTTTCTGCTTCAATTGCAATTTGTTCTGATTCTGATTTAGCTTTATTTGCATCTCCTTCAACTTTTACTACTTCAACTTTTACATCTCCTTCAACTTTAACTTCTTCAACTTTTTTAACTGGTGATTCTTTTTCTGCTTTCTTCTTTTCTTTTTCTTTTTGTTTAATTAATACAAATTCTGGAATTAGTTTTTCTTTAATTGCAATTCTTATTCTAATTCCAATCAAACCCATTGCAGTTTTTACGTGTGCAATATCTTCGTCAACTATTACTTCTGCATGATGTCCTGCTCTTGGTAAAATTCCTGCTACGTGTTTCTCAAATGCAGAACGATCTCCTCTAAGTTTTCCAGAAATTGTAATTTGTACACCCATTGCACCACTTTCCATAATTTGTTTCATAGTCCACATGGTTGCTCTTCTAAAAGCTGTTCCTCTTTCCAAATGGGAAGCCATTCTATTACACATTACACTTGGTGATAAATCTGGTTTTTCAATTTCATTAACTGATATTTGTGGGTTCTTTAATCCAAAGTCTTTTTCGAGTCTTTCTGTAAGTTCTCTGATTCCTGAACCTTTTCTTCCTATGACAATTCCTGGTCTTGTAACATGTAATGCTACTCTGGTACCTGTTGGTGTTTTTGATATCTCTGCATGTGAGAAACCTGCATCTTTAATTTGTTTTCTCAAATAATCTTTTAACAACATCATGTTGTAATTATCTTTGATAACATTTTTCACTGCTGACATATCTAAATCTCCTGTGCCACCAATTCTACGTGTGTTAATACATTATTTTTAGGAGTTGCTCTGCCCATTGCTCTTGGTATGAATCTTTTAACAACTACTCCTTTGTGCACTGTTGCGTTTACAATTTTTAATCTATCTAAATCCATTCCTTTGTATTCTGCATTTGATTCTAAATTATCTAATACTTTGATGAATTCTTTTGCTGTTTTTTGTGGATAACGACCTGACATGACTCCTGGATCTGCTTTGTGACCTACTTGATTTTTGTATCTTCTAAATGGAACTACTCTTTTTTGACTAATAACTGCGAGAAGGAAATCTCTTGCTTTTTCAATAGATAGTCCTTTTATTGCAACTGCAACTTCACGAGCATGTTTGTGTGACATGTCTTTTTCTCTTACTGATGATCTAACATGTCTAGTTGCATCATAATTTTGGAAAGCGTAATCGAATCTACCCATAATAATCACTTCAATGGTACGTAAAGGCTGGATCTTGATGCACCTACTCCTGGTGCTCCGTGTTGAACCTTCTTGTTTGTTATGACATATTCTCCCAAATATCGACCAACCATTTCTGTTGTAATATTTACTGGACGAAATTCTTTTCCTGAGAAAACATTTACTGTAACGCCTACCATGTAAGGTAGAATAATCAAATCTCTTAGATGAGTTTTGATGGGATTCTTTAATTTGCCTGCTTTTGCAGATTTAATTTCTTCAATCAATTTTCTTTTTCCATCTGTAATTCCTCTTGTAAGAGATCTTCTTTGTCTGGAATTAAATAATAAGAATAATTTTTCTAGTGATGTATTTTCTAGATCTTCTTTAGATAACCCTCTATATTGAAATTCTTTAACCATTATTTTTCTCCCATGTTAATGTAATTCGAGTTTCACGGTCCATATTAGAGCATTCCTATTTTGGTTGCAAGATCTCTTGCTTTTTCAGTATTTTCAAATTGTACAAATGCTTTTTTACCGTAAATTGTTCTTGCAGTGTTGACTTTGATTGCTTTTTGTTTGTAAAGTGTACTAACTGCTTCAGCTATTTCTGGTTTTTTTGCAGATAATTCTACGATAAAACATATCTTATTTTCGTTTTCTATCATAGCAAATGTCTTTTCAGTAATGTATGGTTTGACAATTATTTTCATTGCTTGTTCTACATTCATTGTGTTTTCACCATTACTTCTAGATGTGTTGATTTAATTTTTCCAATTTCTTCTATTGCTGATTTTGAATATACTGTTAATCTAATTGGATGTGAGCCTGGAGCCAAATCTAAAACACTCAAATCTTTTACACTTTTAACATTTACACCTGGTATGGAGCCAATTGCTTTTGAGATATTTGAAGAATCTTTAGTCACAAACAATACACTTGTTCCAACTTTTTTGCTTCTTCCTCTAAGTCTTGATTGTCCAGAACGTACTTTTCTTGTTTCTAATCTGTTGACATCTTGTGTTAGTTTTAATGAATCTAATATTTTTGATACTTCATTTGTTTTGGAAATTGATTCAATATCATCTGAAACAATAATTGGGAATGTCTCTATTCCTTCAATTTTATGCCCTCTTGCCTCTACAAGATCCTTTGAACCTGTAGCTGCAATTGCTGAACATAATGCTAGTTTATTTTCTTTTTTGTTTAATTTTTTGTAAATAACTTTTGCTACTATTGGCGGATGTGCTTGTCTTCCACCTCTTGTAGATGCTACTTCTGCACCTTGACCTTGTCTTCCACCGCCACCACCTTGTGCTCTAGCCACACGAGATACACCTTGACCAGTTGGCGGATCATTTGAATCGGCTACAACATCTTGTCCAGCACTTGGGTGTCTTCCTTGTGGTTGGAATTTATGTGATGTGAGATTAGTGAAAACTTTGTGAATTAATTCTCTTCTAAATGGTGTGGAAAATATTATTGGTAATTCTATTTCTCCATCTTTTGTTCCAGAAGTTGTATAAGTTGTAATTTTCATTATATTACAACCTCCAAAATATTTGGTTTGTTTACTTTAACTGGTGCGTTTCTAATTTGACTTCTCATTTTGATTAATCTTTTGTATGTTCCTGGAACTGAACCTTTTAAAATTATGAAATCACCTTTAACTAAACCAAAGTGTTTGTAACCTCCGTCTGGATTAATTTTTAATTTATCGTTTTCTGTATTGCCCATTACCAAAATTCTTTTATCATATTCTACTCTTTGATGGAAACCAGTTTGTCCTGCTCTTGGTACTGTGTACATGATACTTTGTGGTGAAATAGGACCTAATGAACCAACTTCTCTAACTGTTTTTCTTGATTTATGTTGTTTCTTTTTTACATTCCATCTTCTCATTACTCCTTGCCAACCATGACCTTTTGTAATTGCTGCAACATCTACTGTTGAACCAGTTTCAAAAATTTGATCAATTTTAATTTCTTTTCCTAATGATTCTTTTACATGTGCAAATTGTTTTTGAATATCTCCTCCACTAACCATTGCTTCAAAAATATATGGTTTTTTCATTTCAAGTCCTGCTGCTTTTGGTGATACTGCAACTATTGCAAAAATTTCTTTTATTTTCTTTAATTTTTTTTCAGCATTATCTAGTGCCCCTTCTTTATTTTTGAAAGTCATTTCTTTTGAAATATACTTTGGAATATCTTCTGCATAAACATCAAATTCTGCATGTAGACCATCATAATCTTTTGAATATCCTCTAATCCCTAAAATTAATACTGGTGGGGTAACTAGAACGGTTCCTAAACTTACTAATTGTTTTCCTGCATTTGGAACTTTTTCACGATCATCAATACTTACTACTTGTACACAACCAGCTTTAAAACCACAATGTGCTAAAATTTTTGGTTCCTCAGTTGCTGCTCTACTTGGCCAAGCTCTGATCCTTGCTTCCATTGTTTTTGCACGAACTCTACGTGAGTATGCTAAACTTCCTCTACGTGGTGAATGTCGTTTTCGAGCTCCCATTGTTAAATCGTCTCTCGAATTCCCTCTATTAAACCCTGTTAGTTATCGTTAACCAAAATATTTTATCAGGTTAACCATCATTACTAAATTTGCTTATTTCAAAATATCTGAAATCATATTCCATATAGTTATTGAACCAATTATTACTCCCATAACTCCTATGCCTATTGCAAATATCAAAAAATTTTTTCTTTCGGCCATATTTTATGATGTTTTTTGAGCATTAATTATTGCAAGTGTTCCAAGTAATGCTTCTTCTAGACGTACTGTTTCAGTTGCTTGATTTGGAAAAAAATTCAATGATTTTGAATTTTGTACTTTATTCATTCTTCCACCAATAATTTCATGAACTCCTTTTTCTGGAGATCCAAACACAACCAATAATGATTCATTTGATTTCGTGTATTTTTCTAAATTTTCTTTTGTAATTGATTTACCTTTTCTAGATGTTATGATGATATTTCCCTTCCATTCTGATAACAATGAAAATAAGTTTGATCTTTCTTTTACGTTATATCCCCAATATGATTTTGATTCAGGTTTTTCAATTTCTTTAACTGATAATCTTGGATATCCTTCCTTAAATTGAATTGTTATTCTTTTACCTGTTGGTGTTTTGCCATAAAATTGAATTAATTGATTAATTCCAACATCCACAAATTTTTTACCTTTGACTGTCACTACAACTCCTTCCCTTATGTCTCCTGCAACTATTTTTTTTGCATTTGTTGGTGTATTGTGGCTTGGAATTTTTAGTGGCTGTAATACTCCTGCAAATTTAAGATCATTCACCTTTTGAAATAATCTTCTTCTTAGAAATTGTGGTGTTTCTAAGTATTTTAAAATCATAGATATAAAATTACCATCTGATCCGTTGTTGCCTTCTTGATAAACATAGATTGTATCTATTTGAAAAATTGCACATGCTCTAGCTAAAACTGAAATCTTTCTTGTTTTGTCTATTTTTAATGATTCATCTTGTAATGAGGATGTGGGGATTGCAACAGATATTTTCAATGTATTTCAATCTCACAAGTAATTATGATAATTAGTTTTTATCGTGTGGATATTTTTCTTTTGCAGTATTTGCATAACTTACAATTTGTTCATCTGAAACTAATTCATACAAACCAGTTTCCGTTTTAATGTGAGCCATTCTGATGTGACCTGTTCCTTCTTTGTCTTCACTTGAGAGATAAATTCCTGCAGCTGCTAATACTGATGCTTCATCCAATGTTAATTCGTCTTTGTATGTTTTTTCCAAAAAGTCTGTTACACTATCTGAACCTGAACCAATAGCTATTGCATCATATGAAATGTAAGTTCCACTAGGATCTGTTAGATATAGTTGAGGTGTGTCATTTACAACTCCTCCTAAAATTAAAGCTACTCCATAAGGTCTAACCCCTGCGTATTGGGTGTATTGTTGACATTGATCAGCTAAATGTTTTGCAATTGTTTCCACTTCTACTGATTCATCATAAATCATTTTATTACTTTGAGAAAAGAATCTTGCATTATCAACTTGACTTCTTGCATCTGGAATGTATCCTGCAGCTGCAACTCCTACATGATCATCGATTTGAAAAATCTTTTGAGCTGTTTCAGAAATTTGTAATTTTCTAGGTTTCTCTTCTACTGCTATGATAATTCCGTCTTTACATTTTACTCCTACAGCAATTGTTCCTCTTCTTACTGTTTCAATTGCATATTCTACTTGGTACAATCTACCATCAGGTGAAAACACAGTAATTGCTCGATCATAACCTTGTTGTGCAGGAAGCATTTGATCAAAATGCCGTGAAGGATTAATTTAAGTCTAGTCTATACATTAGGCGTGAGATATGAAATTGAATTTTTTGGTCATGAAAATATTAGATCAAATCATAAAAAAACAATAGAGATTACAAAAGAATCTCATTTGACTCCTCGTGGTGATTGTATTGTGGGTGTTAGTGCTAACTCTTCTTGTAATGATTTACCTGAAGAATTAAAAAATAAATTACAAAATCCTGAAACAACTGTTCATTTTTTGATTAAAGTTGATGATGATGAATTTGTTTTGGAAGGAAAGGGTCATCCTGACTTAACCTTGACCCATCAAAATGATATTGTACTACGAAAAAGTGATTTTACCTGTCCTAGAACTATGTCTGTAAAATGTGACAAAGCCTCTGATTTAGTGCCTAGAGAAATGATTTCCAAGTTACAAAATCCAAAAACAAAAGGATTGTTTGTTATTACAGTTGATTAAAACTGTCACAACTTTATACTCGTGTTTTTTTAAATTTTCATGGGACGTAAAACAAATGTTTTCATTTTAATTCCTTTGGCAACTTTTGCATCCATAATTTTTGGGTTTGGTATATACAACACATTATGTAAAAATGCAAATATTCCTTTAGGTTGTTAATTTAAAAATATTTTTTTATTCATCATCTGTTTCATTTGCTTTATCTCGTACTTTTTTCATAATACAAAACTTTGCAAGACTTTTCTTTAAATTCATAATTGTCAGACAATTCTATAGTATTTAATTCTAATTTTTTTGTCTATTTTTAATTATTCTTTTGAATATCTTTGTGCCTACTTTAATTTTATTTTTTTATTTTTATTAATATTTTGAGTTTGAATTTTTATATTTTCATTAATAGTTTCTAACAAAGTGTTTGCTTTTGGATATCTTGTATTTTGTATTAGATCTTTTTCAATTATTACTGTATAGTATCTTAATTCTTTAAGAATTCGTCTTTTTTTTGTTTTAGAGATTACTTGATTCTTTAAATTTCCTAAATTTGTGGAAATATCACACAATTTAATTAATTTTGCATCTATTTCTGACTCTTTAATTTTAATTCCATACTCTTTTTGTCTTTGTTTTTTTGAAACTGTTCTTTTTTTTGTTAACGATAATGTTGAGTCATCACTAGTATCAATGACTAGTTTTGTTTTTGTTAATGATAAGATCAATGTTGAAATTCTCCTACCAAATTTTTCAAAAAGTTCATCAAAACTTGTATCTGTATATTCTAAAATATCTTGTAACCATCCTGCACAAAGTACATCCTGATCAACTACTCCTAAACTTTTGAGCCTGCTGACAACATTTTCTAAATGATTGGAATGAGATACTCCACTTTCATTTAATTTTCCTGCATGTTTTAACTTTGCAAATAACTCAGCATTTTCTAACGGTGTCATTTTAGTTCTCTATAAAAAATAGAAAAAAAATCTAATGCTCCTTTTTTTGAAAGTTTCTTATTTTTTGTTTGACAGTAATTTGTTGTAAATGTACATTTTGGACATCCTCCCCAGTCTTCAGATATTGTAGATTGATTTTGCTTTGGATCATCTTTACAATCACATACATTGACTAAATCAAAACATGTATCTAAAATATTTTCAAAATTTTCATAAATTATTTTACTACATCCGTTATATCCATCTGAAGTGTTATCAAATAAATGAATGACACCATTATCATAATATGCATCAATATCATTTGATTCTGATTTTGTTAAAATTTTGCTTGCGTTAACTAAAACATGAGTTATTGTGTGAATTTTTGAATCTGAACTAATTGAATTTTTTAAATCTACTTTAATTTTGGATATGAATTCTGATGGAATTGAAATACTTATGCAATAATGCTTTGAATTCCAACTAAAATCCTTCCAATTTGATATTGAATTTCCATCAAATGTTTGAAATTTATCTGCTGTATCATTATAATTTCCTTTTAGATATCCTGTGATAGTTCTATTCATATCAATTAATCCATAACGCAGTGATATTTTTTTCATTTTAGAATTAATTTCTTTTTTAATTTCTTTTGTTTTTGATATTTGTATTAGTGATGTTTTAACAATTGGAATTGTTTTTTTGTGTATTTCATTAGATTTTTTTAAAAATGCATCTGCACCATTTTGAGTTTTAATTATAGATTCTACTTGATAATTTTGTTTATTGAAATGATATATTCCATTTTGATGAAGTTGATAATATCCTACAGGTATGTCTCTAGTACCAATTTTTTTTGAATTGTAAAAAATTGTAATTTCTCCTGAGGCACCTCTAAGATTAACACTGTTTGCAAATTCAAAGAATTTTGATTTATTTGATTCAATTGCAGCATGTTTTTCCATTCCAATTGACGCCGTATGTTTTTCTGAAATGATAGTGTTATCTTTATTGATTTCAACATGGTGACTTTGATTAAGATATGCTGGAATATTTCGTGCAAAATAATGACATGCAGCATCTTCTGGATCAAATACACAAATTGCATATGACTTCTGACCTTTTCTTCCCGCACGACCAATTCTTTGGATAAACGAATCATATTCATTTTTGAATGCAGAAATTACCACGTCAACATTACCGATATCAATTCCTAACTCTAGAGTAGGCGTACATGATAGAATATCTAATTCACCTTCTTTCATCTGGGATTCGTATAATTTTCTATCTTTTTGTTCTAACCCTCCACGATGAATTTGTATTCTCATTCCTTCATTGTTTGCCTCGACATTTGATGCCAAAAATTCTGCATCATTGTGTGTATTGCTGAATACTAATTGTTTTGAGTTTTTTTTATGACACATTGATGTTATCATTTCCATGGTAGTTCTTTGACCAAATTTTCTTGGCATTATGAAAAATCTATGCATGTTTTGTTTTCTTTTAAATTCACTTTTGATATATGAAAAGGAATTTTCAGGTAGATCATACATGTTTGAAAAAAATTCTTTTGAATTATCTAATGTTGCCGATGATCCTATTATCTGAAATTTTTTCATATAATTTTTCATTCTTTTCAATACATGGTAAACATTGGAACCATGGAAGCTTGTGTATGAATGTGCTTCATCCATTACAATTATTTTTGCATTTTTAAATAATTGGTTCCATTTTTTATCTTGTAATATTAAATGATAATTGATAAAATCAAAATTTGTTGCAAGAATAATTGTTTTTTTATATGACTCTGCAATTATTTTATCCTTGTATTGAGTACTTTGTCCTCCGTGAATAGAATATGCCGAAATATTTTTTTCTAATTCACATTTTTGGATTAAATCTGAAATTTTTGAAATTTGATCATCAATTAATGCATTTAATGGATATACTAGTAAAACAAACACTCCTTCAATTGGGTTTTCTAATATTTTTTGTAAAATTGGTATGATGAATGCTTCTGTTTTTCCTGAACCTGTTGGTGCTGAAATAATTGAATTATTTCCTTTTAATATTGAGCGTATTGATTCATTTTGAAATGGCAATACTCCTGAAAATCCATATTTTTTTAAACCATCTATGATCTTTACCGATAAAACATCCTTTAGATTTTCTATAGGTATTTTTTCTGGTTCTAATGAGATTAACTTTTCATAATTAATAATTGCCAATGTTTGATTTTTGTGCCCTTCTACTAGTTCGTGTATGATTATATCGTTATTAATTTCTAATTTTGGTATTTTATTTACATCAAATAAAATATTTTCAGGTAACGTAATTTTTATTTCTGTTGTAATTTTCTTAGGTATTGTTTTCTTGGTGATGTTTCTTATTTCATCTGGGAAATATGGTTCTGAATTTTCTGGACCATTACATCTATGTGGTTCATCTGTTCTGGCATCTAGTGGAATAAATTTACCACTATCTGATTTGAATTCTTCATCCCAATAAATTTCTGATCCACAACCTTTTGAGCATTGTTTTGTTCTTCCTGAATAATTTACTCCGTAAGTTGGTTTTCTAGGAGTAATTTTTTCTGGATTACATTTTGGACAAATTCC
>Ga0233439_10004241_pt1 | contig 14066 bp, 16 predicted proteins | sample SI_123_September_6_FD_182713 | JGI IMG/M metagenome (GOLD analysis project Ga0233439, IMG submission 182713) | Seawater microbial communities from Saanich Inlet, British Columbia, Canada - SI_123_September2016_100_MG | ecosystem: Environmental > Aquatic > Marine > Inlet | place: Canada: British... | reverse complement strand
TTGAAAGTACTCCTTTTGATCAAGAAATACGAGTATGGGATGTTTCTTCTAATGCGATTTTGGAAGATATGTTTAAAGACGCCCCAATTATGGATACTTATAGTGTAACTGCTACACCACCTCTGTTATTTTTTGTTACACCTTTGACGGATACTAATATTAATTTGGCGGTAAATAAATGGATAAATAATCCTTCAGATTCTATATTCATTGATCCTACCAATAATCCATATTATGGTACTATAGATAAATGGTATGTAAATCGAGTTACAAATATGGAAAATTTGTTCAATAATAAAACAACATTCAATGACGATATAAGTGGCTGGAATGTTTCTAATGTTACAAATATGAATTCTATGTTTAAATGTACCTCATTTAATCAATCGATAGGCCAATGGGAAGTTTCTAAAGTCAAAACCATGGATGGGATGTTTTATGATTCATCATTTAATCAACCATTAGAAGAGTGGACTGTTTCCAATGTAGAGAATATGAATGGAATGTTTGCGTTTTCTTATTTTGATCATCCAATAGAAAATTGGGATGTAACAAATGTGATCAATATGATAGGAATGTTTCAAAATTCTGTGTTTAATCAGCCTATTGGTATTTGGAATGTGGAAAAAAATAAGATGTTTTTTTCTATGTTTAAAAACGCAATATATTTTAATCAATATATTCGATCATGGATTATTAAAGAAGAAGACGCTGATATCATTGATAATATGTTCAAAGATGCTACAGCAATGTTAGCATCGTATAGTGATCTACCTCCTGAAACTGGAACGCCACTTTATTCATTCTTTAGTGACATTGGCCCAGAACCTGAACCTGAACCGGAACCTGAACCGGAACCTGAACCGGAACCGGAACCTGAACCGGAACCGGAACCTGAACCGGAACCAGAACCTGAACCGGAACCATATTATGTCACCCTGGGAGAATTATTGGAAGAAGCAATTGTAAAACAAACTATAATATCATTTACTCCTTTACGTACGCAACGCATTACAAAAATAAGCGATATTACTTCAAATGTTACAGCATCTACTTTAACAAATGTTCAGTTTGAGATAATGACTGAAATAACGAATATTGATTTAAATGATCTAAATACTACAGAAATAAATTTATTGAGAGAAAGTATTCATACTTATTACACAGAGTTAATATCAACTATTATACCGGTAAGAAAGAACCAACTCTATATAATTATAAAAGATGGTTCTGTACAGATTATAATATATGTATCAAACGGATCACCCTTATTGGTCTCGCAATTTATAAATATAGGTTTTACTGATCTTATTCAACTAAAAAATATGGGTTTTAGTGCGTGTGAGGTAATGTCGGCAAATATATATACTTTACATGAATTGAAAAGAGCTGGATATAAAGTGAAATATTGTATAAGATAATAATATTATTCAGACAACTTGACTGGTAATTCTTTTTTGAAAGTACAAATTCCTTGTTCGTTCCATTCACATTGAATGGCACGAATTTCTACGCCTTGTAGTGCGGCTTTCTGTACTGCCTCTTTATATATAAGATCAATATTAGACGGTTGGAAAACGATTGCGTCTGTTCGCTGAACTACAAAACACAATATCGCTCGCATATTGTGTTCAGATAGAATACAAATCTCTTGAAGTTCTTGAATATGTTTCAATGCTCGTGGACTGACTACATCTGTTGAATTTTTACGGTATCCATCTGGGAAATATGCGATTTTATTGTCATAGGGAACATTTTCAGTATTGTAGTTTTTCCTGTCTTTTTTTGGTACATCTACATAATCTGCTAGGGGAACATTTTTTATTTCCATCACGAAAGTACAACCATCTATATCTGTTCCCATAAAGTCGAATCGGGAGTTCAATAATGTTTTTTCTCTCTTGAAATCACGTACTTTTAAAAATGGGCATATATTTTTTTCCAGCATGCGATACATGATCGTTTCTGCTAATTTCGGATTGATTCCTACAATCATTTTTCTATTACGTTCTTCTACTATAGCAAGTTCTACACGATATGTACATTTTGAGTTTTCTTTCTTTTCTTTTATAGGAGATACAATAACCGACGATCCTTTATCAGACAAACCACAGCAACCTAATGCTGGACAATGTGCCATATGTGGTTCATCATTTACAACGATATCTGCTACATAAGGCGTTTTACAATGTAAAGATGGCCTTTTTATAATATTTACAATGACTGGGTCATTCAAAGTAATGAGGGTATTGTTTGATACGAATTCCATATTTTAAGTATTGTGTAATGTTTACAAATATTTTATGATGATTCTATAATAATAGAACAAATCTTTCAATTTTTAGGAAATATATTGAAATATATATACATGAAAACAATTCGTAAGGGTTTCTCTCAAATTCGATATTACAATACAAAAATCATAGATCATTATGAAAATCCAAGAAACGTCGGATCCTTTCCAAAGAATTACAAAAATATTGGAACAGGACTTGTCGGAGCACCAGCGTGCGGGGATGTCATGAAACTAGAAATTCAAGTCGAAAATGATGTAATAGTTGACGCAAAATTTAAGACATATGGTTGTGGTAGCGCAATTGCTTCGAGTTCTTATACAACAGAACATATAAAAGGGAAAACATTAAAAGAAGTAAAACATTTTACAAATCGAGAGATAGCGGATCATTTAAAATTACCGCCTATAAAATTACATTGTTCTATGTTAGCAGAAGATGCTTTACAAAAAGCGGTTAGTAACTATAGAAACAAAAAAAATGAGTAAAATTGAAGTATATTTGTTTGAATTATATAATATATAATTCAAAATATGAAAACCAGCACCGTTCAGATTCCAACAAAAAAAGAAATTACATTTTATGTAGGCGAAAATGCTCAAGACAATATGAATGTATTGAATATAGGTAAAGATACTGATATATGGTTTCATGCGCACGAAACAAGCTCATGTCATGTAATCGCATTAATGCCAGAACAATATACAAAAAAAGAAAAAGGGTATATTATTAAAATTGGTGCTAGATTGTGTAAACAAAGCACTAAAAAGTTAACACGTGAAAAGGAAACTATGATAAATTATACACGATTGAAAAATATTGCGAAAACAGAAGTAGTAGGTATGGTAAATTATAAAAATTCTCAGGACGTACGAAGTATACTGGTAACTTAATAAAAATTATCGACACCCAGCATTTTTTAATATAGTAGCAATTTCATTATTCAATTCCGTAACACTAGATTTATACATAGATGGGAAAAAAGCATGAACAATAGAAACATATACCCCATATGCGTGAAGTTTTGCCATATGAAGTGAAAATCTTGAGTGTGATATATAGTTCATACAAACATCTTTTGGATGCTGTGTGAAATATGATTTAGCGTTATTAAAGTATTCTAGTGACTGCTGTATAATATTATTGGCAATAGAGTTTAGAGATGACATTTATTATATGTATATTTATTTATTTATATATTTTTAAAAACGATTAGATGATATACCCATATAATACATATATGGATGTATTTATAGTGGTGTCATACGATTCTATAGCGTGTTGTAATATGCCAGCAAACGTGAGAATAAATGGTATATATCTAGATGAAATGGAAGCATTGGAACGTCAACAAAAAATGTGTGGTGGAAAAGTTTATCCTATGTATGAAAACAGTAAAAGTGTTACAGGAGAAAATGGTTTTATTTCCTGGATAAAAAAATGTCAAATAGGAGATTTGGAGAATATGGATGTTAAGAGTCCGTCATAATAATATCTATATTATTTTACAGTTATTATTCCAAGATATTAACAATAAGATATGTCACATAAATTTATTTGTATATAGTTTTCTATATTGCGAATATGTGTTAATTCCATAAAATAAATACTATCATGACGTGTAGTATATGTTCTATACATATTTTCAAGTTCATGATCCATATATAAGAATAAAATGTGTTTGTGTTCCTTCAGACAATGATAGAGTTCAGAAGGTTGTATTTTAGTTCGCATTGTATTTTTATTTAGACAAAATAAAACAAATTCCGCTTTATCTATAACATCTGGTTTATATTTGTCAGTATTTGTTACCAATAAATTATACGATTCAAGATCTGCTTTTAAGTTTTTTATCAAAATATCTTCGCTAGAAGAACATGAAATATGAATATGTCTTTGTGGTAGGAATTCAACACTCTTTGTAGCACCCATTTTGTTCTGATGTGTTACGAAACAGAAAAGACATAAATTCAATTTTAATATTTTTATAAAAATAATTATATGGAAACAATATTATAGTATCCTTTATACTATAATATATAAACATGAAAATTATAATCAAAACAAAACAGCCAAAGCAACAAGGGTTATTTGCGTGTGTTTTTGCGCAATTGTTAGAAATTTTGCCATTTTTGAAGAAAAATAATATTTATCCAGAATTTATTATAACCAGTGTTTTTTATGGTTTGGGTCGAACCAGAAATGTATTTCCTCATTATGTTCAACATAACTATGATTATGAAACAAATAATAATATGGAACCGAATATGGAACTCGTAAACTCTTTGAAAAACGAATCATCTACTGAAAATTGTATTGAAATTTATTTCGAAGAAGTGTATAAAAAAAAATCGAACCATATTCCAGCACATGAAGCGCACAAATTATTCTTTGAATATTTCAAATTTGATCCCGCCATATATGAAACTTGTAAAGAAATGATGATACCTTATGAAGATAAGAAAATATTAGGACTACATTATAGAGGTACTGATAAAATGCAAAAGACACCTGACTATAAAGGTTATTATGAAGCAACTCATATAACATTGGATAGTGTATTGGAAATATTGAAGCATGAAATAGAAGTACGTAAAATAGATGCGGTGTTTGTAGCAACAGATGATCCTACTATAATACCCAATGTTGAAAAATATTTACAAAAGGATGTAATTTATTTTACATACAATTTTCCAATTCCAGTAAACGCTGCCTTTCATTCTTGCCAGAGAAGTGAAAAAGACAAATTAGAAATGGGATTGTCCGCTATTCGAGATGTCATTGTTCTTTCACAATGTAATGTGGTATTCAAATATTGTTCTCAAATGTCGGCTTTTTGTAAAATATTCAATCCAGATTTGGAAATATATAGAGTTAATAAACCCAATTATTTTTGGTTACCTGAGTCATTGGTACCATTATATGATCAAAATACTCGTTCATAAGTAATGTATTCACATTCGTCTCCATTTCCTATGTATTTCATTTGATAGTATTTTTTATTAATAGCATTTATAGTAGTGTCTGTATTGTATGAGCCATACACTTTTGTCACATATATTTTATTACAAATATTGTTGTCTAATACATAATTATACAATTGTTGACCGCCTATAATGTATATATTCTCAATACAATCATCCATATTTGCGTTCATTATTGCGTCATCTAGACATACACAATGTTTAAATTGTCCTTTTGTTGTTACAGGATATTCTAAAGGAATATGAGTACTTAGTATCATATTCAATCTATTTGGTAATGGTCGTACAGGCAATGAATTCCATGTGTTTTTCCCCATAATAATCATATTTTGTTTTTCAGGATCTTTTACACACGTGGTAATCCTTTTAAAATGAATTAAATCTTCTGGTAAACACCATGGTAAAGCATTTTTATATCCGATACCTCTATTTTCATCGTGTGCTACAATCATATGAATTGGTTTGTTTTTCATAGTTTTATTATTGTTATAGTTATAATAATAAAAGGTTTATATTGTTTTTTTCATTTTGAGTTATCAGTCTTCTTCGGCGAGCGAAGCGAGCCTATTTTACTTGATCCAGCCATAATTGTCGATGATCATTCATATATTGTTTATATTGTTCATCCGTCAATCTTTCAGTTCTCCATTTTCTCTCATTTGTGATTTTTTTCTTTTTATTCAACCGTTTTGTTTTTTCTTCTATAGTAGAATGAACACGTTTTATTTCATTGGCATCTAAACAATATTTGCCTTCTAAACAATTTTGACAATATAAACTTAAATGAACACGTTTTATTTCATTGGCATCTAAACAATATTTGCCTTCTAAACAATTTTGACAATATAAACTTAAATGGGCACGTTTCAATATATGAGTTGTGTCTCGACTGTTCAATACTTTTTGTAAACATTTCGGTGGATTGTTTGAATCATAACGTATTATTTGAGGATAACATTCTTTTTTACATTTAATACACATTTGATATCTCTCTTGTATCGCATGACTACTATACCAATTTCGTTTACATGATTTACACCTATATTTCCCTATTTTGTCTTCTTTCATATTTCGTCTAATATACAGATTATACTCTCAAAATATTTATATAGATAATATTAAGATTTTCTTTTTTTAATTTTGTAATCTTTTTTTTTCTCCTATATATTTTTATATAAAAATCCTTTCTCCCCCCCCACTATTTATCATTTACTCAAAATATGTCAGATTTAGTACATACCTTAAAAATAATTTAGCATTTTGTTATTATATTTAGGAATAATTTATATCAATACAAATAATATTTTACAATACTCAAAATATGTCATTCGCATATTTTGATCCTCGTTCAATACTCAAAATATGCTATCTTATTGTAATATATAGATTATGCCTTGGAAATGTATGACATGTAATAATTCTTTCGAAAGAAAACAAAACTATAATAGACATATGAAATCAGCACTACATATAAAACGAATACAATCTGAGCAACCTATGTTTACATGTGATATTTGTTGTAAACAATTTTCATATAAACGATCTTTAATAAACCATCAGAAATTAAAAAACTGTGGAAGCTTACATAAAACAGAAACTGAAATCGAAATTATGAAACAAAAAATAGAATCATTTGAAAAAGAACGTGATGGAATGAAAAAACAAATAGCTTTATTATTGGAAAAACATACTACACCCGCAAACAATAGTACTCAAAATATAGAAACCCAAAATATTCAAACCCAAAATACCGGGAACAATAATACCAACAATACTAACAATATTGAGACTCAGAATGTAATAGTTGTAAATTCATTTGGTAATGAAAATATTGACCATCTTACTGATCAAATCATATGTCGAATAATTCAAACTTCTCCATTTACGTCTGTTCCTCAGCTCATTGAAAAAATCCATTTTGATCCAGAACATCCGGAAAATCATAATATTAAAATTACGAACAAAAAAATGAATTATGCGGAAATTGTGAAAAACAATAAATGGATAACTGCCAACAAGAAAAAGGTGATTGATGATATAATAGAAAATAGTTACAACTTATTAGATGAAAAGTATACCGAGAATAAAGATTCCATGTACGAGAGACGTAAAGAACGATTTGAAAATTTTCAGAATAAGTATGAAGAACAAGATGAGGCTTTCATGAAGAATATAAAAAACGATGTTGATTTAATATTGATAAATGGTACAAATGAAGTACACAAATAATTTACATATATTTCGAAATTTATACCAGTGAAATTTAGTATGGTTTATCTGTCTTCTAGGCGAGCGAAGCTCGCCTATATTATTTGACCAACCAATCATTGTTCATAATATTCATCCGTCAATCTTTCAGTTCTCCATTTTCTCTCATTTGTGATTTTTTATTTTACTTTATAATAATTGGATTTTTTATAAAAACTGCAGAAAGAGAGAAAATACTTATGTTCATAAAAACCGAATTAATAATCAGTATTTTAGGATAAAATGTAAACATAACATATATATGTCTTTTTTTGATTCAAACTATTTGCCAAACTTTTTAAATTATCCGGAGATTTCTTCCTTTTTACAATTCAATAAAATAACATTATTGACAAAAAAGCAGGTGGATGATTATGTAAAGCAAGCTCCAATGAGTATATCTAGACCTACTCGAAAAGCAAAAAAGCAATCGCAAATAAATCGTCTTGAAAATTTTCAAATAAAGCAACAAAAACTATTTCGAGAAAATGTCATATCTCGTGTGTGTGTTGGTACACATAGTGAACATTTTTATTCTCAATTAGAAACAGAACCAGAAACAAATGAAGCATTATTTGTATTTTCAAATGGTTATCAACTATTTAATCCAAATGTTGTTACTGATAAAGACTATATAAAACACAAATTAGAACAAGTAAAAGGTATCATAATAATAAAAAAAGGAGAATGTCCAAGCAATCCGATGTTATATACGATTACACAATGCTGCAGTATTGTTGATGATTATATACCGCTTTTACTTGGAGCCACTCTATTTATTTTAAAATCAAATCCTCAATATGTATTCAAACGAATTTTAGCATACGATATTGATGTCTATAAACAAGTGTATAGTCATTTTGGGTTTGGATACAATACATCTCTCATTTGTTCCAATAAAATGAAAAATCTAGTAGAAACTGAATTACAAGATTTGAAAATAGAAGATATTATTCAAAAGACTATCAATATTCCAGAAAACCCTCCACTTGATTCTATAAATAATTCGAATAAAATTACATCAAAAACAAATACTAAAAAATCTGTGAAAGATTTAATATCAGAATATGAACGAAGAATTAAGTCATACAAACGAGGTGGGAAGAAGCGTGTCCCAAATAAAAAAACGAGAAAGAAAAACACAAAGTATAAAATAAAAAAATAAACTTTTTTAGAACTTTTTTCTTTTATCAAAAATTATTATTTTTTATAAAAACTGCAGAAAGAGAGAAATTTGTATGAGAATACTTTATATTGTTGTGTAATCGGGATGTTTGAACTTGCTCATATTTATTACTACGAAACTTTCATTCTTTATTAATTTTAAACAATATTTTATATCCCCCTGTGCTTCAATCCAAAATCGCTGTAAATTGGGCCTGTACTCATAATTAGACTCTCCTTCATATACTTTTACGTACATATTCAGATTTAAATGTCCTTCTTGTATTAATTCGTTTGTTAAATAGGTTTTTCCGGTTGCTCCGCCACCTAACAAAACAACGTGAAGTTTGTTTCGTATTGCGTCGATCGCAATTTGTTTAGACTCTTTATATTGGTAATAAAAATCGAAGGATTCCATGATGGTATAATTGTTCGTTATGATATAAAATTTTATTGTCTTTACAATTCAATTTTTATTTTTACATGTTATTTGTGTACTTCATTCGTATCATTTATCAAATTCAAATTCACATCATTTTTTATTAAAAATTGAATTTTTTCGAGTTTTTTTTTGGGAAAGAACTGAAATATTGTGAAACAAATTAAAATAAAATTCTGAAAGATGTGGACAAATATTCTCCTTTCGCTATTTGGTTTATATACCACTATAAAATCTCAAACCATTGTATTCAATACTACAGATATACAATGTAATGAAGTATATCACCCGTACAATAAATATCACGAGCCTTTATGTATTAAATGGAGACAGTCCTTAATTCCTTATTTCCAAAAGGTTCATTGTGTGATTGCCTCTAACAATAATAACAACGAAATATATTCTGGATGTAGTCCTTCTTTTGGTGGCAACATAGACAATAAAATACATACAGAGTATATTCTCTCAAAGAAGTGTGTTCGTGAAGTATGTTATAATGATCAATATAATCTAGTTGTCAATGTAAAATTGAATAACCCAGTACACCCTATTTATAATATAATTTGTTGTATTGTGATGATTGGCATGAGCATATTTTACATTCTAAATCCTGACTATAGATTTCCTTTATGGTACGGTCGACACTTTGGAAATCGAAATCGTCATCAAGTAGGATGGAATAGAATGTATTAGACCCTTAAATATTAAAAATGAGTCATTTTAAATCTTCACTGGTATAAAAGAATATTTGCGTATTATATATATGTCTACCAAAAAGAAAATAATAAAAGAAAAGAAAAACAAAACAAAGAAAAGATCTACTATAGATATTATGGAAGATTTCAAGACAAATGGGATATCTGTACTAGATACTCTCAATAAACACGAATTAAGTAAAATAATCAAAGAAGCAAATAAACAATATCATTCACATAAAGCCACCCCTTTTTTTACGGACGCTGAATATGATATTATCAAAGAATATTTAGAAAAGAAATTTCCGGATGCGGAAGTACTACAAGAAGTAGGGGCAGAAGTTTTGGGAAAACAAAAAGTAAATTTACCTATAAATATGCCATCTATGGACAAAATTAAGCCGGATACAGAAGCATTGACACAATGGACTCGTAAATATAAAGGGCCATATGTATTATCTTGTAAATTAGATGGTGTCAGTGGATTATATTATACAATGAAAGGCAATAAAAATTTATATACACGAGGCAATGGAAAAGTCGGTCAAGACGTCTCTCATTTATTGAAAGCAATTTCATTGCCTACTATAAAAGACGTGATTGTTCGTGGTGAATTTATAGTATCTAAATCAACATTTGACACAAAATATTCTCAAGATTTTGCGAATATTCGTAATATGGTTGCGGGAATTATAAATCGAAAATCAGTGGACAAAAAGGCGAAAGATGTGGATTTTATTGCGTATGAAGTGATACAACCCGCACTTAACCCAAGTGAACAAATGTCTTTTTTATTTAAACATGGATTTAAAACGGTACAAAATGAGACAAAAACGAAAATCACAAACGAGACTTTGTCTCAAATATTGGTAGATTGGCGTGAAAATTATGTTTATGAAATAGATGGTGTTATCGTGGCGGATAATCATATACATACACGATTGGAAGGAAATCCGGATCACGCATTCGCATTTAAGATGGTAATATCTGATCAAATTGCGGAAACGCATGTAACAGACGTTATTTGGACAGCAAGTAAGGACGGGTATTTGAAACCAAGAGTGAGAGTCAATCCAGTTCATATTGGAGGTGTGAAAATAGAATATGCCACTGGTTTCAATGGGCAATATATTGAATCAAATAAGATAGGTATAGGTGCGATAATACAGTTAGTGCGAAGTGGAGATGTCATTCCATATATTAAATCAGTGACAACCCCCGCAGAAGTGGCTAAAATGCCAGATATACCATACATATGGACAGATTCACATGTAGATATCATGCTTGCGAACAAACAAGACGATCCAGTAGTATTGGAAAAGCGCATTACGGCATTTTTTACAGGAATCGAAGTAGATGGGTTATCATCTGGAAATGTAAAACGATTAATTCAAGGGGGGTATAATACTATACCGAAAATATTACAAATGAGAGAACAAGATTTTTTAGGAATTGAAGGATTCAAAGAGAAATTGGCGCATAAAATATTCACTAGTATTCATAGTAAATTAAAGTCATCATCATTAAGTCGGATTATAAGTGCGTCTGGTACAATGGGACGAGGTATTGCGGAGAAAAAACTGAAACCAGTATTTCAAAAATATCCAAGAATATTGGTATCATCAGAGAGTCCATTGGAAAAACAAAATATGTTGTTACAAGTGGATGGTATAGGAAAAGAGAATGCGAAAATGTTTGTAGATAATATTCCAGAAGTAGTCAAATTTCTAACTGAATGTCAATTAATGAATCCAGAAACAGGAGTACCATGTTTTACAGTAGAAAATGAGAGTAACGAAGAAGAGCAAACAGAACCTATTGTTCAAATGAACTCGCACCCTTTATATGGGAAAAAAATCATATTTACAGGATTTCGTGACAAAGAATTTATGAACATATTGGAGAAATCCTATAATGTCTCATTTGGATCAAGTATTAGTAAAAATATTCAAATTGTTATAGTAAAAACAATGGAAGAAAGCAATAAAAAAATAGATCAAGCGAAATCGTTGAATATACCGGTATTTACAATAGACGAATTTAGAAATAAATACTCACTATAGATTATATTGCTTTAATTTGTATAGTTTAACTGGATCTCTCACTACATACCATTTTTTTGGACAATTTTCATCAAAGCAATAAACAATTTTATATTTGGGATCATAGAAATAGTATAATTTGTCGTAAAGTACATTTTCAAACGCAACCCATTCTTGGCTAAATGCGTAATTATCCATGGTTTCATAGATAGACATCATGATAAAAATATCTGGTTAAATTATATATGAAATAAATATTATATATAATTATAAATGACTATTGCTAAATTTTGTAATCGATATTTAAATCCATTTACAAACTGGAAAAATGATAATTACGATAGATCCGTTGTATCTCCAAAACCATATGGCTGTTGTTTGGTAAGAATTTTTCGATGTTTTAATCGTTATACATGTTGTGTTTATAAATGTGTTTGTGAAGATGATGTAAAAGAGTAAACTCAGAATTCAGTATCATGAAGATATTTGACTAGTCGGTGAAGTTTAGGTATGTGAGTTACTTTATATATGATTCATATCATATTCGGTTTCCAATATGATACGATCGATATATTAACAAATATTCAGAGTCAAATATATTGGTTATTTTCCGGTCGATACTTGTTTGTTTTTGAAAGTTCAGACAGAAACATGGTTTCATTATTTTTATAGGTCATATAAATATTCATTATTTCTGCTGGAGTAAAATAATATTCTTTTATATTTTTGAGAGTATCAGTAGGTATTTGTGTTTGGAAAAAACATTGATGCATTTCTTGTAGTACTTTATGGTTAACCATTTTACATTCGTAAGAAATATCGATGCGCCCTGGACGTATTAATGCTGGATCCAATTTATCGTAATGATTAGAGGTGATAATAATAATCCTACCCGGAGTTTCTCTGACACCATCCCATAAATTTAAAAAGTCGTCTAATGTCAGAGGATCATTATATAACATACTAGGGGATATAGTTGAACTAGTAGCCGTATTATTGGATTCTGCCATTTTGTTCATTGTGTGAATAAGTTGTTGTGTTTCGTTCATTGTATCTAATATTTCATTTGGAGGAGTTTTATTATTCATTTCTGAATCGTATTTTCTTTTTCGTACTATATCACCAATACAATCGATATCCTCAAATAAGATAATTTTCTTATCAAATGTTTTACTATTTTCTTCATTGCTTTTATTGTAGGTAGATTCGTAAAACAGTTTTTCGAGATCCGTTTTTGTATGAATTATTTTCAGTGGCATTATCACTATATCTCTACCTGTTTTGTTTGCCAATGCTTTAATAAAAGAAGTTTTCCCAGTACCAGGTGCTCCATGTAGTCCAATACCTAAGTTGTAAGGGATTCCTTTTTCATCGTACCATGATTTATTCTCTAAAAAGAAATTGATTTTATCAAGAAGTTCTTCTTTGTTTTCCAGAAATAAATTGGAAAACGTGCGATTTGAATTAAATATTTGTTCGTCCCAACGATTGTATATATCTTCATCTTCTTTTATAGTTGTTTTTACCGCACTATAAATAAATTGTTTCATTTTCCGATCTTCATGTATTTCTTTTTGATAATTTTCCATAATAGACTCTACATAACAAATAATTTCATTCAAAGTATATTTATATGAGTATACGTATAGCTTGATTTTTTCTATCCTGGTCGACGCACCTTTATTATTATCATTATTATAGTCTTCGTATGATATTTGAAAATATATGTCAGGGTCAATAGAAAAAGAGTCAAATTGACAAACACTGAAGTTTTCCTTTTCTTTGTACTTATTATTTATGTTATTTGAAAATAATTCCTTCACTTCATGAATGTTGCCGTTATTTACGTTTTTTACAATATAGTCTAAAACCGCATTAAACCTATTGCTATATACTGAAGACACATTCAAATCACCATAATTGGTTGGTATTGTACAGTTTTGTCCGGTCAAAATCAATTGATTCGGTCTATTTACATAGTTTGTGAAGTATTGTTTCATTTTTTGCCATCCAGATTCTTCACAATCCTGCCAAAGTTGTATAAGTTTTCCGAATAATCCTAATATAATCGTTGTAATGATACCGTCTAAAATCATATTATTTGTCTTAAAAGTATTGAACAATATATGTTTCAGCGAATCTTGGTAATTTATCGGTATCATTTTTTTTGTGAATTAATGAATAGTTATAACAAGAACTAA
>Ga0233439_10004234_pt1 | contig 14082 bp, 11 predicted proteins | sample SI_123_September_6_FD_182713 | JGI IMG/M metagenome (GOLD analysis project Ga0233439, IMG submission 182713) | Seawater microbial communities from Saanich Inlet, British Columbia, Canada - SI_123_September2016_100_MG | ecosystem: Environmental > Aquatic > Marine > Inlet | place: Canada: British... | reverse complement strand
TAGGAAGTAGAGAAGATTCTGCATGAAAATGGTTATAAAGTCGAATTAGGTAAGGGAATTTCAAAGGTACAGGAAATCCTTGTAGGTTGAGTTGCAAACTTCACTATATAGAAAAAAGCCCATGTTTTCTTATTTATAATAAAGGAAACATGGGCTTTTATAATTTACTTAACTGCTAAAGGCACATCTGCAAGTAAACCAATCTCTTCATCGGTTAAATAACATGCAGGGTCCGGTTCCCATATATCACCATGGATAGACTCGGCACGCGCCCTGAAGTTACCACCACATATATCAAGCCACTTACACTTGGAACATCGGCCGGTAACGTAATTCTTTTTGTCTTTCAGTTTCATCAAAAGGTCATTTGATTTATCTTCCCAGATTTCACCAAATTTTCGTTCACGCACATTCCCGAATGTATGCTCTCTCCAGAATTGATCAGCATGTACAGCGCCATCCCAGCTGACACAGGCAAGGCCGTGTCCGGAACTGTTCCCCTCGTTCCACTTTAACAGCTCAAGTACTTCTGCCGCACGCTTTGGATCTTCCTTGAGTAATCGCTGGTATATATAAGGACCATCGGCATGGTTATCTACCGTTAAAACTTCTAATGGGTTTCCACGGTCATGAGCCGCCTTTGTTTTGTCAATAATGAGGTCAACAACTTTACGAGTCTCCTCATGTGTCAAATCTTCTTCAATTAGCCTGGAACCTCTTCCGGAATAAACCAAATGGTAAAAACATACCCTTGGGATTCCTTCTTTTTCAATGAGGTCGAATATTCCGGGAATGTCCTGCGCGTTTCTTTTATTAATGGTGAAACGTAATCCTACTTTAATCCCTAACTTCAGGCAATTTCTGATCCCCTGCAGGGCCTCATCAAAAGCACCTTCAATACCACGGAACTTATCGTTTGTCTCTTTTAAACCGTCAAGGCTTATTCCAACATAAGAGAGTCCAAATTCTTTTAATTCTTTACCTTTTTCTTCAGTGATCATCGTACCGTTTGTACTTATAACAGCCCTCAAGCCTTTATCTTTGGCATATGCTATCAATTCCATCAAATCTTCTCTCATCAAGGGTTCGCCACCTGAAAAGAGAAGTACCGGAGCACCGTACTCCGCAAGGCCGTCAATCATAGCCTTTGCTTCTTTAGTGCTTAATTCGTTCGTATATTCAATATCCTTGGATTGAGAGTAGCAGTGTACGCATTTAAGATTACATCTCTGTCCTACATTCCATACGACAACAGGCTTCTTATCCTTTGAGAATTGCAGAAGATGTGATGGCAGTTTGCCTGAGTCCCTGCCGTACCTTAATGCGTCGGAAGGTTCGACCGTGCCACAATATAACTTTGAAATACCAATCATTTTGTCACCTCATAACTAATGTATTTAAACTACAAAATCTTTATCTAATCCTTCATCTTACTATCTTTTATTATATGAGTCAATCTGTTTCATTTAGCTTCTGACGTCTTTTTGATAACTGCCTGTTCAATTTCCTCTAGTAATTCCGGTTTACTTTCAATAAATTTCTTGGTATTTTCTCTTCCCTGTCCCAGTCGTATCTCTCCATATGAGAACCATGTACCGCTTTTTTCTACTACACCCGCTTCAACACCAAGATCAACAATATCGCCGGACCTGGAAATGCCCTGGTTGAACATTATATCGAATTCTGCCTTCCTGAACGGTGCGGCGACTTTGTTCTTTGCAATTTTAGCTCTAACTCTATTTCCAACAATCTGTTCTCCATCTTTAATACTACCTATTCTGCGAATGTCAACTCTGACAGATGAGTAGAACTTCAGCGCTCTTCCGCCGGGTGTTGTTTCAGGGTTACCAAACATCACACCTATTTTTTCACGAATCTGGTTGATAAATATAAGACATGTATTTGATTTGGAGATTACAGAAGTAAGTTTTCTGAGAGCCTGTGACATTAATCTAGCCTGTATTGCAACATGTGAATCACCCATCTGACCCTCAAGTTCAGCCTTTGGCACGAGGGCTGCCACAGAGTCCACAACAATTACGTCAACTGCATTACTTCTCGTTAAAAGCTCTGCAATTTCCAGCGCCTGTTCCCCGGTATCCGGCTGATTTACCAATAGGGTATCCAGATTTACTCCCAGCCTTTTTGCATAATCCGGATCAAGGGCGTGTTCAACATCGATAAAGGCAGCAGTACCTCCCAGTTTTTGCGCATTGGCAATGATATGGAGAGTCAATGTCGTCTTCCCTGAAGATTCTGGCCCAAAAACCTCCACTACTCTTCCACGCGGCATTCCGCCTACGCCGAGGGCCATGTCCAAAGAGAGTGACCCGGTTGATATTGCCGGCACATCAAGTTTTTGATCTGTACCGAGACGCATTATCGAACCCTTACCAAATTGCTTTTCAATCTGCGATACTGCTCTGTCCAAAGCTTGATCTTTTTTCCCCGCCTCAGGCTTATCCTTTTCAGGACTTTCTGGTTTTTGTGACTTTGCCATTAATTATTCCCCTTAGTAATTATTATTGTTTTTCTTCACTAATCTCTTTCTTTTCGCTGACATCTTTTTCATCTATTGCCATATCTTTGATTTCCTGTGGAAACAAAGGAATTACCTTTTTTGTACCTTTATCAAGGTTTTTTGCAATCACAGACCCATCGATTGTATTCTTTGCCTGGCTGTTCCCCCAAAAAGAAACCCCTGCTATAACCACACAACATGTTATTACAGTTTTTGTAAATGAAATACCTCCCCCAATAAGCCTTCCGCTCATTCCAAATTTCCTCTTTACAAGGAACCTTCTAAATAGGTTTCCTACAGCATATGTTACGATCAAGGTAACGCCGAAGATGATCGCATATCCTAATATGCTGGAAATCTTCGGATCAAGTACCTCTTTTATGATACTGCTTAATAGTTTATGTAGTAAGAGGGCGACGGCAACAGACAATGCGACAGAAGAAATTCGGTAAATCTGCCAGAGAGGACCTGTAATTATTCCAAACAGAGTCCCCATTGTTATGACTCCGATTAATGTAAAATCCAGCCAATTCATAGTCTTGAAAAAGTAAAGATATGCTTAATTTAAGTTTTATTTAAAAAGACCTTTAAAGAGATCCTTCACAACATCCTCTACGTCTATCTTATCTTCCTTCTTTATCGGTTGTGTCTCTTTTCCTGCCTCTTCTACCTCTCCAACTTCTGTTTTTTGCGAAGAATCTGAGCTTTCGGTTTGAGGTTTTGAGTCTCCGGAACCTCCTAATATTCCTTGCAGAATATTACCAATTTTTTGAGGCTTTGGCCATTTAAAAGAGAGCCTGGGCTTGTCTATTGTGCCTGTGACTACTATTGGCAACTTTGAACCCTCACTTAAGGCTCCTAGTATTTTTCTGGCATCTCCGCCTAACTGGCTGCCCAGAGCCTCGGCGTCTGCGGAATACTCTATTCTTCCGTCAAATGAGGTCCACCCTGATAAACCAATGTCAAATTCCTTGCCGTTAACGCTGATATCGTCGTTTATTATCTTGCTGTCTTCAATAATAAATCTGGTTGTAATTTGTTCAAATTCGTATTCCCCTCTCCCCCCTACAGCCTTGAGAATTTTAGATGTTACCTTGCCGCCCTTTATGTAACCATCTTTGATCTCAATCTCACCTTTACCACTAAGAGTCTTACTCAAATCATCCTGCCAGTCCAGCCCATTGCCACTTGCTTTGAGCTGCATATTGAGCTTACCCGATAGATTACCTTCCGGTGCGGCAAGGAGAGGGACAATATATGCCAGTATATCCATATTCTGGTTAATATTTGCATCAGACAATTTCATATCGAAAACCAGAGGAGGTTTTTCTTCCTTAAGGTCTGCACTTGCCAACACTGTACACGGACCATCATTCAGCACGAATGAAAAATCTTTTGTTGTGAAAAACCCATCATCCAGGGCAAGACCTGCCTTAAAATCTTTTATTTCGTATGCATCGTAATTAATTTTGTCCATAGACACGTTGCCATCGAAATTCATCTGCTCGTATAGATTCTCATTTTCCCGTGCAGACAGTTTTCCGTTTAGATCTAAATCAACAACTCCTTTACCATCCATGTTAACATTCACTGGAAACATCCCGGAAAACTCTTCGGCCATCTTGTTCAGATCCATTTCCATGGAAAGCATGTAATCAATATCCATCTCCTTGCTTAAACCTGCTATCCCACCTTTTGATTCCATCTTAAGAAATTCCGATTCAATATTCATTTTTTCAATATTAACGGAATCTTTAGTAGTGATATAGTCAAGAGTATGTAAAAGTTTAAGGTCAAGACCAGATATCGTATTGTTTTTAAGAGGCCCCCCGGTTGCATTTATGCCGCTCAATGTAGTTGCTCCATCCAGTTTTAGCCTTTCTTCTGCATGACCGGTTACGTTAATTTCTGCATCTATCTCTCCATCAAGGTTCAGCCCCTCAGGTAGTGAAACCACACTCTGAAGGCCCTGAGTAAGTCTTTTAATATTACTTGATAGAAGTACATTTAAGTCAATTTTCCCGTTATTGATTACAGTTCCAGAACCCTTTATTTCAGCAAAACCCGTATTCAGACCAAAGCTCTTTAATTCAAGATCACTATTTTTCAGATCATAAACTATATCGTGGTTTATAGTAATTTCCGGTTCCTTAACCGGACCAACTGCCCCCATCTTCACATAAAGCCCCTTTAGATCAGTTTTGCCATTCACTTTCACTATATTTTGCTGTCCTGTGAGTTTCATATTTGATTGCAACCGTCCCGCAATCTCCGTTTCATCTGGCAGCAACCCGCCAATCTCACTCATTAGTTTTGTAATATCTAAATCCATGAATATCTTAAAATTCAAATCTCTTGTACTCTTTAACTCGGTAACCAGTCCGGCTAGAAACATTTCTAAAAAAGGCGAATCAATCCCAATTTTGTATACTGCAATCTGATCGTTTTTTATATCTATGTCTGCCTTTTGAGTTAGCTTAATATTTGATTGTCTAATGGGATTCTTTTCAAGTGGTCCACCTGTAATGTACAGATTTGTAATTTCTGTGCTGCCATCTACTCCTATCGTTTTCTCAAGCTGTCCGTGAGCCGTAATCTTTGAATTGATGTCACCTTCTACCTGCATGCCTTTAGGCAACCCAAGCATTCCCGCAAGATTTTCAGTAAGTTTCTTCAGGTCTACATTCATGGAAAAATCAAGACCGGTGCCACCTTCACCCTTGAATTTTGCCATATCAAAATCTGTGGTTACCAGGGCAAAACCGGTTCTCATGTTAAACGTTCCTTTTGCATTTCCGGGATCAATTTTTCCACCTTTTGCCAGTGAAACGTTTAAGGAGATATCTGCATGTTCTGTTTCACCTTTTGCGTCAATGTCAAAGGCACACTGGAGCTCAATTGGTTTGCTCAGGGAGTCAATATTAAGAGTAGTATTCAGATCATTTATGCGTGTCTCTTCCTGCAATTGGTGATCAATGAACGTGAATTTTCCGTTGCTGACTTTTGCTTTAATTTTGAGATCAAACAAAAGCGCCGGGATAACCAGAACCGGCTTCATTGTTGGTTTTCTGGTTACGTCAGGAGTAGGTTTTTTGACTTTTTCTGGTGTGGGCTTTGGTCCTGGTGTGCGTCCTGACTCTATAGACACGCTCTTCTCTTCGTAATTAAACAGGCCTTGCTTGTCTTTCTGAATAACAATCTCCGGGCTGTCAATTATCAAATCATTTATTCTGATCTGTTTTTTTATAAGCGGCACGAAATCGATATTGCATAGTATACTTTTTACCTTAACAAACGTATCTCCTGGAAGATCATCTCTCTCTTTGATATAAATATTTTTTAAGTCAATACCACTTGACCAACTCATATTTATATCATCAATCTGTACTTTACGGTTCAAACTTGCTTCCAGAGTAGTAATAATTTTATTTTTTACCATGCCGGATGACACAATGGTAGGGATGAGTGATACGATGATGAGTAGAACGCCAACTACGCCGCCAATGGATATACCAACGATCATTGGCCATCTTTTTTTATTCTTTTCCTGCATATTCTTTCTGGCTTTTGAGGATAAGATAAATCGTGCTATAAAACCACCAAGAATCCTGTGTTATTGTGGTGGTAAATAATTGCTGGAGTCTAAGTAAAATGAGGTGCAGCTGTGAAGAATTATACAGTTTGTAGTTTATTTTAGTACATATATAATGTCAAGGTAATTCCAATGATTATCATTTCTCATAAAAAACCTGATCTTTATCATAATATTATACAACAAACATCGTTGAACTTTTCATTATATACAGTTTTGATTTACAGATTATGTCGGCCGGGCAACCATATGTAAGCACTGTTGAGATTAGCACTTATACAAACTACTAGAAAGATCTCAAATACCTAACCCGATACCTTCTTTCTAAAGTAATGCTTAAAATTGCAAATGATTGACAAATATATTAAATGATTTTTGGCACCCATATTGCTCAAAAATCCATGCTTTCTGTATAAATATCCAACAGCCTTTCTTGTACAGACAGCTATGTCACAAAGTGGTATAAGAGCGTTCTAATATGAAATTCAATTGAGGAATATCGCATGGATTACGAAGTATCACCAGACTATATGCCAATCAGCCCAAGTGCTCTAAGAACGGACACTACGGTTGGCTGTGACATTTACATACTTGCAAAGACGTCGATAGAGGTTAGGTTTGTATTATATTGCAAGTCAGATGCTGTCTTTGACGAGGAAAAAAAATCAATGCTTTTGTCAAAGAGAATCAAAAAGCTTTTTATAAAAAAAGGCGAAAAGCAGGCCTTTTTTACCTACCTGGAAAATAATTTTCAAAAGATCGTATCCGACTCAAGCATTCCTTCTGACGAAAGAACAAGAATTGTCCATAGCTCAGCTACTAATCTGGTCAAAGATCTCTTTGAAGATCCTCGATCTGGAAGTATCGAAAGGACAAAGACGTTTGCAAACAACATGGTTGATTACGTCCTTATGGATACGATGGCGGCAGAAAGCCTGCTTCTGCTTAAGATAGCAGTTCATGAATATAGCACTTATACCCACTCAGTAAACGTAGCAGCCGTAGGTACTTTGTTTGGGCAGGATCTTGGCTTGGGAGTGACTGACCTGAAGGGACTTTGTGCTGGCATACTCTTGCATGATGTTGGCAAGACCAGGATCAGCACCGATATCCTGAATAAAAATGGGAAATTAACAAAAGAAGAATTTGAAGAGATAAAAAAACATCCGGAATATGGGGCAGATGTTTTAAACGAAACAAGTACTGAGTATAAAGAAGAACTTATTGTAACCTTGCAGCATCACGAGAATGATGATGGTAGTGGTTATCCATATGGGCTCAAAAAAGACGAGATTCATCCATGTGGCAAGATTTCTCGCATTATAGATGTATACGATGCATTAACTTCTACGAGATCATATAAAGACGCTTTAAGACCGTTTGCCAGCCTTTTGGAGATGAAGGAAAACATGCTTCACTGCTTTGATGCTGAGCTTTTTAAGGAATTCATTCGATTCTTAGGGCCGTACGATCCGCGTAAAAAATCAAGGAAAACCGACAAATGGAGTACCTAAAAATTTTTAACTTAATGCTAATCATATAGTAAAGGCGCAAAAGAATAAAAAAAATGGCTGAATATTTACCTGTTGATTTGAGTAGTTTGAAAACTGATACGAAAGTTGGCTGTGATCTTTACTTGCTTGTAAAATCCGGTACAGATAGCCGATATATCTTGTATTGTAGAGGAGACGCTATCTTTGAGAGTAGTAAAAGAGAAATGCTGCTGGGAAAGAATATCAGCAGGCTTTTTATTACAAAAGAAGACCAACAGAAATACTATGAGTATCTGGAAAATAATTTTCAAAGTATTATATCTGATACAAAGCTCTCTTCTGACGAAAAAACTAAGATCGTACATGGCGCCGCAACAAACATCGTGAAAGATCTCTTTAATGATCCACGAAGCGGAAGTATCGAAAGGACTAAAACATTTGCTTATAACATGGTTGATTACGTACTTAAAGATACTAGTGCGGCACAAAGTCTGCTTAAGATAGCAGTACATGAATATTATACCTATACACACTGCGTGAATGTTGCGGCCGTAGGAACCTTATTTGCAAAGGACTTAGGCTTGGAAGATAAAGACCTGAAGGGACTTTGCTCAGGCATACTTCTGCATGATGTCGGCAAGACGAAGATAAGTACTGATATTCTTAATAAAAAGGGCAAACTGACAAAAGAAGAATTTGAAGAGATTAAAAAACACCCGGAATTAGGGGCAGAAGTTTTAGATGAAACAGGTACGGAGTTTAAGGAAGAACGTATTATAACCTTACAGCATCATGAGAATTATGATGGTAGTGGCTATCCATACGGGCTTGCGAAAAATGAGATTCATCCCAGTGGCAAGATTGCTCGTATAATAGATGTATACGATGCATTAACCACGAAAAGATCGTATGCGGATGCAATAAGACCTTTCGCCGCTCTTTTGGAGATGAGGAATAATATGCTTAACTGCTTTGACAACGAACTTTTTAAGGAATTTATACAATTTTTAGGACCGTACGATCCGCGTAAAAAACCAAGGAAGACCGACAAATGGAGTACCTAAGAATTTTTAACTTGATGTTAATCATATAGTAAAGGCGCAAAAAAATGGCTGAATATTTACCTGTTGATTTGAGTAGTTTGAAAACTGATACTAAAGTTGGCTGTGATCTCTACTTGCTTGTAAAATCCGGTGCAGATAGCCGATATATCTTGTATTGCAGAGGAGACGCTATCTTTGAGAGTAATAAAAGAGAAATGCTGCTGGGAAAGAATATCAGCAGACTTTTTATTACAAAAGAAGACCAGCAGAAATACTATGAGTATCTGGAAAATAATTTTCAAAGTATTATATCTGATACAAGTATCTCTCCTGGCGAAAGGACAAAGATCGTACATAGCGCCGCAACAAACCTTGTAAAAGATCTCTTTAATGATCCAAGAAGTGGAAACGTCGAAAGAACTAAGACGTTTGCATATAACATGGTTGATTACGTCCTTAAGGATAACGACGCTGCTCATAGCCTGCTTAAGATAGCAGTACATGAATATTACACCTATACTCATTCAGTAAATGTAGCAGCCGTAGGGACTTTATTTGCAAAAAGTATTGGATTTAAAAATGAAGATCTAAGAGAGTTGTGTTCAGGCATTCTCCTGCATGATGTTGGCAAGACCAGGATCAGCACCGATATCCTGAATAAAAAAGGGAAACTGACAAAAGAAGAATTTGACGAGATAAAAAAACATCCGGAACTAGGAATAGAAGTTTTAGATGAAGCAGATATTGAGTTTAAAGAGGAGCGTATTATAACCATACAGCACCATGAGAACGATGATGGCACCGGCTATCCACATGGGCTAAAAAAAGATGAGATTCATCTTTCCGGTAAAATTGCACGCATAATAGATGTATACGATGCATTAACCACAAAAAGAACTTATGCGGATGCAGTAAGGCCGTTCGCCGCTCTTGTGGAGATGAAAGAAAAGATGTCCAACTGCTTTGATAATGAGCTACTTATGGAGTTCATCCGCTTTCTAGGACCGTACGATCCACGTAAAAAACCAAGACAGTAAGACAATTTATACAGTTGAAAATATGAATCCAACAAGAAGCTTTCTATCGTGAATGGAGCAAAATGCACAATTATTTACCAATTAATTCAAGCAGTATAAAAATAGATACTCAAGTAGGTTGCGATCTTTACCTACATGTAAAAACCAGCGCAGTTCGCCGATATGTATTATATTGCAGAAGAGACGCTGTCTTTGGAAATAACAATAGAGGAATGCTGTGGGAAAAAAATATCAGTAAACTCTTTATAAAAGAGGAAGACCAGCAGGCATATTATGAGTATCTGGAAAACAATTTTCAGGAAATTATTACTGATGCGAGGATACCTACAGATGAGCGGTCAAAAATTGTCCATAGCGCAGCGACAAATCTGGTTAAAGATCTCTTCAATGATCCGAGAGCCGGAAGCATCGAAAGGACGAAGACGTTTGCTTACAACATGGTAGATTATATTCTTCAGGAAGGCAGGGCTGCTCGCAGCCTGCTTACGATAGCAATACATGAATATTATACCTATACACACTCTGTTAATGTCGCTGCCGTAGGAACTCTTTTTGCCAAAGAACTAGGTTTTAAAGACGAAGACTTAAAGCATTTCTGTGCTGGCATTCTCCTGCACGACATTGGCAAGACCAGAATCAACACTGATATTCTTAATAAAAAAGGGAAATTGACAAAAGAAGAATTTGAAGAGGTTAAAAGACATCCGGAAATGGGTGTCGAAATCTTAAAAGAAACAGGAAATGGATTTACTGATGAATATTTCATAGCGTTACAGCATCATGAAAATTATGATGGAACCGGATATCCACGTGGGCTTAAGGGAGATGAGATTCTCCGATGCGGTAAGATTGCTCGCATAATAGATGTATATGATGCGCTGACTACAGACAGACCATATGCAAAGGCAATTAGGCCGTTTGCCGCACTCGTAGAAATGAAAGAAAAGATGATTAATTGCTTCGACAGAACACTGTTTAAGGAATTTGTACGATTTTCGGGGCCTTACGATCCACGCGCAAAACCGCGAAATAATGCCAACCTACAAAACTGAAAATGCAGATTTAACTTTTTGCAGATTGCCATTTTGACCTAACCTCTTTACCTCCTCTATCTTCGCCTATGAAATGAGACATCCTTCATACATCTTCGAGAAGCCATGCCAGACAAAAAGCGGGTAAGTACCTCTTATTTATGTTAGTGTACTAAAAAGTTAAAACTGATTGAACGTATCCATCGTCTTATGATAAATCACAAAGGAAAATACAAGCACCTCAGTAAATTTAACTTCAATGATAAAAGAGTGTTCCTGCGAACAGATTTTAACGTACCAATAGTGAACAGAAAGATCCTTGATGATTCAAAAATCAAGGCACATCACACCACCATTGACTATCTAACAGATAAAGGAGCCAGGATTATATTAGGCACCCATGTAGGCAGGCCAAATCTGCAAAAAAACAGTTCCAGGAATGACTTAATCCACAACAACCCGAACACCGATGCAGGAATAATATTCAAGTATTTAAAGAAAATTTATGGAGATAAGATATCATTTGTTGATGCCTGTATTGGTGAAGAGGTAAAGGTACGTATCAGCAGTTTACCCAGTGGCCACATACTGCTACTCCAGAACTTAAGATATGAGAAAGGTGAACAATCTAGAGTTGAAAAAGAGAAACTGGAGTTTGTAAAATATCTCTCTTCCTGTTTTGATATTTATATCAATGATGCCTTATCTGTCTGCCAGAATAAAGACGCATCCGTCTCTTACTTGCCTCGGTTAAGCGAAAAAACTGCTATCGGCTTTTTATTGAAGGAAGAGATAAACCGTATGGAGAAACTAATCAAACCGAAGCTTCCTGCTGCCGCATTTTTGGGAGGGTTTAAGGTGGAGGATAAGATTGGAGTGTTTCAGAAATTATTGGGTAAGGGATTCGAAATATTTATCGGTGGTGCCATGAGAAACCCATTCCTGGAATTACAAAATTATAATATTGGAGGATCAAAAACCGATTCCGGTCACAACGATATAATACTTCAAATGATGGAAGAGTTTAAAGATCAAATACACATCCCCATAGATGTAAGGACGGGAATAATAACTGGCAAAGATAAACGAAAGGTGACCAATCTGAAATACGTAAACTTTCTGAAAAGTGAAAAAATCAATGCAAGAGAGGAGGCGTTAGATAATGGTCCCGGAACCATGAAATTGTACAATAAAATAATAAAGCAGAATGGCATTAAAACCATACTTGCTAACGGCCCTTTTGGCTTAATAGAAAATAGGTCTTTCAGGTTCGGAACATTTCAAGTAGCCCGCATTTTTCTTGAAAATCAACAGGCTTTTAGAGTCTACGGCGGAGGCGAAATCAATCACGGCTTTAATCTGTTTTCAAGGCAGTTCAAAATTGATAATGAAAAGCTGGGTGAGCAATGTAATGCCGGAAATGGTATGCTGCAATATATTGCGAACGAGGGTGATCTTCCCGGACTTCGTGCTTTATCATAAAGATAAAGTGAATCTGCGTTCTATACATATTCAGTCCAGAAGTTCAAGGACTTCCAACGGTTTGTTAATCAGTACCGTTGCTCCGTTCTCTAGCAATTCTTCAGCTGACCTAAAACCCCAGAGCACTCCTACCGGAGACATTCCTGCAGCAATCGATGTCTTCAGGTCAGTCTCCGTATCTCCGAGATAAAGAAAATCTGAAGGCAAAATGTTAAGTTGTTCTGCAATCTCCAATGCACCTGCCGGATCTGGCTTTCTGGGCACGTCATCACGCTGACCAAATACCACATCAAAATTCCAATCTGACAGAAAACCTTCCATGCATTTTAATGTATATTTATGCGGCTTATTGGAAAGCACGGTCATCTTCAGTCCACGGGCAGCAAGTGTATTTAATAGTTCTGGAATCCCTTCGTAAAGTTTTGTCTTCACATTCCAGTTCTTATCATAGTCTTCAAGGAATGCTTCCAGGCACGAGTGGATAATAGTGTTCGCTTGTTTGTCTTCAGGTAGTGCACGGCTGATTAGATTAGTAGCCCCATCACCCACGAAGCGGCAGTAAGCATCCCTATTGTGAGTAGGAAATCCATTCTGCACTAAAACACGATTTAAGGAGTCACCCATATCTTCAATTGAGTCAAGCAGAGTTCCATCAAGGTCAAAAAGTACAGCTTTATATTTCATTGTGTGCCTTTCTAAGAATCATTTTTATAGAAGTCTCAAGCTTAAGCCGGAGTTCCAGTATAAATAAATCCATATAAAAACGAATAAAATTCTTCCGACTTGTCAATCATAGGCCAATGAAATGCTTCGTCAAAGGCCTGACATTCGAGTTCATTCTCTTTCAGAAAATCGATTGTTCCGGAAGAGATACTTTCAGTCCCATAACAAAATACTTTTGGTATAGAGAGTGAACAGTATACCCGGCCTGTTTCGCTCTTGTATTTACCCGGCAATGACGTATTCCTCTGACATAATTCACGGGCATTAGACTGAAATGCTTCAGGGCGGCAATCACGCAAGGAAGAATGGTATCTTTTGCATGAAGGATATTTCTGCCCCCAATCTCCAAGAACCTTCGACGTCATAAACTCGTCATGGAACCAACGGGTAAAATCATCAGCCTCCGCTGCTTTAACAGCCTCCTGTGAAATAAACAGATCGTATTGGGTTACTCCTCCCTCAATATTTACAAATTTTGCAATCTTATCCTTTTTGTCTGATGCACATAAAAGAGTTCCAATGTCACCACCCATAGAATGCCCTATAACGATTAAGTCATGGACTTTTAAATATGCTATTATCTTCCATAGTTTCTCTGTATGAGCCTCTAAACTGTAATCCTCATTTGCCGATTCAGAACTTTTGCCATACCCAATTAGATCAGGAACAACGATGTTACAATCATTAAATTTCCTCTCCCCGAAAACCTCTTGAAAACATTGCCCGGACTCACCCAACCCATGTAAAAATAGAAGGGTAATTCTACCGGACAATATTTCACTATGCCTGATTAAATTAAATTCCGTTCCTTCTTTGAATATCGTTTCGATCATTGTACGGCAATTTTACATACTTCCGGCACAATATTATAGTATAATCATCGGCCTTAATATGTATCCTCGCTGACAGAAACAAAATCTAAAAATGACAAAAAAGCTTAGAGTACTTGCACTTGAACCGTACTATGGCGGTAGCCACAAGGCATTTCTGGATGGCTGGATTCAATTCAGCCGCCACGAATGGACAGTAGCTACTCTTCCTCCATGGAAATGGAAATGGCGTATGCGTCATTCTGCCATAACCCTTGCCGATCAAACTTCCGAGAAGATTAGAGAAGGAGGAGACTGGGATATCATCTTTTGCTCTGACATGCTTAATCT